>Ga0209698_10003933_pt1 | contig 16425 bp, 16 predicted proteins | sample LitLauG_LLR_2012_FD_187203 | JGI IMG/M metagenome (GOLD analysis project Ga0209698, IMG submission 187203) | Freshwater sediment microbial communities from Pennsylvania, USA - Little Laurel Run_MetaG_LLR_2012 (SPAdes) (version 2) | ecosystem: Environmental > Aquatic > Freshwater > Creek >...
CCGCCGACGTGGTGACGTTGACCTTGGCCCTGGCCCGGGAGATGCTCGCGGCCGCCGGCCTGGACGGCGTCGACCCCGCCGACCGTCTCGCCGACGGCTCGGCGATGGACGTGTGGCGGCGGATGATCCGCGCGCAGGGCGGCGACCCGTCCGCGCCGCTGCCGGTGGCCCGCGAGTCCCACGTGGTGGCCGCGACCAGCTCTGGGGTGCTCAGCCGCCTGGACGCCTACGCCGTCGGGGTGGCAGCCTGGCGGCTGGGCGCCGGCAGGGCGCGCAAGGAGGACCCGGTCTCAGCCGGTGCGGGGGTGCTGATGCACGTCAAGCCAGGGGACCGGGTCGTGGCCGGGCAGCCGCTGCTGACTCTGCTCGCCGACGACCCGTCCCGCTTCGCGCGGGCCTTGGCGGCCCTCGAAGGCGGCATCGAGGTCGGCGGCCCGGTCGATCGGCTCCCGCTGGTGCTGCAGCGCATCAGCGTCTGAGCGCGCCGCCCCCTGGAAGCACGCGCCGGCCCCCGGAAGCATGCGCCGCCTCGGCGCCGCGCAGTCACCCCCGGCGAAACGGCCCGAGGTGGCCTGGCCCGGCCAGGATCGGCCGGCGACGCTGTGGCCGGCTGGGCACTGGCGTGACGGTGTGTGGCCGCGCAACCTGATCCCGACTGCCCTGCCGCGAGTCGGGCTCAGGGTGCGGTGGCGGCCCGCTTGAACGGGTCGTTGGTGGGCGGAGCGGCGAGCTCCGCGCGGGGGCAGCTCTCCAGCGAGAGGCCGACCCAGGACAGCGCGTCGTCGCACAGGGCCTCGACGCTCCATCCGAGTGTGAGTCCGTAGGCAGACACGGTCACCTTGTAGATGGTGATCTGGTGCCGGTTGGGCGCGTCATACATGACGGCGATGGACCCGATCAGCTGTGCGCCTCCGCGGGCACCCCCGAGGCCGTCCCACGGCTGGTCGTAGCGCTGCCACAGCGAGGAGGTCGCGTTCCATATCCCTCCGCGGGCCACGTCGAGTCGTTCGAGCTCGGCCAGGACGCGGGAGGCGGTCCTTTGGTCCAGGACGGCCGCTGGGCGGATGATCCTGGTGTCGTCGCCAGGTGCGGGTCGCATGTCGCTTTCATCGGCGGGCAGGCGGGCCAGGTTGAGCGCGCTAGCCTCGCCGTCGTGACGATTTTGGACGATGTGGTCGCCCTCGCTCCCAAGGTGCTGCTGCACGACCACCTGGACGGGGGCCTGCGCCCCCAGACGGTCATCGACCTGGCCGCCGACTGCGGCTACGCCGCCCTGCCCAGCAAAGACCCCGCCCTGCTGGCCGCCTGGTTCGTCGACGCGGCCGGATCGGGATCGCTGGAGCTGTACCTGAAGACCTTCGCGCACACCGTCGCGGTGATGCAGACCCGGCAGGCGCTGGCCCGGGTCGCCAGCGAGTGCGCCCAGGACCTTGCCGCAGATGGCGTGGTGTACGCGGAGGTTCGGTTCGCCCCCGAGCTGCACGTCGACGCCGGTCTGGGCCTGGACCAGGTCGTCGAAGCGGTCCAGGCCGGGTTCCGGCAGGGGGAGCGGCTCGCCGCCTCGGCCGGGCACCCGATCCGGGTCGGCACCCTGCTGACCGCGATGCGTCACGCCGCCCGGTCCCGGGAGATCGCCGAGCTGGTGACCAGGTACCGCGACGCCGGGGTGGTCGGCTTCGACATCGCCGGCGCTGAGGCCGGGTTCCCACCGACCCGGCACCTGGACGCCTTCGAGTACCTGCGCCGGGAGAACGAGCACTTCACCATCCACGCCGGGGAAGGGTTCGGGCTGCCGTCGATATGGGAGGCGCTGCAGTGGTGCGGCGCGGACCGGCTCGGCCACGGCGTGCGGATCATCGACGACGTCCAGATCGGCGCCGACGGCCGCCCCGTCCTGGGCCGTCTGGCCGCGTACGTGCGGGACAAGCGGATCCCGCTGGAGCTGTGCCCGTCGTCGAACCTGCAGACCGGCGCCGCCACCTCGATCCGCGAGCACCCGATCGGGCTGCTCACCGAGCTGAAGTTCCGGGTCACCGTCAACACCGACAACCGGCTGATGAGCGGGACGTCGATGTCGCGGGAGATGCGGCTGCTGTGCGACGGCTTCGGCTACGGCGTCAAAGAGCTGCAGTGGTTCACCGTGAACGCGATGAAGTCGGCGTTCATCGCCTTCGACGAGCGGCTGGCGCTGATCGAGACCGTCATCAAGCCCGGCTACGCCTGCCTGCCACCGGAGTAGCACAAGCAGCGGCGGCCGGCGGGCGCCGCTACAGGCTCAGGTGAACGCGCAGCGCGTCGTCGAGGGCAGCAAGCGTCGCGAAGTCGAGGTCGCCGACCGGTGCGCCCACCCGCTCCACATCGACCGAGCGGACCTGCTCGGTCTGGGCTTTGCTGTCGTGCGGCAGACCCGTGACTGCTGCTTCGAGCAGGACCTGGAACCGGTACACGACCGCTACATTGGACGTCACGGGTACCACCGTCACCACTCCCCGCCCCAGGCGTGTCGCGGTCCGGTTCGCGTGGTCGCTGCTGACGATGACGCAGGGGCGCTTCTTGCTCACCTCGGATCCGCGGGCGGGCTCGAGGTCAACCAGCCGGATCTGTCCGCGTCGCATCAGGAGCTGAGCCCGTCGCCCGCGCTGGACTCCCACCAGGCAGCGTCGCCGCTGGCCGCCCACTGGCTCCACGCGGCTTCGTAGTCCTGGCTCAAAGACTCGCTCTCGGTCGCGTCGCGCAGACACCGGACCGCTTCGTGCACGGTCGCCGACCGTGACGGCAGCTCGCGGCCCCGGGTGTAGGCGTCCAGGAAGCTCACGTCCTCCGAGGGAAGACTCACACTGATCTTCATACCGTCATCCTACCCGAGTAGGAAACAGGAGCCATGTCGTCCTGGAAGCGACCGGCGTCACAGGCCTACGGGGTGCCAGACGGTCTTGGTCTCCAGAAAGGCGGTCAGGCGCCCGATGCCCGGCTCGGCTGCCCAGTCGAGGTCGGCGTCGACCGGGCGCCGAACACGCTTGAGGTTGCCGGCGGCGGCCTTCTCCAGGTCCGCCGCATCCAGCCCTGAGCCCGCCAGGTCGATGGCGTTGACGTCCATGTGGGAGGCGAGCCAGGGCGCCATCTCCCACGGTGCGCCAGTGAGGATGTTGACCACTCCGCCCGGGACGTCGGAGGTCGCCAGGATCTCCGACATGGTCACCGCGGGGATGGGCATCGTGCGGGAGGCCACCACGACGGCGGTGTTGCCGGTGGCGATCACCGGGGCCAGCACGCTGACCAGGCCGAGCAGGGACGAGCGCTGCGGGGCGACGACGGCGACCACCCCGGTCGGCTCGGGCACCGAGAAGTTGAAGTACGGGCCGGCTACCGGGTTGGCGCCACCAACCACCTGGGCCAGCTTGTCGGTCCAGCCGGCGTACCAGACCCACCGGTCGACGGCCGCCTCGACGACCGTGTCCGCCTTGCGCCTGGTCAGCCCTTCGGCGGCAGCCACCTCGGTGGCCAGCTGGTCCCGGCGGCCCTCCATCACCTCCGCCACCCGGTAGAGGACCTGTCCGCGGTTGTAGGCGGTGGCCTGGGACCAGCCGGCGAACGCGGCCCGGGCGGCCACCACGGCGTCGCGGGCGTCCTTGCGGGAGGCCAGCGCCGGGTTGGCCAGGAAGTGGCCTTTGCTGTCGGTGACCTCATAGGAGCGGCCGCTCTCGGACCGCGGGAACTTCCCGCCGATGTACAGCTTGTACGTCTTGCGCACCTGGACCCGCTCAGACATCGAGGTACGCCTCCAGCCCGTGGCGGCCGCCTTCGCGGCCGTAGCCCGACTCCTTGTAGCCGCCGAACGGCGACGCCGGGTCGAAGTTGTTGAACGTGTTCGCCCACACCACGCCGGCGCGCAGGTGCTGGGCCATCCACAGGATCCGGGAGCCCTTCTCGGTCCACACCCCCGCCGACAGCCCGTAGGGGGTGTTGTTGGCCTTCTCCAGCGCCTCCTGAGGTGTTCGGAACGTCAGCACGGACAGCACCGGGCCGAAGATCTCCTCACGAGCGATCCGGTGCGCCTGGGTCACGCCGGTGAAGATCGTCGGCGCGAACCAGAAGCCCTGCTCGGGCAGCTCGCACGGCGGTGACCAGCGCTGCGCGCCCTCGGCGTCACCGGCGGCGGCCAGCGCGGTGATCCGTTCCAGCTGGGCGAGGGAGTTGATCGCGCCGATGTCGGTGTTCTTGTCCATCGGGTCGCCCAGGCGCAGCGTCCCCACCCGGCGCCGCAGCTTGGCCAGCACCTGTTCGGCCACCGACTCCTGCACCAGCAGCCGGGTGCCCGCGCAGCAGACGTGGCCCTGGTTGAAGAACACCCCGCGCACGATGCCTTCCACCGCCTCATCGATCGGCGCGTCGTCGAAGACGATGTTGGCGGCCTTGCCGCCCAGCTCCAAGCTGACTTTCTTGTCGGTGCCGGCAACCGCTGCCGCGATCTGCTTTCCCACCTCGGTGGACCCGGTGAACGCGACCTTGTCGACGCCCGCGTGCTCGACCAGGAGCTCACCGGTGGCCCCGGCCCCGGTCACGATGTTGACCACACCCGGCGGCAGATCGGCCTGCTGGCAGATCTGCGCGAACAGCAGCGCCGTCAGCGGGGTGGTCTCGGCCGGTTTGAGGACGACGGTGTTGCCGGCGGCCAGTGCGGGGGCGATCTTCCACGCCAGCATCAGAAGCGGGAAGTTCCACGGGATCACCTGCGCGCACACCCCGACCGGACGCGGCCCGGGCCCGAAGCCGGCGTGGTCGAGCTTGTCGGCCCACCCGGCGTAATAGAAGAAGTGGGCGGCCACCAGCGGGACGTCGACGTCTCTGGACTCCTTGATGGGCTTTCCGTTGTCCAAGGTCTCCAGGACCGCCAGCTCACGTGAGCGCTCCTGGATGATCCGCGCGATCCGGAACAGGTACTTGCCGCGGTCACGGCCCGACAGCTTCGACCAGGTACGGGTGTAGGCACGTCGGGCAGCCCTGACCGCCAGGTCGACGTCGGCGGCGCCGGCCTCGGCCACCTCGGCCAGCACCTCTTCCGTGGCCGGGTTGACGGTCTTGAACCTCGCCCCGTCGACCGGGTCGACGAAGGCCCCGTCGATGAACAGCCCGTACGACGTGCGAAGGTCCACCACCGATCGGGACTCCGGTGCGGGGGCGTACACGAAGATCTCGGGTGCCTTGTCGACCATCGGGCTCAGTCCAGGGTGAAGTAGTCGGGGCCGGCGTACCGGCCGGTGGTCAGCTTCGTGCGCTGCATCAGCAGGTCGTTGAGCAGGCTGGAGGCACCGAGCCTGAACCAGGTCGGGCTCAGCCAGTCCGGGCCGGCGACCTCCTTGACCAGAACCAGGTTGCGCAGGGCGTCCTTGCTGGACCGAATGCCACCAGCCGGCTTGACCCCCACCTGGCGTCCGGTGGCCTCCCGGAAGTCGCGGACCGCCTCGAGCATCACGACGGTCACCGGGGCGGTGGCGGCCGGTGAGATCTTCCCGGTGGATGTCTTGATGAAGTCCGCGCCGGCGAGCATGGCGAGCCAGGACGCGCGCCGCACGTTGTCGTAGGTGGCCAGCTCGCCGGTCTCCAGGATGACCTTCAGATGGGCCCGGTCGGCGCCCTGGCCGCAGACCGCTCGCACGGCGACGATCTCGTCGTAGACATCCAAGTACCGTCCTTCCAGGAAGGCGCCGCGGTCGATCACCATGTCGACCTCGTCGGCTCCGGCGCGCACTGCGTCAGCGGAGTCGGTGAGCTTGACGGCCAGGCTGGCCCGCCCGGACGGGAAGGCGGTCGCTACGGCCGCGACCTTCACGGTGCTGCCGGCCAGCGCGTCCTTGGCGACGGACACAAGATCGTTGTAGACGCAGATCGCGGCCACCGCGGGGGCGGTCTGGTCGCTCGGGTCGGGGCGGCGGCCCTTGGCGCACAACGCCCGCACTTTGCCGACGGTGTCCATGCCTTCCAGCGTGGTCAGGTCGACCATGCTGATCGCCAGATCTATCCCGGCGGCCTTCGCGGTGGTCTTGATCGACCGGGTCGCCAGGTCCGCCGCGCGGGTCTGGACGCCGACCTGGTCCACCCCAGCGAGCCCGTGCAGGAACCGGTGCAGCGTAGCGGCCGACGCCGCCACCTCCTGCAGACCCAGGGGCCGGGGCCCTGCCTGGTTTCCCAGGGCATGCTCGCTCGCCGTCGAGGTCACCGACCGATCCTAGCCACCGCGCCCCGGCGGCCGGCCCCCGGCGCAGTCACCGGCCCGGACTTCGCCGCCGCGGGAGCCACTGGTGGCGCCGGGCAGGCGCGCCGGCTCCCGGCGAGGCAGAATGCTCAAGTGGCTGACCCGGTACCGCAGTACCTGGCGCACCGCCTGACGGCCGGCCGGGCGGTGGCGTGGACCGTGGTGGCTGTCGCCGTGCTCGCAGCTGTGGACATCGTGCGCAGCGGGGAGGCCGGCACCTCCGTGCAGGGGCTGTTGGCTGCCGCCGCGATCAGCCTGCTCGCCTACGACCTCGGGCTTCGACCGGGAGTGCTCGAGGAGGTCGACGGTGTCTGCGTCCGCAACCCGGTGCGCACCACGGTGATCCCGTGGTCGTCGGTGACCAACGTCGACGTCACCGACGTCATGCGGGTCCACACCGCTGACACGGTGGTTCGCTGCTTCGCCGTCCCGCGTCGCCGTCCCCGCCCTCAGCGACCAGCGCTCGGCCTTGGGCGACCTCCTTCGGACTTCGGCTTCTCCCAGTACGCCGCGCCGGCGACCAAGAGCGCCCACCCGTCCGGGCCCGCCGTCAGCCGCTGCGACACTGTCGCCGCCAGGCTGCGTGACTTGGCCCAGGCGGCTCCCCGGGCCGCCGGCCAGCCACCGCCGCAGGCCCGGGTGGCCCGCGACGCCGCCGGCACCCTGGCTGCCGCCGCGGTCCTGCTCGTCCTGGCGGCGGTGCTGTAGTGCCGGGCGTGGTGGCGCTGCGGGACTTCGAGCCGGGCGAGGAGTCGGTGGAGCAGGCGTCGGTCTGGGACGACTGGGGGGTGCGGGACGCTCCGAAGCTCAGTGACCTGCACCGGATGGCCGTCACCGAGGACGGGGTAGCGGTCGGCTCGGTGAGCTGGCACTCGGTGTACTACGGACCCAACCTCGCGTCCCGCTGCTACAACATCGGGATCGGGCTCGCAGAGTCAGCCCGCGGGCGCGGCATCGGCTCCACGGCACAGCGGATCCTCGCCGACCACATCTTCGATACCACCGACGTGCAGCGGGTCGAGGCCAGCACCGACGTCGACAACATCGCCGAACAGCGCTCCCTGGAGAAGGCCGGCTTCACCCGTGAGGGGCTGCTGCGCTGCGCGCAGGGCCGCGCCGACGGACTGCATGACCTGTTCGCCTACTCGCGGCTGCGTCAGGACCGGTGAGCCTCGCGCCGGGACTGCCACCGTCCAGGTGGGCCCCCGCATGCACCTGCCGGCCGGCGCCGCAGCGACCGGCTGGTGCGCCGCGGCGCTAGCCGACTGAGGTGGCTGCGACCACGCCGGCTTTGAGGGCTTGCATCCGCTGCCCGGCGATCTCCCGCGCGCTGGACAGCGACGACACCACCGGCACCACGACCTCGAGGTAGCACTTCAGCTTGGGCTCGGTCCCTGACGGCCGCACGACGACTCGGGCATCGCCTTCCAGGTGGTACCGCAGCGCGTCGGTCGGGGGCAGCTCCCGGCCGCGGTGGGCCAGGTCGTCGATGGACTCGACCGCCCGCCCACCCAGCGACGTCGGCGGGTGGTCCCGGAGCTGGCGCATCACCGAAGTGATCTTGGCCAGGTCGGCGACCCGGACCGACACCTGCCCCGTTTCGTGCACGCCGTAGCGGCGATCGAGGTCGTCGAGCTCGTCGGCGAGGGTTCGTCCGCTGGCTTTGACCTGGGCCGCCAGCTCAGCGACCAGGAGCGCGGCCGACATCCCGTCCTTGTCGCGCACCGAGCCCGGGTCCACGCAGTACCCCAGGGCCTCCTCGTACCCGTAGGACAGGCCAGGGACCTGGGAGATCCACTTGAAGCCGGTCAGGGTCTGGGCGAACTCCAGCCCGGAGGCGACCGCGATCTTGCCCAGCAGGGACGATGACACGATCGAGCAGGCGAGGGTTCCGCGGATCCCGCGCCGGATCAGGTGCGCCGCGAGCAGCGCCCCCACCTGGTCCCCGGTGAGCATCCGGTAGCCGCCGGCGCCGTCGCCGATCCCGACGGCGCACCGGTCCGCGTCGGGGTCGTTGGCGATGATCAGGTCGGCGCTGGTCTCCCGGGCTACCGCAAGGGCCAGGTCCATCGCCCCGGGCTCCTCGGGGTTGGGGAATGCCACGGTGGGGAAGTCGGGATCGGGCTCGCCCTGGGCCGCAACAACGATCAGCGGGGGCAGCCCGGCGGCCTCGAACACACTCGTCAGCACGTCGCGCCCCACGCCGTGCATCGGTGTGTAGACCACCCGCAGGTCACGGTGAACGGTCGGGTCCACCAGGGCGGCCACGGCGTCGACGTAGTCGCTGACGACCTGCTCGCCGAGCACCGTCCAGCTGTCACTGCGGGGCACCTCGGCGAGCGGGCCGACGGCCGCGATGAGCTCGGAGATCGCTGCGTCGTGCGGCGCGGCGAGCTGCGAACCCGAGCCCAGGTACACCTTGTAGCCGTTGTCCTGCGGCGGGTTGTGGGATGCGGTCACCATCACCCCGGCGACGGCGCCCAGTGCCCGCACGGCATACGCCAGCACCGGGGTGGGTAGGGCCCGGGGCAGCACCACCGCTGCCAGCCCGGACCCGGCCATCACGCGGGCGGTGTCGGCCGCGAAGACGTCGGACTTGTGGCGGGCGTCATATCCGACGACCACCGTCCCCGGTCCCTGCTGGAGCAGGTACTTCGCCAGCCCGCAGGCGGTCCGGATCACCACTGCCCGGTTCATCCGGTTCGGGCCGGCGCCGAGGGCGCCGCGCAGCCCGGCGGTTCCGAACTCCAGGTGGCCGTCGAACCGGTCGGCCAGCTCCTCCACCGCGTCGGTGACCAGCAGCGCCTCGAGCTCATTTCGGGTGTCAGGGTCGGGATCTTCGGCCAGCCACGCCCTGGCCCGCGCGAACAGGTCCCCGGCGCCGGCCGGGTCCGACCCCGCCGGCTGCTGGCGGCGCGGGCCGTCCACCACGGCATAGGAACCGCCCACGAAGGCGACCTCGGGGTCGTCGGAGGACGGCGCCGGGGTGCCTGCCAGGATCTCGGCGGCATACGCCTCGGCGTCGTCGACGGGCTGATATCCCAGGGCCCGCCCGGGCTCGAGGTCCCACCAGGCCCGGGTGTTCGCCGAGATGCCGTGCACCACGGCGAAGGTCAGGTCCGCGGCGGTCAGGCAGGCGTCCACCAGCCGGACCAGGTCGCCGGGGGACAGCCAGGTCGACAGGTGCCGTCGGGTCTGCGGGCGCGGCCCGAAGGAGCCGATCCTCAGTGCCGCCACCCGCATCCGGTACCTGTCGGCGTACAGCGAGCACAGCGCCTCCCCGGCCACCTTGCCGACACCGTAGAACGTGTCAGGTCGGGCCCTGGTGTCCACCCCGACCACCGCCTGGCGCGGGGTGAAGCCGACCGCGTGGTTGCTGCTGGCGAACACGAATCGTTCGATGCCGGCCTGCTGGGCCGCAGCCAGCACTCGCGCCGTGCCCAGCACCTGCGAGTGCGCGACTTCCTCCACGGTGGCCTCGCCGGGGATCCCGGCCAGGTGCACCACCGCCACGCAGCCGCCCATCGCGGCGGCCAGGGCCTGCTGGTCGTGCATGTCGGCCACGACAGTGTCGTGCGGGGAGGTCACCGGCTGGCTCGGCGGCACCAGGTCGAAGTGGCGCACCACCCAGCCCAGGTCGGGCAGAGCGGCGCACAGGGCGGCGCCTAACGTGCCAGAGGCTCCGGTGACCAGCACCCGCAGACCCGGTTCCCGCGTGAGGGTCACAGGCGTGACACGACCTCGGCGAGCAGCTCACCCATCCGGGTCGCCGACGAGCGGCCCGCCCGGAGAACTTCCTGGTGGTCCAGTGGACGCCCCGACAGCCCGGCGGCCAGGTTGGTCACCAGCGAAATGCCCAGCACCTCGAGCCCGGCCTCACGTGCCGCGATCGCCTCCAGCCCGGTGGACATCCCCACCAGGTCACCGCCGACGGCGCGCACCATGCGGATCTCGGCTGGGGTTTCGTAGTGCGGTCCGGGGAACTGCGCGTACACCCCTTCGGGGAGTGTGGGGTCGATCTCGCGGCACAGTGCCCGAAGGCGCGGTGAGTACAGGTCGGTGAGGTCGACGAACCGGGCCCCCTGAAGCGGTGAGCGTCCGGTCAGGTTGATGTGGTCGCTGATCAGCACCGCCGTCCCCGGCTCCCAGTCGGGGCTGAGGCCGCCGCATCCGTTGGTCAGCACGACCACGGTGCACCCGGCTGCTGCGGCGGTGCGCACCGCGTGGGTGACGGCGGCCACCCCGCGTCCCTCGTACAGGTGGGTGCGGCCGAGGAACACCAGCAGTCGTCGGTCGCCGGCGATCACCGATCGCAGCCGCCCCGCGTGCCCTTCCACGGTCGGCGGCAGGAAGCCGGGAAGGTCGGTCAGCGGCAGGTCGTGGCTGGCGGTCCCCAGCAGCTCCGCGGCCGGCAGCCAACCTGAGCCCAGCACCAGGGCGACGTCGTGCCGGGGGACCCCGGTCAGCTCCGCCAGCGCCGCAGCGGCGAGCTTGGCCGCGATGTACGGGTCGTCCAGCACCGATGCGCTCACGCGGGGGACGCTACCGCCTGCTGCCCCGGTCGGGGGCTCACGCACCGGTTCGGGTCAGCTGCCGATGGACCGGCACGGGCGCCCCCGTATCTGGTCCACATAGTCTTTGGGCGCGCCGGCGACCTCGGCGGCGTCCGCCAGGATCCCGAGGTAGCGGGCCGACGGCAGGCCCCCCTCGTAGGCGTCCAGGACGTACATCCAGGCCGTGACGTCGCCGTCCAAGGTGTGCACGAGGACCCGGATCTTGGAGTAGAGGCCTTCCTGCGGGCCCTCCCAGGCGTCCAGGCCTGGCTCGTCCATGGTCGGCACGTCGTAGAGCATCACGAACACCTGCGAGCCGACGTCCTCCACCAAGGTGGCCAGCGGGCCGTCCCAGCCGCGTTCCTCGCCGCCGAACGTCAGCCGCCATCCGACCAGCCACCCCGATCCGGCCGGTGGGGAGTGCGGGGCCCGTTCGAGCATCTGCCGCGGGTCCAGGTTGCTGCCGTACGCCGCGTAGAGAGCCATGGTGAGCAAGAGTACGGGCGGAGCCGGGGAGCACTCGGCAGCGGCGGGCGCCGACCCGGCCCGGCGTAGGAGACAATGCCGCCCGTGACCCGAATCGTGATCATCGGCGGCGGCCCCGGCGGATACGAGGCGGCCCTTGTCGCAGCCCGGCTGGGGGCGGATGTGACCTTGGTCGAGCGCGCCGGCGCCGGCGGTTCGGCGGTGCTGACCGACTGTGTGCCCAGCAAGACCCTGGTGGCCACCGCCGAGGTCATGACTGTCCTGGCCGGCAGCGCCGAGCTGGGGGTGCGGGTGGGCGCCGGTGCGGCTGTCGAGGTCGACCTGGCGGCCGTCAACGCCCGGGTGCGGCGCCTGGCATTGGCCCAGTCGGTCGACATCCGGGCCCAGCTGGACCGGGCGGGGGTCCGCTGGATCGACGGTACTGCGCGTCTGGACGGGTCGGCGGTGACGGCGACCAGCGCCGACGGCGACGTGGAACGGGTCGAGGCGGACACCGTACTGGTGGCCACCGGGGCGCATCCGCGGGTGCTGGCCGAGGCGATGCCGGACGGTGAGCGCATCTTGACCTGGGAGCAGGTCTACGCCCTGACCGAGCTGCCGCAGCGTCTGATCGTGGTCGGTTCCGGGGTCACCGGCGCCGAGTTCGCCTCCGCGTACCTCGCCCTCGGCTCGGAGGTGGTCCTGGTGTCCTCACGGGACCGGGTGCTGCCGGGGGAGGACCCGGATGCGGCGCTGGTGCTGGAGGAGGTGTTCGGTCGCCGCGGGATGCGGGTGCTGTCCCGGACCCGGGCCTCGGCGGTGCGCCGCAGCGGCGACGGCGTGGTGGTGACCCTCGCCGACGGCGGCACCGTCGAAGGCAGCCACTGTCTGATGGCTGTCGGCTCCGTTCCCAACACCGCGGGGATCGGCCTGGTCGAGGCCGGTGTGGTCCTTGACCCGGGTGGCTTCGTCGAGGTCGACCGGGTGTCGCGGACGGCCGCCCGCGGGGTGTACGCGGCCGGCGACTGCACCGGGGTGCTGATGCTGGCCTCGGTCGCAGCGATGCAGGGTCGGATCGCGATGTGGCACGCGCTGGGGGATGCGGTTCGCCCCCTCGACCTGAAGACGGTGTCCTCCAACGTGTTCACCGACCCCGAGATCGCCACCGTCGGGGTCACCCAGGCTGACGTGGATCGAGGTGAGGTGGTCGCCGAGTCGGTGAAGCTGCCGTTGGCCACCAACGCCAGGGCGAAGATGCAGGGCCTGGCCGACGGTTTCGTGAAGCTGTTCGCTCTGCCGGGACAGCGCACCATCGTCGGCGGGGTCGTGGTCGCGCCGCGGGCCAGCGAGCTGGTGTTCCCGGTCGCGGTGGCGATCGAGCAGCGGCTGACCATGGACGAGCTCGCTCACACGTTCACCGTCTATCCGTCGCTGTCGGGGTCGATCGCCGAGGCGGCGGCTCGCAGCCACGAACCGGATGCCTGATCGTGGCCGAGGTCCTGGCCTTCGTGGAGGCCGCCGTTCCCGAGGCCCTGCGGTTCCAGGTCCGCCGGCTGCAGGATGCCGCGTTCGGCGACCCGGGACGCGGCGACGGTCCGGCTGTGGAGCCGGGCCCGGTCCATGACCCGGCGCTGCATCCGGTGTCGATGCTCCTGGTCGAGGACTCGGTGGTGCTGGCGGCCCTCGACGTCCTAGGCACCCGGATGCGGCACGCTGGGCGGGTGTGGTCGGTGACCGGCCTGTCGACGGTGGTGACCGAGCCGGCCCGGCGCCGCCAGGGACTGGGCCGAGAGCTGGTGACTGCGGCCAGGTCGGCGATGCGGCTGTCAGGGGCGGACCTGGCGCTGTTCACCGCTGACGAGGACCTGGTGGGCTTCTACCTCGGCTGCGGCTTCGAGGTCCTCGACGGTGCGGTGGTCGTCGGGGGGACAGTCGAGGACCCGCTGCGCAGCGACGGGCTCGGCAAGGTGACGTTGGCCTCGTTGTTCTCCGACCAGGCCCGAGCCTGCGCCGAGGACTTCACCGGTACCGACCTGCTGCTCTACCCGGGGGCGATCGACCGGCTGTGGTAGCCGGGTCCGCCGCCGCTGGCGGTCACCAGGCCCGGCCGGCCGCCAGCTGCCGTCGTGAGATCGCCTCGACCAGGTCGGCGTGGTCGCGGTGGTTCTGCCGGGCGTAGGCCAGGGCGTAGGAGGCCATCGCCTTGTCGAAGGCGCTGCCGGGGCCGATGTAGGCGTGGATGGCGACGGCGTCGCCGGTGCGGGCGTGGGCCCGGGCCAGCACGGCGCCGCAGGCCGTGGCGAAGTCCACCAGGTACGGGGTGAGCCGCTGGCTGTCGGGGATGACCTTCATGTCCCGGAACTGGCGCACGTAGTAGTGCTGCTGCCCGACGGCTGCCCATCCGACGAAGATGTCGGTGGCGCTTTGGATCAGTCGTTTGCCGACCACGACGCGTTCGCCGTGGCTGGCGTAGGTGCTGGGCTCCAGGTGCGGCTCATACACCGACGTGGTCGCCTCCTTGACCTGCAGGAACAAAGGGTCGTCGCCGCCGCGCCCCTGCAGCAGCGCGAGGTAGACGCGCATGCCGACGCTGCCCACTCCGACGACTTGGCGCACCACGTCCACCAGCTCGAACCGGTCGAGCAGGTGCTGGTGGTCCTGCGACAGGCTCTGGCGGTAGGTGTGGAGAGCCTGGGCGGCCTGGGCGTGCTCGGCGCCGTCGAGGTGCACCCGGAACGGCGGGTCTTCGGTGATCCGTTGTCGACCGTCGATGAGGGCGGTGAGCTTGTCGTGTGCCCCGCGGCTGGTGCGCCGGCGCGCCTTCTTGGTGATGTGGCGTGAGAGCCGCTCGCGGGCGCCCGGCTCGGTGAAGACGGCCAGCATGCGGTCGACGTGTGTGGCGTCGTACCAGATGTCGAGCTCCGGCGCTGTCGCGAACGAGGCCATGTGCTGGCGGTAGGACCGCAGGCAGGACGCGACTGCCGCGGCGGACCGGCGGGGGCTGGTGTCGGTGCCGGCCGCGACCTGCAGGCTGGTCACGAGACGCTTGACGTCCCACTCGAACGGTCCGGGAAGTGTCTCGTCGAAGTCGCGCAGGTCGAAGGCGAGGTTTCGTTCGGGGGTTGCCCACAGCCCGAAGTTCAGGACGTGGGCGTCACCGCAGAGCTGCACCATCAGCCCGCTGTGGGGCGCGGTCGCCAGGTCTGCGGCCATCACGGCGGCGGCGCCGCGGTAGAAGTGCCACGGCGAGCTGGCCATCCGGGCGTGCCGGATCGGCGCCAGCTCGGGCAGGCGGCTTCGGCTTTGGGCCGCGATGACAGCCAGGGCCGGCTGCTGGCGCTGGCGGGCGGACCACTGGCCCAGGTCCGCGCGGGGGGCGACCTGGCGGGCCTGTCTGCCGGACCGGCGTCTGCCCTCGATCACGGTCACCAAGCCTACTGCCGGCGCCTGACCCGCGTTCTCCAGTGACCACCGAAGGCGGCGGACCGACCGGCCTGCGGCTGGTCGGTCGTGGTCCGCTCAGCTGCTGAACAGGTGACCGCCGGCGAGGGACAGCAGCATCGCCGAGGACCCGATCACCAGTGACCTGGTGAGGATTCGTGCCAGGCTGGTCCGAGACGTTCGGGCCATCAGCACCGAGGTCACGGCCAGTGAGACCAGCACTGCGGTGAACGTGGCCGGGATCCGCCAGGCGTCCGGGGCGACCAGGACGATGACCAGCGGCACCCCTGAGCCGGCTGCGAAGGCCAGCCCGGCCGGGACCGCCGTGGCCAGCGGGGACGGCTGGCCTAGCCCCAGCCCGAGTCCGTGCTCGGCTTCGACGTGCGCGGCCAGCGGGTCCTTCGCCGTGAGCTCCAGTGCCACTTGCTGCGCCAGCGGTGCCGACAGCCCTTTCTGCTCGTAGAGCGCGACGAGCTCGTCGAGCTCTTCTTGTGGGGAGAACTCGAGCTGGCGGCGCTCCTCGTCGATCACTGCCTGCGCCGCCTCGAGCTCGGCTGCCGCTTCGGCGTACTTCGCTCCCGCCAGGGACACCCCGCCGGCGAGCATCGCGAAGAACGCGGCGATCACGATCGTCTTGCCGGTGGCGCCGGCTCCGGCGAACCCTTCGACGATTCCGGCCGTGGCGATGATGCCGTCGTTGGCGTCGACGACACGGGCCCGCACGAACGTCGGGTCGCGTCGCCGCCAGGCGGATGCGACCCCGGCGGTGGTCAGCCACTGCGCCGGCGTTCGCACGGCGGCATCGTAGCGAGGTCGCGGGGCGCCGGTGTGGTTGCCGGGCCCGCCAGTCGTGGCGTTCCTGCTGACCGGGGTGTCGCGTCGGCGGCCCTGGTTTCGTGTTCGACCGCCCGGCTGCCTGGTCCCGGTGCCGAGGTCGGCGCCGCGGAACCTGACGGGGCGGTGCGAAGGTCAGCGGAGTGGGTTGTGGGCCACTGGCCGGCGGCTGACGGTGTGGGCGGCGCCGCTGTCGACGTTGACCATCAGGGAGGAGACGTCGACCGCTTGGAACATGCTGGCCGGGATCGACTTGAGCTGGCTGATCACCGTGTCGGGCCAGGCGTTGTCGGCGGTTCCTTGGAAGTACCAGGGGGAGCCGTTGTCGGCCAGGATCAGGCCGTGTGTCTTCATCGCGTTGATGATCACGATGGTCTGCGGTGACAGGCCGGTGGTCGGGTAGGTGGCGCTGAGCCGGAACCAGGCCCCCATCGGCGGGTAGGAGGAGTCGGCGACCGAGCCGGCCTGGTGGCGGGCGGGCCAGATGTAGGACTGGTCGGTGATGTTGGTGGTGAAGCGGATGGCGTGGTCGACGTTGCCCGACAGGACCTCGTCCCAGCGCAGCAGTCCGGGCAGGATCGGCAGCCCGGCAGCGTCGGCTGAGGTCCACCCGGCCGGCCGCAGGGCGTTGCTGCCGAGATCCCAGGTGGCTCCTGAGCCGGCGTGCCAGACGCCGCCGACCTGCCTGGTGTCCCAGGTCTCGTAGAGCCGGCACGTCGAGGAGTCGACGATAAGCGCGTGCATGTCGCCGCCGGAGTTGACGCCGCCTTCGATGAGGGTGTCCGCGCCCAGCGGGTACCCAACGGGGTCAGACTCGCTGGCGTAGTCGAACACCGGCGACACCGTGGGATGGCTGGCGGACACGACGGTGTAGGGGAT
>Ga0209698_10003934_pt1 | contig 16424 bp, 12 predicted proteins | sample LitLauG_LLR_2012_FD_187203 | JGI IMG/M metagenome (GOLD analysis project Ga0209698, IMG submission 187203) | Freshwater sediment microbial communities from Pennsylvania, USA - Little Laurel Run_MetaG_LLR_2012 (SPAdes) (version 2) | ecosystem: Environmental > Aquatic > Freshwater > Creek >...
AGCCTCTGAATTAATGTGCAGTCGAATCCCACCACAGAGGCACCAAAGCGTCTGATGGGCGAGCGACTCCACATTACTGAACGCTCAACATAAGTCATACACCAGGATGCGGATCGAAGTTCCACGCCGGCTCCGGAATACAAACAGACATCCCGAGAAAGGATCGGCTTGCAGTTTGTCCTGGCAAAGCCGGGCGAGCGAGTCGATGCCCTTCCTGCCATCGACCGGTTCGATCGCCACCAGGATGCGCATCTGCGGCGTGATCTGGATCATGCCGACTCCCACAAGCCCCGGCTCAATCCGGCCAGATCCGGCGCCGCCGCGCCTTTCCACTGGACGCGCATCTTGCCGCGCGGCCCTTCCAACTCGATGACACACTCAGTCAGACCGGGCCCAGCAGGCGCCACTTGGGGCGCGACCAACTCCAGGAACTCCGCCGGCGATGCGGTCCTGCGCTTGACGGGCGCAGCCGACTTCGTCATGCGCTTCAGCTTGGCGTACTCCAGGCGCAAGATCGTGGCAGTGCGGAAGACCCCGTGCTCCCGAGCGACCTCCGCGGCGGATGCCCACAATGCTTTCGGAATCGGCAAACGGCCTTGGTGCGAACTCCGCCACCGCTCGAAGCGCCGGTAAATCTTCTGCATGCCGTCTGGAACATCAGGCACTGTCTTGTGAGTCATCGTCGGTCCTCCGTCCCGCGCTGGGATTAGGACCGACCTTACCAACTACAGCCGAGCGGTGTCATACAGGCTTACCGAAAGCTCACGACCTCTGCTTGAGCCAGCCCAGACTGGCCTGGATCACCGGTGTCCGTTCCTCGTCCTGAAGTGCCAACAGTGCGATTGCGGTGGCCTCCACGTGGGCCTGAAGCGGCGCTCCATAGACGACGCTGTTTCCGGAGTTCCAGCCCCCGCCGACGCACACTCGATCCAGGAGCATCTCGACACCCCGGCGAATGCGCCTTTCTGACAACTCCGACCGGCTGCAGGCGGTGAACTGTTTGATGGCGACTACGCTGAATGCGGTGGGAATGACCCAACTAGCGGACCCGGGGAGCCAGGGCCATCCATAACGGTCGGGGTCGAATCGAACCGCTCGGTCCGCCAACTTGAATTTCCATCGCCAGAACCAGTTCGCCTCCCGGCCATTGGTCTTCAAAAGCCAGGAAAGACCCCGTTCTCTGGCGCCTGATGAATCGCTTGCTGAGTTCAATACGCAGATGGCAAGCGCGGTGGTCCACGAGGGTTCTCCGTCGCCGATGAACGATGGCCAACTGCCGTCGGAGAGCTGCGCGTGCAGGAGCGGTCGAATAATGTGCGCAGCTGAAGAGAGCTGTTCCGCCAGCAAGGAGAACATTGCTAAGCATGTAGTCTCCAGACTCATCTGAGGCGACCCGGAAAAGCTCCAACCTCCGCTGGGCAATTCGCGACGGTGCAGTTCCTTAAGGAGCCCGATATAGTCCATGCCGCGATTGTGGTGGAAGCTTCCCCAAACGATCAAACGAACTCCCGTCTAAGGATCCCGACAGTCAGGCCCACAAAGCTGAGCGGTCGACGGTCCTGTCACCTGAAATTGAGGTGGCGGGACGGACGAAAATCAACCCGGGGCCTGAGGTCTTGCTCTTGTCGCCGTCGTCAAGTGATTAAGTTTCAGCACTATTCAGACATCGACGGCAGCCACCCTTACTATCAGCACGTTCGTCCATTTGAGAAAAACCGGGATAAGCCATATAAGAGAGTATGAATCCAAGAGCTTCCTCGTCGATCTCAACAGCGGGGGCACCCCAGCCGCATTCGCCGGCACAGATGAGACGGTTCGCCAAGCCGCGACCTGTGTATGGACGTGAGTGGAGAATTGATCCGTCTAGATCTCAAGGCTAAAGGCACTCTATACGAACCGAGGGATTGGGAGTTGATGGAAGGCTGGAACATGATGCGGCACAAGCCCACCGGCTGCATTTTTCAAATCGTGTGCTTTGGCGAGGCCTCGGGCAGAGGTCGCGCAACGGTTTACGACATCTCGGCTCGGATGATTCACGTTTGTGATGGTCGACGGATTCCAACACCCGTCGAACAAGCGCCTTTGGAACGTGCCGCGATTGTCATTCTTCTGCAGGAAATTGGAGCCTGGAAGCCGGTGGTGATCAACATTCCTGATCGGCGTTCACGCCGGCAAGGCAAGCGGCAGCCCGCTTAAAGTTTCTTATGCCCCCTACCCTACAGGAATTCGATCTGCTCACCCTCGCGGAGGTGGCGAGGCTCCTTCAGTGCTCGAAGGCGCATGTCGGCAAGGCGGTCGCCGGCCGGGTGCCGGGATGCCCGCCCATTCCCGCCGTGTCCCTGGGGCGCCGAAAGCTGGTGCGTCGAGGAACGCTTCTCGCCTGGATCGCCCGAAACGAAAGCGGCGGTGGTACGATTCAAACATCGCCAGAACGAGGCCGCAAGGACGCATAAGGAGAAATTATGCGTACACGGCACTCTATAGGAGGTGTCAGAAAGCAGCGCGGGCGCTGGATCGGCAGTTGGACTGTCGATGGCAAGCGAGGTAGCCAAGTGGTCGGTCTGATCAAGGACATGACCAAAACCGAGGCTCGGGAGAAAGTCGCCAAGATCGTCACCGAAGAGCGTGCGAAGGGCGAAACCTGCCAGGCATGGAAACTTGGAGAATTCGTCGAGAAGGTTTATTTTCCGTACTACAGCCGGAAGTGGAAAGACTCGACGCGGGAAAACAATATTAACCGGGTCAACGTGCATCTTGTAAAAACATTCAAGGATCGGGAGCTGCGAAGTTTCCGGCGCGACGAGCTTCAGGACCTGCTCGACCTGAAGGCGAGCGTACCGCTATCGTTCTCGGTCGTCGATCATCTCCGGTGGGATCTCAAACAGATTTTCGATATGGCCGTAGCCGAAGGCCAGGTGGAGCGAAATCCGGCTCTACTCCTGTTTACTCCGAAGGCCGCAAAGAAGCCGGTCCACCGGGCCATGACCATTAAGGAGGTCCAGATATGCTTTGGCGCTCTCGATCTGCGGGAGCGGTTAATCGCGAAACTCGCGATCCTTGCCGGGATGCGTCCCGGTGAAATCTTCGCTATGACCTGGGGCCGGTTGACCGCCACTCACGCTGATATTCAGCAGCGCATTTATCGAAGGAAGATTGACACACCGAAGACGGATAACTCGACCCGGCAGGCGGCGCTTTCGGAAGGGCTGCTTGTCGAAATCGAGAGCTGGCGCATGATGGCGGTTGAAAGCCGCGATGACGCGTGGGTATTCCCTTCGGAACGGATGACGCCATTGTCCAAGGACAACTGGTGGAACAGGGTCATGTGTCCGGCGCTGAAAAAGGTTGGTCTGGAATGGGCAACGTTTCAGGTGATGCGCCGCACGAACGCCACCTTGATGAAGGCATTGGGAGCCGACGGAAAGCTTGTGGCGGATCAACTCGGGCATACGCTCGATGTGAGCCAAAACGTTTATACGCAGTCATCTGTTGAAAGCCGGTCGGTGATCGTGAACCAGCTAGAGCAGAGATTGCTGATACAATGATGTTGTCGTTCGATTAGCGTTCAGAATGAGAACTGGTTCTGAAAGTCATTGAAAACAAAGGCAAGCGGGAGTAATTCAGTGGTAGAATGCCAGCTTCCCAAGCTGGACGTCGCCGGTTCGAATCCGGTCTCCCGCTCCATCTTTTCAACGACTTGCAGGGATTTCGGATACCCTCCAAACACTCCATTAAGCCACAACTCTTTGATTCTGTTGGCCCTTCTGAACCTGGTTCGCTGAAGCTCACGCGGAGCCATTGATCGGGGTCTATTTGACCCCGAAGTGCAAGCGCGTAACTTATTGATTTTCTTGGGCTCGACCGCGACGTCCAGCTTGATCAACTGGCACTCAAGATCGGGAGGTGATCGTCGTCGGCTGAATTGATGCTAAGGGAACATTAGTTTATTGCCAGCCTAGGCATGAAAGCGCTTGGGACCAGTGGTTCATATCGCGTAGCCCGGTGTCAGTTGGCCACAATTGGAGTGGATCGCGTCCACGGGAACCCTCCGTGGTTGGATCAGGGCGCCGTCTGCTGAACCTGCGCCACGGCCATTTCCATCGGGGTCTCGGAAGATCCTGGCTCAAGGGAAGCGCATCGCCCACGACAAATGTGGAGGTCACGCCTTTCAGGTTCAACGCGAACTTCATGTAGTCCTGGCCGCCTTTCTTCACGTATTCGACCGCCCCGACCGCGTTCGTTTCGCCGGTATGGGGATCCCACAACTGCCGGCCGGAATTTGCCCCGGACCTCCGTGAACGTATCGACATCGTCGGTGCTCGAATTGGCAAAGAAGTAGATGTCGCGGCCCTCTTTGCCCGAGACAAACGGGCAGAACAGGAGAAACGTATGTACCTCAACAGAAATCACCCTTATCGGTTTCATCGGCAGCGATGCCGAAAGAAAGGCCGTCAATGCAACCAACATCGCGATCTTCTCGCTTTCTGTTTCGATAACGCCAAGCGCTGCGAACAGGGCACGGGAAACACACCCGAGGCGCTGGAACTGGCGAAGAAGATGGCGACGGCCTGGGCGAATTTCGCCCGCCACCGATCCCGTTCGCTGCCAGACGATGGTCTTCGATAATAGCTGTCGAATGGTGGATGATCCGGAAGGTGAAGTGCGAGGATCAACGCCGGGACTACTGACGTCTGCTGGCGGAGCGCCATTCGACGCGGCGATTACCCGGAAGCACGGTACGCCGGGTCAAGGCGCTGCAGGCACCAGCGGAGGAAACTGCCCGGCGGCGGCGTAACCTCCCCGCCGCCGGAGATCAGCGTGGAAAGATCATTGGCCGCCGAGGGCGGCGATGCGTCCCCGCAGAAAAGGTGCCGCACCCAGGGCCAGAAGCAAAGACCGCCATCAGCGGCGACCTTGCGATGCAATCGGGCCAACTCCTCGTGTCGACTTCGATTGCCGGTTAGACGCTGCCTCTCGTCTATGCCGGGAACCACGTCGCGCCGGGTAGCTTCTTGAGGTAGTCCTCATTCATTTCCACGCCGATGCCGGGCTTGTCCGGCACCGTAATGTAGCCCTTCTGGATGATGTCTGCTCCCTTGACGAAGTTCTTCCACCGCTCCCAACGCTGGGGCGGGTGGGTCCAGTGATACTCGAGAACCAGGAAGTTGGGCACAGTCGACAGCATGTGGGCGGTTGCCATGGCGCCGACGGGCGAAGCCTGAGAGTGCGGTGCGATCGGCACGTAGTAGGCCTGCGCCATATCGGCAATCTTCTTGCCTTCCATCAGGCCGCCACACTTCTGAATATCGGGCATGATGATGTCGAGAGCCTGCTTCTCGAAGATTTCCCGGAAGCCCCAGCGCATGTAGATGTTCTCACCGGCACAGATGGGAGTGTGAGTCGATTGCCGCACATCGCGCATGGCATCGATATTCTCGGGCGGCACCGGCTCTTCGAGCCATACCAGCTTAAATGGCTCAAGCTCACGGGCAACGCGTTTCGCCGTCGGCAGATCGTATCTGCCGTGCATATCCACCGCCAATTCGGTCGACTTAGGCAGGGACTCGCGCATGAACGCAACCCTGTCGACCATGTGATCGATTTCGGTGTTGTTGGCGGTCCAGTTGACGCGGTCGAAGCGCGCGGGATCCGCGGCGTCGTCGATATCGATCTTGGCCATGGTGAAGCCGTTGTCGATAATCTGCTGGATATACGGCTTTGCCTGCGGATCGTCACGAGAGTCGGTGCCGGAGTCGCAGTATACTCGAATCTTGTCGCGTACCTTGCCGCCCATGAGCTGGTAGATCGGCAGGTTCAGGGCTTTCCCAGCCAGGTCCCACAAGGCGAGTTCCACCGCGGTCAAGGTGGCTACGTACTGGCCGGCCTGAGCGCCGCCGAAGATGCCGCTGGTCCGGATGCGCTCCCAGATGGCCTGAATGTTCAGAGGGCTCTGACCGATTAATGAAAAGCGAAAGCCCTGCAGTATCGAAGGCCCTCCGCTCACGGCGTCGACACCTTCGCCATCGCCGTACAAGCCCTGATCGGTGTAGATGCGGACGTGAAATCCCTGGAGATTGGCGGACTTCACGTCCGTGATTTTCAACTTCGGCCGCTGGTATGGCGTGCTATTGTCCTCCACTGCCGCGGATAGATTCTCCATGGCAAATGCACCGGCTACTCCCGCGCCGGCGCCCAAAAACGACCTTCTGTTCAATGAACCCATTGATGCCCCCTGAAGATTCTCACAATTACCCGAGAAGGAATTCCCTAGCGGCCACTGGCCCGAAGGAAGCTAGCCAAGAGGCCTCGCAAAAGCTGGCAAGGCCTCACAGATGAAAACTACAAGCAAGCCTGGGGCGAGCCACCGCCAGGGAAACCAGGGGCTGCGCCCTCGGTGCGCGCAGCCTGTGAAACACTACCAGGCCAGTTTCGCCGCCAACTGCATCTGGCGGGCCGAATTGACCTGCGCCTGCCACTTACCCCAGTTGGGGTTTCCGAGGGTCGTGGCGCCCCCTAAGGGGCCGAACCAGGTGCGATTCAGAATGTTGAACGCCTCAGCACGAACCTCCAGGTGGGCCCGCTCCTTAAGGCTGATGATCCGGATCAACCCCGCAGACTCGTTAAACTGAGGCCAACTGCGGAAGCTCGGGTTGTACCGGGTGGAATTGCCGAACGAGGTTGACGACTGCGTAGGGAAGAAAGACTGCGGCTGGAGGTAGCTGTCCTTGAAGGGATCGAACTTGCCCGAGTAGGGGAGGGTCCAACCGTTGTACGAGCTGATGGTGGGTGTGTTGCTGAATTCGCCGATGGGGAAGCTCGGGGCATTGGTGCCGATGTTCATCGGCAAACCGCTGGCGTAGGTTTGTATGCCGGAGAGGCGCCAGCCGCCCACAATCGCGGCGACCACTCCGCCATTACCCAAGAAATGCTTCCCTTTCCCGACGGGAAGCTCGTACACCCACGTGAACTTCAACGCTTTTGTCTGATCGTAACTGGCAATCGATTTGAGCGCCCTCAAATTGTACATGTCGCCATAGAAAAAGGTGGCCAGGTAGGCCGTGTCCGTGTCGTCCAGCAGCTTCGAGAAAGTAAAGGAAGCTTGGACCGTCAGCCCATTACCCAGCCGCTTGTTGTACTTGGCTATTGCGGCGTGGTAAGTGGAATGGCCGATCCGGTCGCCACCCCCGTTCCCGGTATCGATCGTCCCATATTGGGGATAGGGCCTGTTAGCTTGGGTCACGGTCGATCCGGTTCCCCACACCTGCGTGAAGGGTATGCATTGGGGCGACGAGTTCGCGCCGCAGGTCCATGGTACGACGGCGCCGGCGGCAATCGCGGTGGCAGAGGTTACCTGCGAGCTCAGCACCGTCCGTCCGGTCGTCGTGAACGGATTCATAGAGGCGGGCAGGGACCGGTACGGCACTTGGTTGTTCGCCAGGAAGTTCGACGTGATGTGGCTGGCCAGCGTCGCCATCCAACCGACCTCGACCGACGAGGTGTTCGTAATCTGCCGTTGAATATTGAACGAGTAATTCAGCTCGCCGTCGGATCGGTTCGCATCATTCCCGTTTCTCCCGTAGGACGGCGCATTCCCACCGACGCCAACGCCGGGATTGATGTTCGGTAAAGTCAGGTCGACCCCAGGGCCTTTCGACAACACATACAGAGGAGCCACGCCGCCACTTTGGTTATTGACCGTGTTTCTTATGGCGAAGCCAAGTTGGTGCGAAGACTGCCCGATTCCGGCCAGCGGCCCGAAGCTGCGGGTGGCGGAGGCGCGGATCACAGTCTTGCTGTTGATTGCATAGGCCAGACTGAGCCGCGGCCCGAGCCCGCCATACCAGTTGGAGATCAGCGCGTTGCTGCCCGTCCGGCCCGGGCCGGACCCGGCGAATTCGGTGGCGCCCGGAATCCCGCCCGCAAACGGATTCGGCGCGGTAAAGTTCAGGTTGCTCAACTTGCCATCCGGCGCATGCGGCGCCACATTCATCTCATAGCGGAAGCCGAGATTCAGGGTGAGATTGCGCGTGATCTTCCAATCGTCCTGGATATACCCCTGGTGCGTCTCATAAACAACGAGAAGGTAGCGCAGCGAATCCATGTTGAAGCTGTTCACTTGTCCCAGCAGCATCGACGCAAACCCGCTCCCGCCGGCGACCGACTCGCTCAGGCCCGGCCCGAGCGCGATGTTGTCCGTGCTTTGCGAACTGAAGCCCACCCCGCCGGACCCGAACTGTAATCCGAAGCCGTCGTAGTGGCTGTTGCCGTAGAAATAGCCCCACTTGAAGGTGTGCGCGCCGTGGATCTTCGTCATGTCGTCGTGCAGCTCGAAGACCAGGCGGTCCGAGCCGTTGGGGGCGTTGTTGCCCCAGCCGCTGAAATCGCCTGTGCTGATAATGGGAAGATTCGAGCATAGGATAAAACCCGGCAAGCAGATCCCTTTCGATTTCCATGTGCCCGCGGGCACCAGGACGTTGAGCCCCTCGGCCAGCAACGAGCCTGCTTCTGTCGCTTCCCCTTGAGTGTGATCTTCCCGAAACCAGTTGAACCCGCCGTAGAAGCGGTTCAGGAGCGTCGGACTGATGGTCCAGTCCCAATTGGCGCGATACACTTGCGTCTTGTTGTACCCAAATGTACCGGTGCCCAGCGGGGCCGGCAGTCCCACGGGACCGGCGGGGCCGTACGTTGAGAGATCCCAATAGCGGTTCATTAAGTACGAAACGTGGTGCTTCGAGCCCAGGGTCTGATCGATCTTGGCGCTCCACCTGTTGTTCGGGGTGATGCTGGTGCCGGTGTTGTTATAGAAATTGTTATTCACGTAGCCGAACGTCCCCGGCACGATGCCCGGACGGTTCGGCTGGAGAATAGTCGACACATAGTTCAGGATCGGAACGATAGTCGGATCGAATCGCGATTGCGGAATCTGGTTGTTGGCGAAGGGAGTCCTTTGGTATGTTCCGTTCGCGAGTTGTATCTGCGATCCCGGATCGTAAATCTGGTATAGCTGGCCGCTTCCGTTTACCCATTGGGACAGGTCGCCCTTGTAGAACGCCGGCGGCGGCACGCTAAAGAACGAGCCGTTGCCCGCGCCCACGCGGTTCCGGAAGCCTTCGTACGAGGCGAAGAAAAACGTCTTGTTCTTGCCGTTGTACAGCTTGGGCAGGTAGACCGGCCCGCCGGCCGTGACCCCGAAGTTGTTTTGCTTGTAAATGGGAATCACGCTATTGAAGAAACCCTTGGCATCGAAATCCTGGTTGCGCAGGAACTCGAAGGCGCTCCCATGGAACTGGTTCGTCCCCGATTTCGAAACGAAGCTGAGCGTTCCGCCCGAGGCGTGTCCATTCTCGGCCTTGAAGCCGCTGGCTTCCACGGTAAACTCCGTGAGAGCTTCCACCGACGGGCTATTCATCGCGGCCGCGCCTCCGCTTCCAGCGTCGCTGCCGATCTTATTGCCTGCGAGAGAGGAGCCATCGAGCGTGATGCCTACGGTGTCGTTCCCGCCACCGATCCGGAAGGTGCCAGCCCCGTTCACTTCCGCCGTGTAGCCCGCCAGGTCGAAGGGGCTACGCGAATTGCCGTTCACTTGAACCGGCAAGGCATCCACCAGCGCGCTGCTTACGGTAGTGGCCACCCCGGCGTTCTCCGTTTGTACCACCTGCGCGGCGGCGCTGACCTCGATGCTCGTTTGGGTCGTGCCTACCTCGAGTCTGACGTCCACGCGTACTTCTTGGCCGGGGCCTATGAGCACGTTGTTGGTGATATGCGATTTGAAGCCCTGGACCTCAACCCTGACCGCATAGGTGCCGACCGGAAGGGAGGGTACGGTATAATCACCCGTCGTGCTAGTCCTAACCTTGTACGTTGCGTTGGTGCTGCCTTGAGTCGCTGTGATTTGGGCGCCGGGCACGACAGCCCCGCCAGGGTCGGTTACAGTTCCCGTAATCACACCCCTGTCCCCTTGGGCGCTAAGCGGCAATGTGCTAACTGCGGCTAACAGAGCCAAACGGATGTACTTGTTCCGTTCCTTTTTCATCAGGTCCTTTTTTGACCGTCACCGCCCGGCGCCAACAGCGGCGGGCATGTTGTCGGGAAATCAATAGGAACGTCCCCCCTTGCTGCGGTCGAGAAAAACCATGCCATTCGATCCCCGAGCGTCCAATTCACAGGCGGACTTCCCTCCATCTCCGGAGTCACGGCCCGGCAGTTGAAGATTCCCCCGCGCCTTCTTATAAGCTGCAAAGCAAGCACTCCCACTACGGCAATCGATTCGTACGCCGGGCGACTTGCCCAGTGGCGCGTCGCGCTCCCGAATCGTAGTATTGGACCTTTTGAACCTGGTTATGAAATATCACACGGAGAACACCGATGTCAATAAAAATTCTGTAAGCGTGTACATCGATCGCGATAGAGAGCGGATTCCAGAAAGTCGGGCCGCTTGGCACCTGAAACCATAGGGCGACTGCATCCGCGGAGACATCCCACGGCCGCTTCTTCGGCCACGTTGACTCCACGGTCGGAAGATGCCGCCCATTCTGGAATCCAAAACTGGACGATGCGCAATCTCCGTGCCCGCGTGACGTTCGCACCTTATATAAGCACCATCTTTCCGTAAGCGCTATACTGGCGCGTTGGGTTAGGCAAGATGGCCAAGCACCGAGAGTCGAGCTACGCGTCGCCCCTGGCCGCCAGACCGGACTCCCAGGCAGGAGGAACGGGCCGGCCGTGGTGGTGGCACTGGCGGCTGCTCGCACTTTGTAGCCTTGTCCTGGTCGCCTATTCCAATTCCTTCCAGGGCACCCTGGTGTTCGACAATGATTCGGTGATTGGGCGGGATCCGCGTATTCGGCAGGCAACGCCCGAAAACATCGAGTCCATCCTGACTGGAAGCTATGCGTACGTCAGTGCCACCACCGGCCTGTATCGGCCGTTCACCACTTTTTCCTACTTGGTGAATTACGCAGTTTTCGGCAGCGGCCCGCGCCCGGTTGGCTATCACTGGGTTAATCTCGTGCTGCACGAAGTCAACGTTGCGCTGGTGTATGCACTGGGCGTGCTGATTTTTGGAGAAACGGCGCCGGCTTTGGCGCTGGCCGCGATTTGGGGATTGCACCCGGTGCTCACCGAGGCGGTCACCAATATTGTGGGGCGCGCCGACTTGCTGGCGGCTCTCGGCGTATTGACGGGCCTGCTGTGCCACGTGAGAGGCGCCTCCACCACGGGGCGGCGTGGGATGGCATGGCTTGCGGGTTTGGCCGCCGCCCAGACGGTCGGGCTTTTCTCGAAGGAGAGCGGCGCCGTCTTGCCGGGCCTCATGCTGCTCTACGACCTGACGTGGTGGGAGCGCTCGAGGTGGCGCCGGAGTGCGCCAGCCTATATCGCTGTGGCGATCCCGTTTGTCGTCTTTTTCTCCTTGCGCAGCGCGATCGGCATGCGCATGCTGATCGACCATGCCGAGAATCCCCTGGTGAGCGCCGGTTTCTGGACTGCCCGCCTGACCGCAGTCAAAGTGGTTGGCAAGTTCCTGTTCCTGTTTCTCTGGCCGGCCCGCTTGTCGGCGGATTATTCGTACAATGCCGTGCCGCTATTTGGCTGGCTCGCGAACCGGGAGGATGTCAAGGCGCTCATCGCACTGGCAGTTTTGCTGGGGGCGGCCCTGCTTGCCCTGATGTTGGCCGTGCGCTGGCGCCGCACGGGGAAACCGCTACTGTTCTTTCTGGTTTTCTTTTTCGTTGCGCTGTTGCCCACTTCGAACTTGGTTTTCCTCATCGGCAGCATCATGGCCGAGCGGTTCCTCTATCTGCCATCGGTGGGGCTGGCCGGTTTTATCGTCGCCGCCGTCTACGTGCTGGGCCGGCGGCGCTCACTTCAGCGGCGCGTGGTTGCACCAGTTGCCTGGGCCGCGCTGGGGGTGGTGTGTCTGGTGTTCGCCGCGCGAACCTACGCCCACAACTTCGACTGGCAGGATGGCGTTAGTCTCTGGACCAGCGCCGTGGACGTCTGTCCGGGGAGTGCCAGGTCACACTATAATCTGGCCAAAGAATTAGAGCGCATGCCTGGCCGCCTGCCGGAGGCCATTGCCGAATACCGGGAAGCCGTGCGGATCGAACCGGATCGTGCAGATGCCCACGATAACCTGGGAAACGCACTATCGGGCATCCCCGGCAGGCTGCCCGAGGCCGTCGCCGAGTACCGGGAAGCGGTGCGCCTTCGGCCCGATCGCGCGGAAGCACACAACGACTTGGCGAATGGCCTGGCGCGGACGCCGGGCCTCCTCCCGGATGCCATCGCCGAATACCAGGCTGCGCTGCGTCTTGAACCCCGAAACGCGGAAGTTCACTATAACCTGGCGAACGCCCTTGTGCGCATACCCGACAGGCTGCCAGAAGCCATTGCCGAATACCAGGCGGCCCTGCGGATTCAACCCGATCATCCGGATGCCCACAATAACCTGGGAGAAGCGCTATCCCGCATATCCGGCAGGTTGTCCGAGGCCATCGCCGAATACAGGGCGGCCCTGCGGATTCAACCCGAGCTGGTGGCTGCCCACAACAATCTGGGAAACGCACTCTCAGGCATACCCGGCCGACTGCCCGAAGCCGTGGCTGAATACCAGGCGGCCCTGCGGATTCAACCCGATCGGGCGGAAGCGCACTACAACCTGGGAAACGCCCTGGCAGGCATGCCCGGACGACTGCCCGAGGCCGTTGCCGAGTTTAAGGCCGCTCTGCGAAGTGAGCCCGATTTCGTCGAAGCGCACGTCAGCCTGGGGAAGGCGTTGGCGCTGACGCCCGGACGAGTGCCGGAGTCCATTGCGGAGTATGAAGCGGCCCTGCGGATCAGCCCCGATCCCGAGGTGCGCCAAACCGTTGACAGATTACGGGCGGGGTTGCGGTAAGCAACGCCTTCGGAACGCCAGACGTACGCAGATCCGTGGCTGTGGTCTGCCGGCTTCCCGAACACCGTGAACGGTGGGTCATGCTAGTTGCCGCGACGGCCGCCTCGCCCGGCACCGACGTCGATGTTGTCGACGTGCTTGCTTGAATCGCGTGCCACGCCCACGATCATGAATTCCAGCGGCTCGCTGCCATTGTTCTCGAAGGAATGGACATCGGCTAACTGGATCGGCACGGCGTCCCATTCTTTGATAGGGGCCGTCTCCCCGCCGCCGCGTCCCCCGCCGACGGTGCATGTGCGGGCCGATCGAAGTTCCGGGCGGCAGCACGAGATGGTCGACGTACGCCCAGGAGGTGAGGAAGATCGAAGGATCCAGCGTGCGGCGGTACTGCACGGTCCCTTTGCCGACGTTGATCGCGTCGACCGGTCGCAAAGGGCGCGGTCGAGCCGCATGGTGATGAATTGCGGGACCGGGTCGAGCGGCACGTCGAGGCGCGGATCGTTGAGATTGAAGGCATCGTACTGGTCTTTGGCCATCGACACGTTGATGTTCATCCATTGGACCGGCTAGTCGGTCGGGTTGTAAATGGCGTGCGAATGGCCCATGCGGCAGGGAGCAGGGGCCGGCCCTTTTAATAGCGATCCGGCCGTCAATGGTGAATTGGGCCTCGCCGTCGAGGATGACGAACATCTCCTCGCACTGGTTGTGAAAGTGCGCGCCGATTCCGCTCTTCGGCTGAATTACGCCGCGGTGCAGAAACTGAAGGTTTGGCTCCAGCGTATGGGCATCGAATAAGGCTGTTAAGTCGAGGGACCCGGCTCCCCCGTGCACCGCCGGGCTGTGCCGGTACCTGCTGGGATCGCTGGGCGCAATATGCGCCGCCAGGGGCTCGCGCGCGGCGATCGGCAGGAGCACCAACAAGGTCAAACTCAGGGTCAACGCTACGTAATAACGTTTCATCCCTTTTCCTTCCAGATGCATGTTTTCACCGATCGCAAAATTTACGAGGCGGCCCGCAAAATTCTCCAATAGGACAACAACTGTTCCGTGTGTCAGGGCGCCGATCGCCGTGGCCGCCGGTCAGAATATTCTGGCGTTCGAGCTGGTGGAATAGCCGTCTACTTCGAATCGAACAGCAGGGTGGAGTAGTTCTTCGTGCTCAGGGTGTAGACCGTCCGCAGCTTCAGAATCTTCACATCGATATACCCCGGGAACTTCTCTGCGGCCGGTTTGAAGATAGTGTGGAAGTTCTTCAGCATCTCCTGTTCCCGTGAGGGGCCCACGGTAAGGTCGCAATACAGAGCGATGGGGTTCTTGGCGGCCGGTTGCGCGCGAACTCCCTTCAATCCGGCGATTGCGACCAGCATTGCGGTGAGATAGGAACGTCGTTTCATGAGTGCTCCTCGAGTGCTTACTGGTAAACCTGATAGAGAGGCTTCTCGCCAGGTATCGCGACCCGGATGCGGTACACGCTGGTGCTGGCGGTGATGTATAGCATCTTGCCGTCCTGTCCCCAGGCGCAATTGGCCACGGTCTCTCCAGGCTGGATGGTGCCCAAATGCCTGGCGTGCTGACAATGCCGCCGGCGTTCTGAATGAGTACTTTCACCTCGCCGGAAGGGTGACGGAGCGAAGCACGTTGCCCGGCACATCGCTGAACCAGAGGACACCTTCGGGCCTCCACACCGGGCCTTCCGTAAATATGACTCCGGTGGCGACTTTTTCGATGTTGGCATCCTTGGGCAGGCGGGCGTCGAATGGTGGATCCAGCCGAATAATCGCGTAGAAAACCTTCATGGATTCCGAGATCCATTGTTTGTCAAATATGGCTCGCGGTCAAGGCCGAGGACGCGATTGAGCGCCGGTCTATCACCGTTTTCGGAGAAAAACCCCTAAAAAGAAGAGTCCCGGAAAACGTGGCTGACTGTAGAATAAGGACTGAACCAGAGCCAAAACTTGGCGTACTCGTTGGAGTGGGTTTTGGGCGGCAGATACCCGCCAGCGTCTTGGAGGTCCTGAATGAACAACTGTTCGCGCAGGCCTGGATAGGCTGAAGCGAGGTTTGGCGCCAGCCTGAGTGTACGGGCGCTCGTCATTATTGGTAAACCGGGTCAGGACCGATCCGGTGGGAAGGTAGTCTCGATGAAGCCAACGATTCGTAATTACAGTTGCCTGACGTTAGCAGCGGCCTGCACCGTGGCATTCCTAATTGCGCCCGCTGCCAAAGCCCAATTGTTCTCCTGGACCAAGGAGGAGATGGTGGAATACACCAAGGCCTGGACAGGGGAGCGCTTTCCCGACGGGCGGCCGAAGGTCCCGGACGAGTGGCTCCAGCGCGCTAAAGAGATGTCGCAGGAAGAAGTGCTCATTCCGCTGGGACGCAATGCCGGCCCCCCGAATGTTTCCAGCTTCAGCCAGTATGATGGCAGTTTCAAGGTCCTGCATCCCGATATCAAGATGGCAGGCCGCGTGGTCACCGCCATGTACATGCCGATTCGTGCCGACATCGACACGATTCTTTTCGCCAAGGCCCGGGAAAAGGGCATTGCCTTGAACAACCAATGGCCGCTCGATCAACTAAAACCCGGCGACGTCATGGTAATCGACATGTTTGGAAAGGTGGAAGGCGGCGGGCTCATCGGCGACAACCTTTTCTACTACATCATGAAGGCGACCAAGGGCGGCGGCCTGGTGGTCAACGGGGCGATTCGCGATCTGGAGGGAGTCAGCGAGATTAAGCTGCCTGCGTATGTCCGAGACTTCACCCCGACGTATTACGGCGGATCGACCCTTTATGGTTACAACGTGCCGGTGCGCATCGGCAATGTGGTGGTGATGCCTGGCGACATCGCGTTTGGCGATAAGGAGGGCGTGTCTTTCATCCCGCCATCGATCGCCGAGCGCATCCTGGATAGAGCGGACGAAACCCACATCCACGATGAGTGGACCAAGATGAAGTTCGACGAGGGTAAATACACTTCGACAGACATCTACTCCGTGCCGAAGACGGAAGCGCTTCGCAAGGAATACCAGGAATACCTCAAGAAGAAGTTGGATGAACTGAAGGCCGCGCGCGCCGCCGCAGCCGCCAAAAAGTAGTAGCCTCGGGCGCGGTAAACTGACGGCCGCTAGATTCTGCCGAACTTGGGTACCGCATGAACTCATCGAGATGGTGGCTGCGGACCTCCGACTCCCAACGGCCATCGATCCCAATAGTCTCCCGAGCGCAAGGATCACAATTATGGCATTGTGGCGCTTCTGAAGCCGGGAGTCACACAAGCGTAGACGCGGGCCGAAATGACCGTGATCGCACACCGCCTGGAGGGAGCCTATCCGGCCACCAACTCCGGCTGGGGCATTACGCTTTTTCCTATGGCGGAGAAATGGCGCAGACGTTTACCGGACGTAGGAGATCGCCAGTCGCCATTAAACTGAAGTTCCAGGTCGATTTAAGCGCAAGTAGCTGAAAAAACGCGGGTTGATTCGACAGACGGGGGCTCGTTACTGACTACAGGTTGGGGAATTTGACA
>Ga0209698_10003935_pt1 | contig 16421 bp, 15 predicted proteins | sample LitLauG_LLR_2012_FD_187203 | JGI IMG/M metagenome (GOLD analysis project Ga0209698, IMG submission 187203) | Freshwater sediment microbial communities from Pennsylvania, USA - Little Laurel Run_MetaG_LLR_2012 (SPAdes) (version 2) | ecosystem: Environmental > Aquatic > Freshwater > Creek >...
GCAGGACTGGGCCGACATGCTGCTGCGGATGTACCTGCGCTGGGCGGAGCGGCAGGGATTCAAGACGGAGATGTACGACTACCAACCCGGCGAAGAGGCCGGGATCAAGTCAGCGACTTTTTCAGTGATCGGCGAATACGCCTTCGGCTACCTGACCAGCGAGATCGGCGTGCACCGGTTGGTTCGTATTTCTCCATTCGATCAGGCCAAGCGGCGGCACACCTCGTTCGCCAGCGTGTTTGTTTCCCCGGAAATCGACGAGAGCATTGAAGTCAACATCAAGCCGGACGACATTCGCATTGATACTTACCGTTCGAGCGGCAAGGGCGGGCAGCACGTGAATACGACCGACTCGGCAGTGCGGATCACGCATATTCCAACGGGATTGGTGGCGAGTTGCCAGAACGAGCGCTCGCAGCACAAGAACAAAGAGAAGGCGATGAGCATGCTGCGCTCGAAACTTTACGAGTTTGAGCTGGAGAAGAAGAAGGAAGTTACCAAACAAATCGAGGACTCGAAGTTAGACATTGATTTTGGATCGCAGATCCGGTCGTATGTGCTGCAACCGTACCGGCTGATCAAGGATCACCGCACGAAACTGGAGATCGGCGATGTGGATAAGGTGATCGATGGGGACCTGCGGCCGTTGATGCAGGCTTATCTGCGCATGCGCCGAGGCGAGAAGAAATCGTGACGACTCGCACGGCAGCGGTGCAGGGTGGACTGAACCTGGAATATTTTACGGTTGCCTGGAACACTCTGGAAGCAATGGTGGCGTTGATTTGCGGTGCGCTCGCAGGCAGCATCGCGCTGACCGGCTTCGGGCTGGATTCCCTGATCGAGGTGTCATCGGGCGGAGTTCTGCTTTGGCGACTGCAGTCCGACTCCGACGAGACGCGGCGGGAGGCAGTGGAACGGCGCGCTCTGAAACTCGTCGGCATCAGCCTGATTACCCTGGCGGTGTATGTTGCTGGCGAGTCCATTATGAATCTGATCCGGCGGCAAGCACCGGAGCGCAGCCTGCCCGGTATGGCGTTGGCGATTGCGGCGCTGATCGTCATGCCGGTGCTGGCGCGAGCGAAGAAGAAGGTGGCGTCGGCGATTGCGAGTCCGGCGTTGCAGGCGGACTCGCGGCAGACCGACATTTGCGCATATCTGGCAGCCATTCTGTTGCTGGGCCTGCTGCTGAATGCCGCGCTCGGATGGTGGTGGGCGGATTCGACAGCCGGGCTGGTAATGGTGCCTCTGATTGCCTATGAAGGCGTACAAGGGTTGCGCGGCAAAACGTGCTGCGACGACTGTCAGTGAACCGATGAGAGCAAAGAAAAGAAACTCGCTAATCGTTCCGGAGCTCGGTCCCCGGCTGCAGCGGGCTTTCCGTTATGCGGCGGAGAAGCATGCCGGGCAGGCGCGGAAGGGAACGGCCGTCCCGTACCTTTCTCACCTGATGGCGGTGACTTCGCTGGTGCTGGAGGCGGGCGGCGACGAAGAAATGGCGATCGCGGCGCTGCTGCATGATGTAGTGGAAGATTGCGGTGGAATGCCGCGGCTGCGGGAAATTCAGAAACGGTTTGGATCGCGGGTAGCCAAGATTGTCGAGGGCTGCACGGATTCATTCACACAGCCGAAGCCGGAGTGGATCGAAAGGAAGAAGGAGTATTTGCGCGAGGTGAAGCACGCCGATGACGAGACGCGGCTGGTTTCGGCTTCGGACAAACTGCACAACGTGCGGACTATTCTGGCGGACTACCGGCAGAATGGAGAAGCGATCTGGACGCGCTTCAACGGAAAGAAGGAAGGCACGCTCTGGTACTATCGCGCCTTGAGCGACGAGTACGCCCGGAAGCCGAACCGCATTACGCACGAGTTGGAGATCGTGGTAACAGAATTAGAAAGGTTATGTGAATGTGGTGGCGGGGCTCAGCCCCGCCAAGGACGGGGCCCTTCGGCTCCGCTCAGGGCAGGCTCCGCCCCGTCACCACACAACACAACCTCGTCAGCACACAGGTCGTCCTCACGAAGGACCGTTGGGAAATGAATCATGCCTCGAATGCTTGATTTGATTCGCAGCTCGCAGGTTCCGGTGAACCTGATGCAGTCGGCGGCGCGTGGGTCGCTTTCTGTACCGCCCGCGGAGATGATCGAAATTCTCGTCTACCTTGCGGTCCACCACAAAATATTTGGCCAGCAGGCGCGTCTCACGCTGGCCGGATGGGACGAAAAGGCGTGCCTGGCGGCGGCTCACGATCCGGCGACCAGTCCGGAAGTTCTAGAGTACTGGATCTCCTCAGAGAATCTGAGGCCTCATTTGTTGCCGGCACTTGTGGGAAATCCATCGGTGGGGGAAAAGGCATTGAGCGAGTTGGCGGCTCAGGGCACACGCCCGACTGTGGAAGTCTTGCTGGCGAGCCCGCGCGTGATGAACTCGCCCGGACTGTTGAAGGCGTTGCAGTCCAACGTGAGCCTGCGTCCGAACGAACTGACCGAGGTTGAGAACAAGCTGGCTGCTTTCGAAACCAGAGGGGCGGCCGTGCCGGGCCATGAGGCGGACGCACCGGAGGCCGCTTTGGAGGAAGCGCTGGCCAGCTTCCTGAAAGAGCACGAGGCGGAATTGGAAACGGAAAAAGAGAAACCGTTTCAGGCGATCGGGGGAATCCACGACGAGGCAGGGGCCGAAGCGCCGGCCGAAACAGCTGCAACTGCTCCGGCAAGCGCGGGAGCTGTTGAGACAAAGAGCGCACCCGCCCCGGCAGCAACCGCTGCCGCTCATGCCAAAAAACCGGGCCATCCTCCGGTCGCCGAGAAAAAGCGCGACAGTACGCTCCAGAAGATCGCGAGACTCGACATCAAGGGGCGGATTGCGCTGGCGGTTCGTGGCGGCAAGGAGGACCGCTCGATCCTGATTCGCGACGGCACGAAGTTAGTAGCTCTGGCGGTGCTCGATTCGCCGAAGATCACGGACGGCGAAGTGGAAGGAATCGCGCTGCAGAAGAACGTGCTGGAGGCAGTGCTACGGCAGATTCCGATGAAGCGCCGCTTTGCCAAGAATTACAGCATCATGCGGAATCTCGTTTACAATCCGCGGACGCCCCTGGATCTCTCGCTGGGGTTGATGAAGAACCTGCTGGTCCATGATCTGAAGAATTTATCGGCCAACAAAGAGGTGCCGGATACGATTCGCAAGTTAGCGCTGCGCATGTTCAAGCAAAAAATGGAAAAGAAGCAGTCTTAAATTGTTCAGACCGATGAGGGCACTGAAGCTTTGAATAACAGCGATCCCATCCGCGACTTATTGTCGCGCGTGAAAACCATTGCGGTCGTCGGATTGTCGGACAGCCCGATGCGCCCGAGCCATGGCGTTTCCGCCTACATGCAATCGCAGGGCTACAAAATCATTCCGGTGAATCCGCAGATTGGGGAGGCGCTGGGAGAAAAGTCGTATCCGTCGCTCCTCGATGTGCCAGAGAAGATTGATCTGGTGGATGTGTTTCGACGGCCGGAGTTTGTGGATGAAATCGTGGAGCAGGCGATTCAGTTGAAGATTCCGGCGATCTGGCTGCAGGAAGATGTGATCAACGAGCGGGCGGCTGAGAAGGCGCGTCAGGCGGGGATGTTGGTCGTGATGGACCGGTGCGTTTTGAAGGAGCATCGCGCGCGGTTTTCGTAGCGAAGTTTTGTCTTGGTTCGCGGTTTGGAGCGATTGTCAGCTTACACCCCCCCGCTAGGCGGTCTTTTGAAATCAGAGACTTAGCGACGATTTACTCCAGGTCTTTCAGAAATAAGGAGTTATCGGTAAAGTATTTTTAAATCAATGAGTTACCTGCATTGCCGGGCAGTCACTGGGTTGGCCGTCTAAAACAACGCCCGTTTCGTCGCTGAATAACCCGGTTCCACAGTCTGCCGTTTTCTTTCGGATGGACAACTGGTAAGAACTGCCGTCTGACGAGATCCACAAGCGAACCCGGTATCCAGGAAGCGGATTGGTTTCTGACTGCCAGTTTCCTGGCAGCACCGTGAACTCGCGCCCTCCGGTCTCCCTTAGTTGTCCTGAGCGAAGCAGGGTCGCGTAATCGGCATAGCTACCATTCGCGAACTTGTATTGCGCCTCTGCCGTGTTGATGAGGCGAGCCATGAACGCGGCCTCCCATTTCTCGGCGGGTCTTTCCGTTTGCTCCTTAGTTTCCGCTTCGCGGGTCATCGAAACCACGGGATTGAACCCACTTGCTCCAGAGTTGTCGGCCATGATCTTTTGCATCTCTTCAGCAGTTACAAGAATAATCAGGGAGGCTTTTTGGGAGCCTTCGAGGACAAACTTGCATTGTCCACCATGCAAGGGTGGGTCGCCGCCCCACACGAAGGAGAGGTCGCCACCCCGGACCGTCAAATCTGCAATCGGAGATTCACCGGGCGTGGCGGGAGTTCCAATGACTCTCCCATTGCCCGCAACCGCAATCTTGAAATGGCTCATGGTGCCGGTCAACTTTCCGTCGTGTTCGACCAACTTCAGAACCAGAAAAGGAGTGTTCTCACCTGGTGCTTTCGCTACCCAGGTTCCGACAAAGGCTTGTAGGGAGGCGGTGCGAGCCCGATTCGTTTTTGCCAGGGCCGAAGGTGAGGCAGCGCTAACTGTGGCAACGACCAGCATGCCGATGAGAAATGCGGTCGTGGCGATTCTGGACGATTGGAGATTCATACCGTCCTCCCCACTGGAAACGATTGTACCCCCGAGAATCAGGGACTCCTGAGGCCGAACGCGCGGGGGTTGTGCCCTCAGGCGCTGAAGCGCGAATCTATTTTCAGCGGCTTGATGGCACGAGTAAACTCGAGCCCTTCCCTTTTCCTCAGGCGCGGGTGCCTACCAGAATCACCGTGGCGTCGTCGCGCAGTCCCGTTCCGTTCACAAACTTCTTCACGTCGGCCAGCAGACCCTCGGGAGAGAAGTCTGACGATTGCAACTGTGCGAGGAGCCGTTCTGAACCGAATTCCTCCCCGGAGTCGAGTTCGGCCTCGGTGATGCCGTCGGAATAGAACGCAACTCGCGAATTGGGATTCAGCTTGATTTCGGTTTCCGAGAATTGCGAGGCGGCAATTCCGAGCGGCAGGCCGTGCTCGCTTTGAATCCACCGATAACCATGAGGCTCCGCCGGGTCAACGAGCAGCGGCGCCAGGTGTCCGGCGCTGGCAACGCGCAGCGTGCGTTTCTGTGGATCGAGTTCCGCATAGACCATGGTGACAAATCGTCCATCGGGGAAGTCCTGGAGCAGCATTTCGTTCAGGCGCGTTAGTACCTGGCCGGGGCCGGAGCAGAGGGGGGCAAGTGAGCGCACCATGGCTCGGGTCGCGGACATCAGGAGCGCGGCCGCCATCCCTTTGCCCGAGACATCGGCGAGCACAAGGCCCCAGCGTCCATCCGGAAGCGGAATGTAGTCGTACCAGTCGCCCCCGACCGCGCCCGCAGGAATCGATAGCCCCGAAATCCTGAAACCGGGAATCAGCGGAGAACTGCGGGGCAACAGTGCCTGCTGAATGGAACGCGCCTCTTCGGCTTCGCGCGTCATAACCTCACGGCGTTTGTACTCGTCGCGGAAGCGGCGTGCGTTCTGTACGGCGACCGCAATGTGCGAGCACAGCCCCTGAAAGAGCCGCAGTTGCGTTGAGCAGAAAGCGTCGAGTTCGTGATGCGAGGCTGTGAAAACGCCGACCAGTTCGCCATCTACCTCGAGCGGAATGGCAACTTCGGAGCGCGTCTTCGGCTCGCACGCGACATAGTAGGGGTCGACGCTCACATCCGGCGCATAGTGCATGCGGCGCGTAGCCGCGACATGGCCCGACATGCCGTCCTGTCCAATCTTGAGGCGATGGCCCTTGTGGTGGAGGGTGCATCCGCGAACCGCCGCGAGCTTGAGCTCGTTCTGATCGCGCTCGTGCAGATAGAGGTTGATCTCAACGCAATCGAGGGATTCGGAAACTTCGGCCACAATGCGGTCAATGATTTCGTCCAAGTTCAGAGTCGAGGTGATGCGCTGCGCGGATTTTTGCAGGCGGATCAGCTCTTCAATCCGATCGACCGGAGTCTCGAGCATGGGCTGGCTGGGAAGTTCGAATTGCGGGCGGGGCATCGTGGCCATGATGGTCTCCTAAAGCAGGTTTCAACACCCTGGGGAAGCAGTGACTAAGCGCGGGCAAAACCTCTAACCACGGGGTACAGAGAGGAACACGGAGGGCCCCAAAACCTAATCAAAGCTCCCACCCATGAGATTCCGGGGATCAGGGCGCGGATTCTCTTTTTGTTCGATTGGGAGGCGTCTTTTTGAGGCGTTTTATTTCTTCCAGGCGCTCACGGATTCTCTTTTCGACACCCTCATTGGTAGGGTGGTAATAGATGCGCTGCCGTAGGCTGTCGGGCAGGCATTGCATGTCGGCTACCTTGTCTTCGACGTCGTGGGCGTACTGGTAGCCCTTGCCATAGCCGAGTCCCTTCATCAGGCCGGTGGGAGCGTTGCGCAGATGCAACGGGACGGGTTCGGCGGCGGTTTGTTCCACATCCTGCAGGACGGCTCCATAGGCGGTGTAAAGCGCGTTCGATTTGGGCGCAGCGCAGAGATAGACGATGGCCTGCGCGAGCGCCAGATTGCCCTCGGGCATGCCAATGAAGTCGACGGCATCGCGTGCAGCCATACAGAGAGCGAGGGCATTCGGTTCGGCGAGTCCAATGTCTTCGACCGCCATGCGGACGACACGGCGAGCGATGTAAAGAGGATCTTCTCCAGCTTCGAGCATGCGGCCGAGCCAGTAGAGGGCGGCGTCCGGGTCGCTGTTGCGGACGGATTTGTGAAGGGCGGAGATGAGGTTGTAATGCTCCTCGCCGCTTTTGTCGTAGAGGAGGACGCGTTTCTGCAAGGCCTCGTGGACGACGTCGTCTGTTATGGTGGCGGCGGGAGACGCGGCAAGCCGCGTCTCTACGGCGGATTTGGATGAGGATTCGAGAGCTAATGACGCGGCCACTTCCAGTGCGTTGTAGGCGCTGCGGGCATCGCCGCTGGAATAGGCGGCGATCTTTTCTAGGACTTGGTCGGAGGCTTCGAGGTGAAGTTGGCCGAGTCCGCGTTCCGGGTCGGCGAGGGCACGATGAAGAAGCGCGACAATCTGGTCCTCGGCGAGTTGATTAAGTACGTAGACGCGGCAGCGCGAGAGCAACGCGCCATTAATTTCGAACGAGGGATTTTCGGTGGTCGCGCCGATGAGGCGGATGCTGCCTTTTTCGACGTGGGGCAGGAAAGCGTCCTGTTGCGCTTTGTTGAAGCGGTGGATTTCATCGACGAAGACGATGGTGCGCGTGCCGTATTGCCGGGCACGGTCGGCGTCGGCCATGACCTGCTTGATTTCCTTGATGCCGGCGAGCACCGCAGAAAACTCGATAAACTCGGCCTTGGTGATGCGGGCGATGATTTTCGCGAGCGTGGTTTTGCCGGTTCCGGGAGGGCCCCAGAAAATCATCGAGGTGGGATCATCGCGTTCGATCTGGACGCGCAGCGGCTTGCCTGGACCGACGAGATGTTCCTGTCCGACGAACTCATCGAGCGTGCGCGGGCGCATGCGATCGGCAAGCGGACGGGCGCCCTGGGGCGAGGGCTCTTGCGGCGGGATGGGAGCGAAAAGGCTCATTGAAATGAAGGTCAGAGGTCAGAAGTCAGATTGCAGAGGTAAAACCTCCAGGTTTGAGAGACCGATGATTTCGATTCTACTTTGCGGACCTTGAGCTTTTGCTTCTGCAATCTGACCTCTGACCTCCGACTTGTCTTTCCACTTCTTCAATTTGACTTCTGACTTTTGACTTTTCTCGCTGCTTCATAGAGCACGATGCTAGCCGCGACTCCCGCGTTGAGCGATTCAACTTGGGCCGATTGCGGGATCGCCAGCGTCTCATCCATCTGATGCAAGATTTCGCGCGGGAGCCCTGCGCCTTCGTTGCCAATGAAGATGGCCAGGGGCAGAGTCCAGGAAACTTCCGGCAGGGGTGTGCCTTTATGCGAGGAGGTCGCGAGCATGCGAACACCTTGCCGGCGCAATAGCGCGATCAGTTCCCCGGAAGGGATTTGAAGAAAGGGCAGACGGAAAATCGAGCCGGCGGATCCGCGCAGAACTTTGGAGTTGTAGGGGCTGACGGTTCCTTCGGTGAGAAAAACGCCGGCGGCGCCGAAGGCCTCGGCGGAACGCAGGATCGTGCCCAAATTGCCCGGGTCCTGAAGTCCGGCGGCGACTACGAGAGGACCGGCACTCGAATGCTCGAGGAGTTGCGCGGCTGTAAATGATTGCAACTTGAGCAAGGCCGCGACGCCCTGTGGGGTGTCGGTCGGCACAATCGAGTTGAAAAGCGCGTTGGGCAGAATCAGCGTTTCCGTGCGGTCGCTGATCTGGGGCAACAGTTTTGCGGCGAGCAGGCGGGCCGACTCGCTGAAGAAAACGCTGTCGACGTGCCGGCCGTTACGCAGGGATTCTTCGAGAAGTTTGACGCCTTCAATGGCGCACTGGCCCTGAGGAGTCAACTGGGCGCGCCGGAATGCCAGCCTAAGTTCCTTGAGGCGCGCGTTGTGCCGGCCGGAGACAGGTCGGAGACGGGCTTCGAGATCGGGAGTGCGAACTCGCACGGATTTCTGGTCCTGTTTCATAAGTCAGCGCCTCCTTTTTCACCACAGAGGCACAGAGTCGCAGAGAAAAGCTTAAACCTCTAAAACCTAAAGAGGGAAGGTCTTGCCAAGCAGTTGGTTTTCTCTGTGTCTCTTTGACTCGGTGGTGGTGGGGCTGCGGCGGATGCTCGTGGTATGGTACATTTCACTGTTCACGCCGACAACCTTTACGCCGACATCCAGGAAGGGACGACAGTGCGCGCGGAAATTCTGAAAATTCACGCCGAAACGCCGGAGGCCTCGCTGATCAAGTATGCCGCCGAACAGATTCAAGCCGGCCAGGTGCTGGGCATGCCTACGGACACGTTTTATGGTTTGGCGGCCGACCCGTTCAACCTGCGCGCGGTCGAGCGCGTGTATGAAATCAAGTCGCGTCTGCGGCACAAGCCGCTCTCGCTGCTGATTGAGCATGTGGACCAGGCGGAGGAATTTGCGCGTCCGCTGCCGGATGATTTTCACTTGCTGGCGCGCCGCTTCTGGCCGGGACCGCTCACCATGATTGTGCCGGCGGCATCGCACCTGCCACTGAAGGTTACCGCAAATACGGGAAACGTGGCGCTGCGCGTGCCCGCGGCCGAAATTCCACTGGCGGTGGTGCGGTCGGCGAAGATCCCGATTACGGCGACCTCTGCGAACCTGAGCGGCGCGGTCGAATGTACAACGGCGGAGCAGGTGCGCGAACAGCTGCAAGATCGAATCTCGCTCATCGTGGATGGTGGGAAGTCTCCGCGAACGACGGCGTCAACGATCGTGTACTTCAAAGAAGACGGGAGCTGGCAGATTCTGCGCGAAGGGGCGATTCCGGCCAAGGATATTATCGAGGCGCTTTCCTAGATCAGGTTTCGAGGTTTCAGAGTTTCAAGGTTTCAATGAGGATCAGGCGGAGGGCCAACTCAAGGCCAATCTTAAAGTCACGACCTTAATCACTACCCTGAAACTTTAAAACATTGAAACTCTGAAACATTGAAACATGATCAATGTCTGAAGATCCCAATCCATCCAAACCCCAAAAATACTTTTGGCGTACCGTTCTACTGCTTTTGGTGGCAGTGGGAGGGGCGTTCCTCCTGTTCCTAGGAGTGACGGGATCGCACATTGTGCAAGCGGGGCGCGAATCACCGGCACACAAGGCGGATGTGATTGTTATTTTCGGAGCCGCGCAGTATGCCGGTCATCCTTCGCCGGTCTATCGGGCGCGACTTGATCACGGCTATGAACTGTTCGAGAAAGGGCTGGCCCCGGCGGTGATCACGACCGGCGGAGCGGGGCTGGACCCGGAGTTCAGTGAAGGGGGAGTGGGACGGGATTACCTGTCGCGGCGCGGGGTGCCGGAGCAGGCACTGATCGCGGAGACGCAGGGCTCGGACACAGCGCAGTCGGCCGAGCGAGTGGCCAACATCATGCGCGCGAACGGCATGCATCGCTGCATTGCGGTGAGCGATGCTTATCATGTGTTCCGCATCCGCGCCTTGCTGGAACGCGAGGGTGTGGAAGTTGAGGTGGCGCCGCGACCGGAGTCGCGTCCGCATTCTTTGTGGCAGCGGTTTTGGGCGGCGATGCGGGAGGCGATGAGCTATTTGGTTTGGAAACTCGGCATGACATAGAGCCAGGACCACTCCCCTCCAAGCTATTTCTTACTCTCGATTTTCTCCTTCAGATGTTTGGCGCACGCTTCGGCGCTGCTCTTCTTGCCATGCGCCGAGCTAACCTTGTTCACCGAATAGGCGAAGGCAACTTCGCTGGTCTTCAGATTCGTGATCTGGATGCTGGCCTGTTCGTTCGATCGCCAGTCCCACATGATTGCTTTCTTCGCAGTGCTGGCCTTTTGGGTCTCCGAGTGGCCGGAGATCTCAAAGTCGGCCGATGCCCTGTCATCAACGATGACCACAGGGACTTTCTTGGATTGTATTGCCGCCTTTAGGTAGTCTTGGAACCCATCATCCATTGGAGAAACGAAGACTTTGGATCCTGCAGGAATCACCTTGTTCGCGACTTCCTGGGGGAAGGCGATGGGCGCAAGCCCAAGGGCGAGGAGCACGGTCAGTAGGAACGATTTCATAGCCTCCTCCTAGTGATAACGATTTTCGATTTTTTCGTTGATATGCTTGGCGACTGCTTCGCCCGCACTCTGCTTCCCGCGGGCAGAATTTGTCTTGTTGACCGAGTATGCGAAAACGACATTCCCGGTTTTAAGATTCACGATTTTGACGCTGGCGGTCTCGTTGGTCTGTTGAGAGCCTAAGAACAGCATTTTGGCCCAGCCCGCTCGATCGCTGTCGGACACGCCACTGATTTCATAGTCTGCCTTGGTGCGATCGGTGATTACCGTGACCGGAACCTTCTTTTTCTCCAAACCCGCAACCACGTACGTGTCGAAGCCATTGGACATGGGAGCGACAAATATTCTGGCTCCCCTGGGAAGCGATTCCTCAGTGATGACTGGGGTTTTGGTTTCCGCGAGTGAACTGGGGGCGGCGGATGGCGGGGCTTCCTGCGCTTGCGCCACGCCCACCTCAACCAGTGTGAACAGCAGAGACCCCGCAATACACATGCTGAAGAAAGCAGCACAACGGCTCATAGGATTTTTCCTCGCTCGGGGAAGGGACTTTATTATCGGTCGCGAGGAACACGAAAATCGGTGACTATAATCACCGATCCCGGTGAGGAAGATGACCCGGGTGTTTACCAGCCCATCTTCTGGCGCAAACTCGTGATATGCGCTACGTGGTGGCGTCCGTGCCAGGAGTAAAGCGCGAGGTTCTTTCCCAGCGTCATGGGGCCGAGTTCGGGATGGGTGAACGTGCGACTCCAGTCGGCTTCGCTCAGGCTACGCAGCAACAGCGTCCATCGATGATGAAGAGATTCGAGCAAGACGAGCGAGTTTTCGAGGGGAGCCTTCGAGTCGGGCAGTTTGGCCCACCGGTCTTCGAAGTAAGGCTTGATGGCCGGCCCGTCTTCGGTCAACGCGAGTTTAAAGCGAATGTAGGAATTCATGTGGCTGTCCGGCACGTGGTGGACAACCTGACGAACCGTCCAGCCCCCGTCCCGATAAGGAGTGTCAAGCTGAGTTTCTGAAAGCCCGCGAACGGCAGCGCGAAGTTTCGCCGGCGTCTGCTCGATGTCATCGAGAAACTGCTTCTTCTGTTCAGTGGTGAGGGGACCAGCGTAGGAAAACTTGCCGATGGGATAACGTGGATCGCTCATGAAGCGTAGATGATTCCAGTCCGAGTGGCGTCGCAAAAAAGGTGACGGGTATCAGGTCGCAGGAAGGAGGCAACAGGCTTCGAGCCATGAGCTTCGAGCTACGAGCTACGAGCTGCGAGCTACCCAACGCCTCACTAAAAGCCTTTGCAGGCACTGTGGTGGACGGATCACCAGGGACCAGGTGACAACTGACCGCTGGCACCTGACAACTGACAACTGTTCTATCTCACCATGGCCAGCACGCGAACCGGGGTGCGCCCGGCACTCTTATTCTTAGCGGGAGCGACGATGATGAGCGAGCCAGTTGCGGGCAGGGTGGTAAAGCGGGCGGCGGCCTCGACGACGTAGTTTCCGTGGAGGGCGATCTGGCGGGCGAGCGTGCGATCGGTGGTGAACTCGACCGGCGTCTCGAAAGCAAAACCTGTTGTGTAACGCGCTTCCATCAGGAACTGGGCGGCGTCGGCGCTGATCGGAGGCGCATCCGACGATAACTCACCAGGCGCGCCCATACGACGGACGGCAACAACGGCGCCTTGCGGGATGGCTCCATGCTGTGTTTCCCAGGAGGCGATGTCATCGAGTGAGATTTGCGGGTTGGCCGCCGCCGAGGCGTTCAGCTCTGGGACATTTAGATCCATGACCACCAAAGGCGCGATGAGGCGCTCGGCAGGGATTTGGCCAGCGGTCCAGGTTCCGGGGATCAAAGCGTCGGGGGCGACGATGCGGGTACGAGATTCGGCTGCGAGAGTTGATTTTTGCGTGGCACGGGTCTGTAGAGCGGAATTCCGTGCCGCTTCGTTTGGCATCCCGGTTAGATCGATGACGTGCGAGTAGCGACCCTGAGAAATGGGAGCAGGCCGCCGGTCCGCGAAGAGCAGAATGGCGAGCACGAGCGCGTAGGCGATGATGAAACTGCGAATTCGCATTGAATGCCGGTAGATACTAGCTGCGAGCCTCGAGCCGCGAGCTCCGAGCAAAACACAAGCCGGACAAAACTTGCTCGCAGTTCGCGACGCGAAGGCTTCCTAATGTAGACGCGCAGCCGACCTTCAGTATTGTTGCTCGTGGCAGGGGCAAGTTCAAGCCACGGTGGTACATGACCGGTCTCACAGGGGCCACTTAAGCAATCTCGCGAAACAATCTTGCCGGCAAGAGGCTCCGCGAAACCTACTTAGAATTTGACCGGCAAACTTTCGTTTCCGATGCAATATTTTGGGACGAAGTAGGCGCAGGGTAGAATAGAGATAACCATTCAGCAGCTTTTCCAAAGTCGACCGCGGTAAGAGCAGTGGGAAGGAACGTAAGGTCCTTCTACTCCGCTTCGCTCCGGCCGGGATGAGAAAGTTGCTGGGTCATGCTCGTTGGATCTGAGGATTGATGTTCGGCCGCGACGAAAAAGTTTCCGCTCTCCGGCTCACCGCTGTGCAGTACGTCGTACTGTTTATTTTCCTGCTATTGGCCTACGGTTTGTGGCGCCTGCAGGTGATGCAGAGCGACAAGTACTCGCAACTGGCCGAGCAGAACCGCGTGCGTAATGTGCCGATCCTGGCGCCGCGCGGGAAAATTCTCGATCGAGAAGGCCGGATCATCGTCGACAACTATCCTTCTTTCTCAGCGCTATTGCTCCGGGATTCGGCGCGCGACCTGAACCTGGATGCGGATGCCATCGCCAGGGGATTGCACCTGAACGCCGAAGAAGTGCGGCAGCGGATCCGGCACTTTTCGTCGATGCCGCATTACCAGCCGATTTTCCTCAAGGAAGACATCACTCCCGACGAGCTGGCTTTTATCGAAGCGCACAAGAACGAGTTGCCCGAACTGGACACGATCATGGCGCATCGCCGTTTGTATCCGCGCAACGGCTTCATGGCCCACCTGATCGGCTACGTGGGCGAAGTGACCGAGGACATGCTCAACCAGCCGCAGTTCGAGCTGTATAACCCGGGCGACGTGGTGGGCGTGAGCGGAGTGGAAAAGCAGTACAACAGCGTGCTGATGGGGAAGAATGGATCGCGGCGCGCGATTGTCGACAGCCGTGGCCGGGAAGTGGGGCGGCTGGATGAGACTCCAGCGGAGCCGGGCAAGCAGTTGAAGTTGACGGTCGATCTGGATTTGCAGATTGCGGCCGAACAGGCGCTGGCTGGGCGGAATGGCGCGATTGTCGCGATGGATCCAAGGACCGGAGAAGTTCTCGCCATGGTCAGCCGGCCTACTTTTGACCCCAATGATTTTGCCGTCAAAATTTCGCGCGGCGAGTGGAACAAGCTGGTGATGGATGAGGACCATCCGCTGCTCAACAAGGCGATTCAGGCGCAGCTGGCGCCGGGGTCTACGTTCAAGATCATCATGGCGACGGCCGGGATGCAGGAAGGTGTCGCGCAGACCATGCACGTAAACTGCAACGGCGGCGGCACGTTCTACGGACGTTACTTCAAGTGCTGGGTGGTCGCCGAGCACCGCACTCATGGCGTGGTCGAGATCAGCAAGGCGATCTATCAGTCGTGCGACGTGTTCTTTTACACGCTCGCGGAAAAGCTGGGAATCGATCGCATCGCGAAGTACGCCACCGCGCTCGGCCTGGGACAGAGAACGGGGATCGACCTGCCGCAGGAAGTCACAGGCGTGATGCCGTCGGAAGAGTGGAAGGTCAAGAACTTCAAGCAGAAGTGGTACGCGGGAGAAACCATTTCGGTGGGGATTGGACAGGGCGCGGTGGCCGTGACGCCGATCCAGATGGCGCGGGCCATTGGTGGGATTGCGAGTGGCGGGTTGTTGCGCCGTCCGCATGTCATCAATCCAACGGACTTGCCTGCGAATGTGATTCCGGCATCGAATGTTCCGGACGAAACGCGGCTACCTCTCGACCCGCAGAACTGGGAGATCATCACCAACGCGATGGCGGATGTCGTAAACCCGGGCGGAACCGCTCCCAGCGCTCATTTGCAGGGCATTGATTTCGCCGGAAAAACCGGCAGCGCGCAGACCATCAGCAACGCGCTGAAAGCGAGGCTGGGCGCGGCCGGCAAGAAATTCAAAGACAACGGATGGTTCATAGGCGTCGAGCCGCGGCGCAATCCCGAGATTGTGGTCTGCGCGCTGCTCGAGGAAGGAGAGCACGGCTACCTTGCCGCCCGAACCGTCGCGCAAGTGATTAAGGCTTATGTCGAGAAAGAGCGGCGTCAACCGACCAAGGTTGCGGGCTCTGGAGATAAGAAGGTTGAAATCGGAGCGGTGTGGAGCGAGCCGGGGGCGGACAAAGAGGAGGCTGATCGGGATCGCCTGCAGGCGGGCCACTTTGCCGTCGACATAGCGCGCCAGAAAGCGCCGCTAGCGGTGGCCGCACCTGGGATGCACTAGCCGAGAGCCGCTATACAGTATGCTGAAAAAGTCTGAAGCTGTGACAAGAACGACCACGGGGGCTGAAGCCCATACTGGTTCCAGGAAACTTACGCGGCCCTGAAGGGCCGCTCTTCCACGGTGGTGCGAACATTTTTGAGTTCTCAGCAACCTGTAAAGCCCACATATTCGAATGGTCCAACATTCCTTTCTGACGGTGGTACGTTTGATCGTGGGATCAATCCTGCAATGAAGAGTCTCGCCCAGTTGGCTTTGGACACCGCTGCCGTTCGGGGAGCGACTTACGCCGACGCACGGGTAGTCGCAATTCGCAACCGCTCGTTGACCACCAAGAACGGGAAGGTCGGCCATGCTTCGGAGGCTGATTCGCTGGGCATGGGTGTGCGCGTGATTGCCGATGGCGCGTGGGGATTCGCTGCTACGGCGGACCTGGGGCGGGACGCCGTGGAGAAGACGGCAGCCCGGGCCGTCGAGATTGCGAAGGCGTCGGCGAGGGTAAAGCGGGAGGATGTGCGACTGGCTCCAGAACCGGCGGCAATTGCGGAGTGGACCACACCATACAAAGTTGATCCCTTCACAACTTCGGTCGAGCAGAACCTCGATTTGTTGTTGAAAGCGGATGCGGAGATGCGCGCGGTCGCGGGAGTGACGCTCACCGAGACGGGCATGAATTTTGCGCGCGAGGAATCGTGGTTGCTTTCTTCCGAGGGCGCCGACATCCATCAAACAAAATATTCGACGGGCGCGGGCTATACGGCGTATGCATTTGCAGGCTTAGAAATCCAGAAGCGGTCCTATCCGAACTCATTTGGAGGACAGTGGCAGAACCGCGGCTATGAACTGATCGAGGAGATGAAGCTCGTCGAAAACGCGCGCCGGGTGGGCGAAGAAGCGGTGGCGCTGCATCGCGCCGGGCAGTGTCCCGAGGGCGAGTTCACTGTCATCGGTCGGCTGACCCGCAATGGTGCTCCACGTTCCGCCATCGGCGAGGTTCCTTACGCCTTTTGGGTATTGTCGCGCGATGTCCTCCGGCCTTCGGAATTCGACGAGCGACCCGAGGGAATCGCCGACAATCTGGCCCAGCAAGCAGCCAACGGCGCGATCAGATCGTCGAAACCGTATAATGTACTTACCTTGACAGTAGTCGTCCAAATTTGTGATGCAAACGCGACC
>Ga0209698_10003937_pt1 | contig 16417 bp, 12 predicted proteins | sample LitLauG_LLR_2012_FD_187203 | JGI IMG/M metagenome (GOLD analysis project Ga0209698, IMG submission 187203) | Freshwater sediment microbial communities from Pennsylvania, USA - Little Laurel Run_MetaG_LLR_2012 (SPAdes) (version 2) | ecosystem: Environmental > Aquatic > Freshwater > Creek >...
CCGCGACACGCCGAGCGATAGCTCCATCGCCTTTTTCATCTCCGGATTCCCTTCGCGCTTCCACCGCTCGATCAGTGTCTCTACCGCCACCACGTCCGGACATTCTCCGAGCGCCGCCGCGGCTTCAAACCGCAGCGCCTCATCCGCATGATCCAGATACCGCGCCACGAACGCCACGGACCCGCGCGGTTCCATTCCCAGCAGAGACAAGAAGCATTGCCCCGTGACCGCCGGCTCCGCATCGCCCGCCAGCGCCTTCACCCGCAGCATCAGGATGCTGTCGCCGCCGGGCAGTTGCGCGATGGCCCGCGCCGCATCGATCCTCACCCGCATCTCCGGATCGGCCAGCAAATCGGCCAGCCGAAGCAGAATCGCCTCCCGAGGCATGGAGCAGCCGACAATGGTCAGCGCGCATGCGCCGCGCAGCTCCCCTGCCGAATCCGCTTTTCCACCCCACGCCGCTTCCATCTGCACATGGTCCATCCCGCGCAGAAACAACGCCGGATCGTCGTAATCGAGCTCTCTCAGCGCCTTGACAATGGCCACTTTGGCCCAGCATTTTGGATCGGTCTTCGCAGCGTCCTTGAGAAAGTGCTCGAAAGCCTGGAGTAAATCGGGAACCGCGCCGCTCAACAGCAGTTGGCCGGCGAGCTTCGCGGCCTTGGCCGCCACCACATTGCTGCGGTCTTTCAGAGCCTTGCGCACCGGCTCCAGCGCGCACAAAGGAGTGTGATGCAGCGCATCAAGCGCGGCGACTTTCTCCTCAATGGCGTCGCGTTTCACGCTACTTCGCGAAGGTGAAGCGCAGGCCGGTGGTGAACAGAATGTCGTTGTCTTTGCGCCCCGGCAAAGGATTGCTGATATAGCGGTCGCTCGCCGACACATGGAACGACATCCATTTCTTGATCGCCGCGACGGCGGAAATGTCGAAGTTCATGCGGTAATTGCCGGTCGCGGTCAAGTTGGGATAGAGCGCCAGTTGCTCGTGCATGGAGACCGTTTTTGAAAACTTGTGCGTGAACTCTTCGCCCACCAGCACCTCGGCGTAGGAATGCGTCACACCCGCCGTGCCCACAGGCGAGCCTGCCGGAGCCGCATAAAACTCCTTGTCGAAGGACGCGCCGCCGTTGATGTCGAAGATGGTGTTGGGCGTCTTCACTGCGTGGTAGCCGAAGCCGCCCGCGGGAGCGAAGCGCAAATCCAGGCTCTGAAACTCATCGTTTTCCAGATTGACCAAGCCGAACACAAACGCCTTCGGCGCGATGTTCAGATTGTAGGCTATGCCTCCGCGCTTGGCGTTGGCCGTGGTGAGGCTGGTGCCGGAGGCGTTGCTGCTCGAAAAAATCTGGTTGTAGTTAACAGTGATCTTGTCGCGCGATGTGGCACGGATCGCCGTCGCGCCCAGCGTGAACGTCTCCGTATTGGCGTTGCCGTGCGTTTCGGCGAAGCCCAGGTCGAACGTGCCGGTCCACAGATCGAGTAAACGCGGATTGCGGAAGCGCTCGATCTCCGTGTCGTACGCCTTTTGCTCGGCCTCGGAGCGGATGCCCACCACCGCGTCACGAGCCGCGACCACGTTGCCGGTTTCCTTGGTGGCGACGTCGAACCTGGCGCCATCGGTGGTTACGATGCCGACGATTTTCTGCCCGTCCTTGAGCGTCACATTCAGAGGCTGCGACGATGTAACCGTGGTAACGTTGGCCCAGGGGATGGTCACGTCGCCGGCCAGTTCCGATTTAATAATCAGGTTCTTGCCGTCATACTTAACAATGGCCCCGGTGATGTGATCCCCGTTTTTCAAAGTCACTTGATCGGCAAGCAACGCTTGAGACAGGAGATAGGCACATAAAATGATTTTTCGCATAGTACAAACCTTTATTATCGTACTATTCCCTGTCTATTTACAGGCGCAGGTGCCAGATGCGCTGGGGCGATCCACGCCGCGCGGGACCGTGATCGGCTTCCTGAGCGCCGCCCATAAAGGCGATAAACAGTCTGCGGTGCAATATCTTGGGGGCGTAAAGGGGGAGGACCCGGCGGAGCTGGCCGCGGAATTGGCCCAGGTGCTGGATCAGGGACTGCCCGCCAATCCGACTCAGTTGAGCGATCAACCGGAAGGCGATTTGAAAGACAATCTGCCTGCCAATAAAGAACTCGCCGGAGTCATCCCCACCAACGGCGGACCTTTAGAAGTGATGCTGGAACGCGTCCGCCGAGGTAGTCAATCCATCTGGATATTCGCGCCGGAGACACTGGCGGAGATCCCCGCGGTGTACGACGAATTCAACTCCGCCTGGATTCCCGAGTATGTGCCGCAGCCTTTATTGCGCCGCGGATGGCTAGGCGTGCCTCTGTGGCAATGGCTACTGCTGATCGCCGGGTTCGGCGTGGCTCTCCTGGCCGCTGTTTCCATGCGGAAACTGGCACTACCCGCCGCCCGCCGCGTGTTCCGAACCATCTCCGGCCCGGACGACGAATGGCTGCTGGACCGTGTCACGGGGCCTCTGCGCGGCCTGATCGCGCTGCTGATTCTGGCGGGGACCATTTCCTTTCTCCACCTGCCCTGGTTCGCGCGCCAGCTGTGGAGCTACCTTGGCGGAGGCCTGGGGATCATTTTCGCCGGATGGCTGGCGGCGCGCATGATTTTCGTTTCCGGCCATCTGCTGGGTAATCACCTGCAGCAGCGCCGCGGCGCGGATGTGACCGCCGTTATCCGTCTGTGCGAACGGACGCTGATCGTACTGACGTTCGCAGTGGTGCTGGTGGAGCTGCTGCGCCTGATGCATGTGGTGAAGGACGTCTCCACGCTGGTGGCCGGATTGGGCGTCGGCGGCATCGCCGTCGCTTTCGCCGCCCAAAAAACGCTGGAGAATCTGTTCGGAGGCGTCAGCATAATCTTCGACCGCACCATCCGCGTCGGCGACAGTTGCCGCATCGGCGACCAAAGCGGCACGGTGGAGGATATCGGCCTGCGCTCCACCAGCCTCCGCACTGACGCGCGAACCATCCTCACTGTTCCGAACGGCCAATTATCGGCCATGACCGTGGAGAATTTCGGCATGCGGGAAAAATCGTATTTCCGCCATGTGGTGGGTATTCGCCACGAAACCACGGTGGAGAAAATCCAGGGCCTGTTGAGTGCTTTGCGGACGCTCCTCGCCGCCGACGTGCGCTTGGAGCCGGGCAGTCCGCGCGTGCGCCTCATTCGGCTGGCTCCTTCGTCACTGGATATTGAGGTGGTGGCGTACATCCTCACCACGAATTACAACCAGTTCCTGGAGACGCAGGAAGACCTGCTGCTGCGCATCCTCAGCGCAGTAGAGGCGGCAGGTACCGCCACGGCGCTGCCGTCGCAGACAGTGTATCTGGGCAAAGACCGGCCGCTTTAGGCGTTCTTCTTCAGCAGCCCGATGGTGTTGCCCTCTGGATCGGAGAACCAGGCGAAAGTGCCGGTGGGAATCTTGATAGGCGGGACCACCATCTTTCCGCCCAGCGACACCGCTTTGTCCAGCGACGCCTGCACGTCGTCCACTTCGACGTAAAAGATCGTGTAATGCAGCGGTTCGTGCCCCAGCGCGGTGATGTGGCCGGGAATGCCTCCGGGCGCGGCGGTATCGATCATGGCCGCGGACGGTCCCATGCCCTGGATCTGCCAGCCGAACATCTCACCAAAAAACTGGCTGGTTTTGGCGACGTCTTTACAGCCGATCTCAAAATGTACAACGGGGTGTGGCATTTTCTTTCCTCCTTGGGGCCATAGCGGCATTGCCGCAGCGAGCATCAGAGCCGTGCGACGGGTATAACTGCTTTCAGATCGAATGTCTCCCATCCAATTTCCTCCGGTAGACGAACGAAAACTTCCATAGCTGGCAGATCCGCCGGTTCGTAGGCGACCGACGGCAGCCATACTCGATAAAGATAATGCCAGGCGCGATCCACCTGCCCCAAATCGCCCACGCAGTGGATGGAAGCGACGTCCTGCGGCTGAAGATCGCGTATGGTGAGGCCGGAAGGCGAGTCGGGAAGCGCGGTTCCTGGGGGAAATGCAACGCCCATGTCATAGCGGCAGTTTTCCGAGGGCGTGACCGAGGGGTCGTCCAGCGACATGCCGATAAAAGTGACGTCCTGGTAGCTGGTGCCGCGGTCCGCCAGCCACTGGATAAGCGCTTGATAGGCGTCCACCAGTTTCGAGTTACCGTAGGGCGCGAAGATGCGGTTGTAGACATAGCGGAATCCGCCGAACCGGGTTACATGGACTTCGACGTTCGCGCCCCAGTTCTCCAGTTCCTCCAAAGAATAATAGGAAAGGCCTTCCGGCGCTTTGCAAATCTTGCTGTTTTCCAGTGGTGTGCGGCGATCCCAGGCGCTGGGTGCCTTGCCGAAATGGCTTTTGAAGGCTCGGGAGAATTCAGAGGCTCCGGCGAAGCCGGCTTCGATGGCCACTTCGGTAATGCGCTTGCGAGGCGAGGTTTTCATCAGCAGCGCGGCGCGCTCCAGCCGGACGCGGCGCACATGGGTATTCAGCGTCTCGCCCGTCACGGCTTGGAAGATGCGGTGAAAATGGAAAGGGGAGAAACAACCGATGCCCGCCAGATGGGTGAGCGACAAATCGCCATCGAGGTGCTGGCCGATGTGGTCGAGCACCCGGTTCACGCGCTCCTGGTAGTGAGGATTGCCGCCCGCCATCGGGAGCCATTAGTATAGCGGAGACAAGAGGTGGTCGTCTGGCGGAGAGAGAGGGATTCGAACCCTCGATAGAGTTTCCCCTATACACGCTTTCCAGGCGTGCGCCTTCAACCACTCGGCCATCTCTCCTAGGGAAGGTTACAGTAGTAGTTTAGCGCAGTGAGCTCCCGAAACTCATCGTCCCGCGAAAACATTCTGGCTGTGGCCTGCGCGCTGACTCGGTTTGGTGTCTGCTGCTGGCGAGCGGCACATCAGGCCGTCATCGTCGACGAGGCCTCCACTTACAACCAGTTCGTGAGCGGCCCCTGGCGCAAAATCTTCGGCCGTTATGACGCTAACAACCATATTTTGAGCACCTTGGCGATCAAGGCGAGTGTTACTGCGGGCGGCGTCAGCCCGTTCACGCTACGCCTGCCGAGCCTGCTGGCCGGCCTCGCCCTGACGCTAGGGGTTTTCTGGCTCTTGAAGCGCGTCGAATCGCCCGCCTTTCGATGGACCGCCTTTGCGGCGGTGTGCCTGCACCCCCTGCTGATGGACTTTTCCATCGCCGCGCGAGGTTATAGCCTCAGTTTGGCTTTGTTTTTATGGGGCGTCCATTTTGCCTGGGACAAGCGTTATCTTGCGGCAGGGGTGCTCGCGGGTTTGGCGATTGCGTCGAACCTGACCATCGTGTTTCCGGTGCTGGCGTTGATCATTGCGTCGTTCGACCGTAAAGCGCTGATTTATCTGGCGATCCCTGCAATTCTGATCGGCGGAGGGATCAACTACCCGTCGTTGAGGCGGGCCCATCGCGACGATTTTTACATCGGCTATCCCGATCTGAAGACCGCTGTCGGCAGCTTTGCGTTTACTTCGCTACATGCCATCCCGGACCACGATGGAATCCTCGGCGACGAACGAACGGCCAACCGCATTGGGTGGATTGGCCTGCCCATTTTCGCGATTTTGGCGGGAGCGCTGACGCTGAGACTCGCCCGGGCGCAGCGACTGCCCTTTCTCATCTTCGCCCTCATAATGGCAGGCTTAGTCCTCGCGCGATGGCTGTTTGGCGTGAACTATCCGGCGGACCGGACTGCCCTTTATTTCATCGTTATACCCGCGCTGGCATGGGCACTCGCGGGCGATGCGCTGAAGGGCCGCGCGCTCCGGATGCTTTGGCTGCTGCCGATGGTGGTACTGACGATTCAGTTCGCAACGCAACTCCAGACGCGCTATTTTCAATTCTGGCGAGTCCAGGCCGACGACGAGATGGTTGCCCGGCTGATCCAGAAGGACAGCCTGGGTAAGCCGGACGCGTCGCTGCGGGTAAGCTCGACGTGGATCCATCAGCCGACGCTGGAGTTTTACCGCCGCGTTTGGGATATCCGCGCCGTCCAGCCAGTCCTGCGCCTGGAACCAACGCCGCTAAATGGCTTCGATTTTTACGTCGCCAGCGGGGGCGACTATGAACTGGCGAGAAAAGCCAGGTTGCGCGTGGTGTTGGACGATCCGGACATCGAGATTGTTCTTGCGGAGCCATAGAATCGTTTAAACTCTTTAGATGGTGATTGTTGGGGCGCTGATGCTGATGGCCCTGGCGGCACTGATGCTGGCCGGGTGGGGTTGGGCGTTCCGCCGTGTTTTCCCCACGAACGCTGGATGGCCCGAAACCATCGTGCTGGGGCTGGGCACGATCATCTTCATCGGCGGTATCCTGAACCTGGCGCGGCTCGCGCATCCTTGGGCCATTGCCGTGGTCGCCGCGACTGGGATCGTGCTGGGCGTTTTGGGCATCCGCGAAAAACCGCCTGAACGTCCCGACCCGCTGACGTCGCTGCTGATTCTGGCGGCAGCGATTTTCACCATCGTGACGCAGGTGCCTCCGGACGTCTACAATTTCCACGACGATCTGCAGAAATACTTCGCCTACTGCGAGCGGATGCTGCAGACGGGCACAGTGTTCGGCAGCCCTTTGAGCTCCATTGGACTGCAGACGCTGGGCGCGAAGGCGTTTATCGACGGGTTCATCGCGTCATGGCTGCCGATTATCTATCTGAATGGCGTGGACGCGCTGTTCGGACTGGCGCTGACGATGGCGCTGGCCAGCCAGTTTGGGCGCCCGGGAGCGCTGTGCGCACTGGCTGTGTTCGCCATTAATCCTCAGTACGTGAATATTTCGCCGCTGTACATCGGTGCCGCACTTTTCATGGCGATCGCTGGCATCGGGACGCCGCGTGACGCTGAAGACGCGTGTCCCTTTTTCCCGATCGCACTGCTCTACGCCGCATTAATTGCATTGAAGCCGACGTTTGTGATCTTCGTGGCGATCCACTTCATCGCTATGTTCTTTGCCGATGGCATCCGCTGGGCGTGGCGCGCCGGCCTTGTGACCGTGCTGTTTCTTTCGCCTTGGATTTTGCTACACGCTCCGCATTATCTTCGGGCGGTGCTGCATCGCAGGCCTCCGCCGCCGCATGTGGTGGGCAAGATCGAGCCCGACCCGATCAATATATTCAGTCGCGTACCGCTCGATTTCGGCGATACGGCTTTGCAGTTCACGCTGCTGATGGCCATCGGGCTTTGGTGCGGTTGGCTGTGCCGGCGCTCACCGCATGGGCGCAGGATGCTGGCGTTTTCGGCAACCGGCGCAGTGGCTTATTTGGTGTTCGCCTACATTCTAAGCCCGGTACACGCGGGGTTTGTGCACTCTATCCGCTATTTCACGCCGATCGCGATCGGGGTGGTGCCTCCGGCGCTCGGGTGGGCGGGCGACGTGCTGAAACGCCGAGCGTGGATACTGCCAGCAGTGGTGATTGCCTTGTTCTCCGTCTCTTTAAAGGACCGGATGGGGCGCGCGGTACACGACCATTCCGTCGCTGCCTATAGCTGGCTGTCGCGCGAGAAAGAATACGTCGCCTACGCCCACCGTGCGCTTTCGCCTACGGAGCGCGCTACCGTGAAGACCATGCAGGACCTGGTTCCGGCCGGCGAGCCGATTCTGGCCTGGATGAATACGCCGTTTTATTTCGACTACCGCCGCAATCCGATCATCGACATCGACATGTCCGGCATCGGCGCGCCATGGGCGTATATTCCGCACGCAAGGTACCTGATCCTGGATTACGAAGGCTACCCGACGTACTATGAAGCCAATTACGTGGAGGACGCTCTGGACGTCGGCTCGGGGGAGCGGAGGAATGCGGAGTATTCGCTGGATTTCTATCACCATGTGCACGCGCTGGCGAAGAATGGCGAGGTGCTGTTCGGCAACAAGGAAGTAATGCTCGTGCGGATTGGGAATTGAGGCGCGGATCCCGCACTTACGCGCGGGGCTATAGCCCTCGTTGTGCGGCGCGAGCGAATACCGAAACTGCGCGCGCGCCGTCCGTGAACACCAGATGCAGCGCCGACTGGCAGGCGAGTCCGCACATTTTCGCCTTCTCCAAGTGAAAGCGCGCCGGGGCGAGCGCGGAGGCGTCCGTGAGTGAATAGCGCGCGGCGAGCTTTGCGATTTCCGCGGCATCGGTGCGCGTTGGAGCCGCTTTCATCTCGTCTTTTCAAAAAAGGGCCAAAATAAATCTGCTACCCTGACGTGTTCATGCTGCGCCGCCTGGAACAATACTTCGAGTTCGAACGCCTGGGTACCGACTGGCGGACCGAAATCCTGGCTGGGCTGACCACGTTCGTCACGATGGCGTACATTGTCTTCGTGAACCCGTCCATCCTGCATGAAACGGGCATGCCGTTCAAAGCCGTGGTCGCGGCGACGTGCTTCTGCGCGGCGTTCGGCAGCATCCTGATGGGAGCCTTCGCGCGTTACCCCATCGCGCTGGCGCCCGGCATGGGATTGAACGCGTACTTCACCTATACCGTGGTAAAAGGCATGGGCGTGCCATGGGAGACGGCGCTTGGCGCGGTGTTTCTATCGGGCGTGGCGTTCCTGATCCTTACGCTGCTGGGCATACGGCAGCTCATTTTTCAGGCCATCCCGCAGGAGTTGTATGCCGCCGTGGCCGCGGGCATCGGGCTATTTATCGCGCTGATCGGCCTGCGCAACGCGGGTATCGTGGTGGCGAGTCCGGCGACGCTGGTGACGCTGGGCAATCTGCGCGATAAATCGACGCTGGTGGCGCTTGCGGGCCTGCTAATCATTGCGGCGTTGATGGCATGGGAGGTGCGCGGCGCCATGCTGATCGGCATTCTGTCGACAACATTGCTTGCCGCGCTGTGCGGCCTGACGCACTGGTCGCCCGAGGTGTATCGCATCTCCGACATCGCGGCGACGGCGGGCAAACTTAACATCCGCGCGGCGTGGAGCCTCGGCTTTCTGGAAATTGTGTTCGTGTTTCTGTTCGTCGATCTGTTCGACAACATCGGCACCTTGGTCGGCGTGGGGAAAAAAGCGGGCCTGTTCGACGATGCCAACCGCATCCCGCGCATCCGCAGCATTTTGCTTGCGGACGCCTCCGCCACCATTGCCGGATCGCTGGCCGGAACGTCTACCGTGGTCAGCTATATCGAAAGCGCTGCGGGCGTGGTCGCGGGAGGACGTAGCGGCGTCACCGCCATCGTCGCCGGACTGATGTTCCTGGTCGCGCTGTTTATCGCGCCGCTGGCCGGGGCCGTGCCGCCGTCGGCCACCGCGCCTGCGTTGATCGTCGTTGGCTCCATGATGATGTCGCAGGTGACCGAGATTCGCTGGAGCGATCCGATGGTGGCCATCCCTGCATTCCTCACGCTGGTCACGATTCCGCTGACGTTCAGCATCGCCAACGGGCTGGCGCTCGGGTTCACGGCGTACGCCATCCTCAAGTTTCTGCGCGGCGAGTTCCGGAGGGAGCAGTGGCTGGTCTACTTGCTGGCGATCTTGTTCGTGCTGCGGTTCCTTTATCTCGGGCGGGGGTGAGGGACGTCACCGGGTGTGGTTCCCCGCACTTGTGTGCAGGTTATAAGCTGGGCAGGTGACGTTTCCTATTCGTCTTGGCACCGACGCTGAATTTGCTGCGCTGCGCGGGGCGCTGATTTCCGCTAATTACAACGAAGCGGCAATTTGTGAACGCTATGGCGTCGCGCGTGTTTCGGACCTGCGCGTGGAAACGGCCGCGGAGGAACGTGACGCCTCCGATCCGGTGGTGCAATTAACTCGGCTGCTGATCGGCTGCGCGGAAATCGAGGCGAGTGTGGCCCTGCCGTTGGGCGCGCTTGAAGCGCTTGGGCTGATCCGGTCCGTGGACGGCAAAGTTATTTCCACGGTGATGCTGTATCCCATCCGGGGCCTGTACATCGTCTCCGATCGCGCCCAGCCGGTCTTTGACGACGTGGTGTATCCGGCCAACATCCCCAACACGGAGATGTTTCTCGACCAGTTGCCACCGGGGCCCTGCGACGAATTTCTGGACCTGTGCGCAGGTTCGGGCGTCGCCGCGCTGGAAGCAGCGAAGAACGGTGCGCGCTACGCGTGGGCGTTCGATATTACGGCGCGCTCCACGCATTTTGCCGCGTTCAACCGCCGCCTGAATGCGATTTCCAACATGGCCGCAGCGCAAGGCGACTTGTACGCGCCTGCTGAAGGACGCACGTTCGACCGGATCGTGGCGCATCCGCCGTATTTGCCGGTGTTCCGCCCGCGCTTCGTATTCGATAGCGGAGGCCAGGACGGCGAGCAGATCGTCCGGGGCATCGTCGAGGGCTTGCCCGCGCATCTGCGGCCCGGAGGCGTATTCTTTGCGCTGACCATGGGATCGGATCGAGCGCAGCCGTTTGAAAAGCGCGTCCGCGAATGGCTGGGGGACGACGCCAGCGACTTCGATGTCGCGCTGATCGTCAAAACCACGACGTCGCCGCACGCTTACGCGGCGGACGCCGTGCTCAAGCACAAAGGGAGTGTCGAGGACATCGAGCAGTGGCGCGAGATGTTCCGCGGGTGGGGCGTTACCGACCTGCCGTATGGGTTTCTTTATGTTCAGAGGCGCGCGTCGGACCGGCCTGTGTTCACCGTCCGGCGCACCGCCGGTCCACGAACCGGCAAGTTGGAATGCGCATGGCTGCTGGAATGGGCCGCGGCCGGTTATCACAGGAACGCGGTGCTTTCCATGAGTCCGCGTGCGCGTCAAGGCGTCACCTTGCGCACGGAACACACGCTGACAGAAGGCGGCTGGATGGCGAAGTCTTCTTTGATCGAGACGGATTATCCGTTCCTTATGGAAATTCAGACGGAGGCGGTGACGGCGCTGCTGCTGACTCTGGCCGACGGGACGCGCACGACGATGGAATTGCTGATGCGCTTGCAGGAGCACGAAGCGCTGCCCGAAGGAATTGAGCCGCTGGACTTCGCGCGCATCATCGCGGCGCTGATCACCTCGGGATTTCTGGAGTCGCCGGAGTTTCCGCTGCCTACCAGTTCATCATCTTCATCCGGTCCAGAATCGACGCGCTGAAGTTATCCATTTTTTGCGGCCTCCATTTGCGCGGCGCGGGGAGGCATGCGGCCAGGCGCGCGGCCTGATCCCGATCCAGCTTCGCGGCGGACAGATGATAGTGATACTCGGAAGCCGCCTCCGCACCCCACACGCCCGGGCCCCATTCGACGATGTTCAAGTAGAGTTCCAGCTCACGCTGCTTGCCCAGGATCGTGTCCGCCAACGGCGCAAGCGTATATTCAAACGCTTTGCGAACCGGATTGCGATGCGTGGTGAAAAACAGATTCTTGACCAGCTGCTGCGTTATGGTGGACGCGCCGCGGCCCAGCTTGCCTTTTTCCTCGCTCGATTCGGCAATCTTGCGCGTCTCGATCCAATCGACACCGTGATGGGTGTAATAACGCTCGTCTTCGGACGCGATCACCGCATGCGGCAATTGCGGTGAAATGCGCGACAACGGCACGAATATGATCAGCCTCTTATAAGGCTTGCCCGCCATTTTCGCTTCCACGTATCGCTGAAGCTGTATGCCAGTGATCGGCGGATTCACCCACTTCAACATGACCAGGCAGGATGTCCAGACGAAATAGACGGCCGCGAGCGCCAGCGCGCTCCATTTGATCAGGCGGATGGTCCAGCGAATCAGCACTCTTGTCTTATGATAACGGCATGCTCTATGCGATCACGCGTCAGGTGTCTTCCAACCTGGCTTCGTGTGAACTGACGTTTTTGGATCGCGCACCGATCGATGTGGGGCGCGCCCGGGCACAGCATCGCGATTACGAATCCACGCTGGCGGAGTTGGGCGCGCACGTCATTTCCTTGCCGCCCGCCGAAGCGTTTCCCGATGCGGTGTTCGTGGAGGACCCGGCCATCATGCTAGACGAAGTGGCCGTCATCACGCGGCTTGGAACCGAATCGCGGCGCGGCGAAACGGAGAGCATCGCCCAGGCGCTTGCGCCCTATCGCGAGCTTCGCCACATCACCGCGCCGGGAACGCTGGAAGGCGGCGACGTGATCCGCGTGGGGAAGACTCTATACGTAGGGGCGTCGAAACGCACCAACGCTGATGGCATCGCACAGTTGCGCGCGTTGCTGAAGCCGTTCGGTTATCGCGTGATTGCGGTCGGTGTCCACGGCTGCCTGCACTTGAAAAGCGGAGCCTGCTGGGTCGGCGGCAAAACGATTATGGCTAACGTTCATTGGGTCGACGCGGCGGCATTCGAAGGCCTGGAGATTCTGGACGTCGTCGAGCCTGCCGCCGCGGACGTGCTGCCCATCGGCGGCCGGGTGCTGATCCCGGCGAGCTTTCCGCGCACGGCCGAGGCGCTGGAACGCCGCGGCTTCCGTCCGCGTGCCATCGACGTTTCGGAATTGCAGAAAGCCGAAGCGGGCGTCACATGCATGAGCCTGGTGTTTTCCGGGCGCTGAACGAGGCGCCACGCAAAAAGTCTGTCCCTCCGCGCAACGAAACCAGACTTGTGACACACTAAATAGGTTCGGGGAGGCGGAATTGGAGCAGGCTGGGCGAGTCGTATCTCATTATCAGTTTTTGGAGAAACTGGGCGCTGGTGGCATGGGCGATATTTACAAGGCTCATGACTCGCGCCTGAACCGATTTGTAGCCGTCAAAGTCCTCTCCAGCGCCAACGCCGGTGATCCCGACCGCCGCCGCCGCTTCATTCAGGAGGCCCAAGCGGCTTCCGGGCTGAACCACCCCAACATCATCACCATTTACGACATCGTGAACGAGCCCGACGGCGATTTCATGGTCATGGAGTACGTGAGCGGCAAAACGCTGGTGGATCTGATCCCCAAAGGCGGACTGCGCGCGCCCCAGGCGCTGAAATATGGCGTGCAGATGGCCGACGCGCTCAGCGCCGCGCATGCCGCGGGCATTGTGCACCGCGATATCAAACCGGGCAACGTGATGGTCACCGATTCCGGCCTGGTAAAGGTGCTGGATTTCGGCCTCGCCAAGCTCACGGACCGTGGCGGACCATCGAGCGTCATCTCCGACAAGACACAGACCATCGCCGAAGCGCCTCTGACGGTGGAAGGCTCCATCATCGGCACGGTCAGCTATATGTCGCCGGAGCAGGCGCAGGGCAAGAAGGTGGACACGCGCTCCGATATTTTCAGCTTCGGCGTGGTGTTTTACGAAATGCTCACCGGCGCTCGGGCGTTCAGCGGCGATTCCGCGCTTTCCACGCTGTCGGCCATTCTGCGCGACGAGCACCGCCCGATGGTGGAGATCGCGCCCGATGTCCCGCCGCAGTTGGAAATGCTGATCACGCGGTGCCTGAAGAAAAATCCCGATGAGCGCTGGCAATCGATGAAGGACGTGCTGGCCGCGCTGGGCGCGCTGAAGCATGAGTCGGATTCGGGGCAGCTTTACCGGTCCCGCATTCAGGCCGTGGAGATGGCGCCCCGCACCGCCGCGCCGGCCGCAAAAAAATCCTCGCTGCCATTGATCGGCGGCATCGCCGCTGTACTGCTCGTCCTGGGTGGAGGCGGCGGAGGCGCGTGGTGGTGGATGAAGCACCAGAAGGCCGTGGAGCCGCCGCCGCCGGTGGTGGTGCAGGTGCCGGTGGCCGCGCCGGTGGCGGTGCCCGTACCGGTGGAAGTGCCTCCATCGGAAAAGCCTCTCACCAACGACAGCGTCATTGAAATGGTTTCGGAAAAGGTGCCGACCAATGTGATCCTGGGCCAGATCCGCGCGTCAAAGACGGATTTCGTGCTGAGCCAGGCGGAAGTGATCCGGTTGAGCAAGGCCGGTGTTTCGGCTGTCATTATTGAGACCATGCGGAATCCCAAGGCTGCGCCGCCGGCCCCGGGTGGACCTCCGCCGGGAACGAAGCCGCAGAATGCAAGCGCGCAGCCCGCGTCCCAACCTCCTCCGCAGGTGCAGACTCCTGCGCCGAACGCGCAGCCGCCCCAGACTGCGGCCAAGGCGACACCCATGGCGCCTATCCCGGCGCCTCCTCCGGTGGCGCAGCCGCAGACAACGGTGAAGCCAGCGGTGAACGTTACAGCCTCGAACGGGCTACCTTTCAGCATCCGGCTGGCTGAAGACATCCCAGCCGACGCCGAAGAGGGCCGCGTGATCCGTTTCACCGCCCTGGACGGGTTGAAGGTCGGCGACGCGGTGGTGGTGGCCAAAGGCGCGACCGTTACCGGCGTCATCGCCGAGGCCGCGGGCAAGAAGAAGATCTTCGGCATGGGCGGAAAAATGACGTTCAGCCTGACTCAGGCCGACGCCGTGGACGGAAAGAAGCTGAAGGTTCGCGCCGAGCCTTCGCCTGGCAAGGATGGTCCGCCGAAGCGCCCCATCGACGGAGGCGCGAAAGGCAAGACCAAGGAAGTCGCTGCCGCCGCAGGCAGTCAATACGTGGCCTACATCGACGGCGACCAGACCGTTTCCGTACACAAATAAGTATGGGCGGCGAACTCGTTCTGGTCACGGGCGGATCAGGCTTCATCGGCAGCCATTGTATTGTGGCGCTGCGCAACGCGGGGTATCGCGTGCGGACCACAGTGCGTTCGCTGGATCGCGACACCCAGGTGCGCGCGATGCTGAAGGGTGCCGGCGTGGAGGGCGGCGAGTGGTTGCAATTCGCTGCGGCCGATCTGCTTTCCGATTCAGGCTGGCCCGCCGCCGTGGCCGGATGCGATTACGTGCTGCACGTTGCATCGCCGTTTCCCCCGAGTGTTCCCAAAAATGAAGACGAGTTGATCGTTCCGGCGCGCGAAGGCGCTCTGCGCGTGTTGAAAGCGTCGCGCGACGCGGGCGTGAAGCGCGTAGTGCTGACGTCGTCGTTCGCGGCTATTGGCTATGGACATCCCGAGCAGAAGGAGCCGTTCGACGAGACCAGTTGGACCGATCCCAACGCGGCCGACGTGATGCCCTACACAAAATCAAAGACGCTGGCCGAGCGCGCGGCGTGGGATTTCATCGCACGCGAGGAACGCTCGATGGAACTTTCCGTGGTGAACCCGGTGGGCGTGTTCGGACCCGTTCTTGGGCCCGATTATTCCACCTCCATCATGCTGGTGAAGCGTCTGATGGACGGTGAGATGCCGGGGTGCCCGAATCTGCGCTTCGGCGTCGTGGATGTGCGCGATGTGGCCGATCTGCACTTGCTCGCGATGACGAATCCAGCGGCCAAAGGCGAACGGTTCCTGGCCGTCGCGGGCGATTTCATGAGCGTGCCGGAAATGGCGGCTATGCTGCGCGAGCGGATGGGCGCGGCGGGCCGTTATATTCCCACGCGCACGCTGCCGGACTGGCTGGTGAAGCTGGTGGCGAAGTTCGACTCGGCGGTCTCGCAGATCGTGCCGGAACTTGGCAAATATAAAAACGCCACTAACGCCAAAGCGCGCCACGTGCTGGGCTGGGCGCCGCGGTCCAACGAAGAATCGCTGGTGGCGACCGCGGAGAGCCTCATCAAGCTCGGGTTGCTCAAAAAGACGCCGCGCAGTTAGTTACTTCAGATTTTCCTCGAACCACTTCACGGTCCGTTCCATCACGTCCTTTTTGTTTTCCGACTTGCGGAACATGTGCCCTTCACCGGGATACACCACCAGCTCTGTCTTGACGCCGAGCGCCTTCAACGCGTGCCAGAATTCGTAGGATTGCGGCATGGGGCATTCGCCGTCGCGCTCGCCGACCACGACCAGCGTCGGCGTCTTCACATTTTTGATGAACGTGATGGGCGACGCTTTCGCGTACACCGCCGGATCGTCATAGACCGACGCGCCGAAGTACGGAATCATCCACTGATCGATGGAATTTTCGCCGTAATAGCTCTGATAATTCGCGAGGCCCGCGCCCGCCACCGCCGCCTTGAAGCGATTGGTCTGCGTGACGGCGAACATGGTCATGTAGCCTCCGTAGCTCCAGCCCGCGATACCGACGCGGTTTGCGTCCACCGGAGCCATCTTCATCACTTCATCCATACCGGCGAGAATATCGCGCAGGTCGCCTCCGCCGAAATCCTTCACGTTGGCCTGAGTGAAGGCCTCGCCCTGGCCGTAGCTGCCGCGCGGATTCGGATAGAACACGAAGTAGCCGAGCGACGACAGCACCGCCATATCGAAGCGGTCCTGCGGCCAGTGCTGCGCGTTGAAATTCGCTGGGCCCCCGTGGACGCTCACCACCATGGGATAGCGTTTGGCAGGATCGAAACCGCGTGGATAGAGCAGCCAGCCCTGGACGGCGAAGCCTTCGTTCATCCAGGAAACGTTCTTCACATCCCCCCAGCGCGAGGTGAAACTATTGGCGTGCGTGACCTGCTTCCAATCGCCGATGGGGCCGGTCCACACCTCCGGCG
>Ga0209698_10003938_pt1 | contig 16414 bp, 17 predicted proteins | sample LitLauG_LLR_2012_FD_187203 | JGI IMG/M metagenome (GOLD analysis project Ga0209698, IMG submission 187203) | Freshwater sediment microbial communities from Pennsylvania, USA - Little Laurel Run_MetaG_LLR_2012 (SPAdes) (version 2) | ecosystem: Environmental > Aquatic > Freshwater > Creek >...
GTCGTCAGGCTGACCGCGTAGAGCCTGCCGTCGACCAGGTGGTGGGCACCCAGGACGTAGACGGAGAAGTCGAGCTGGGCCTGATGCCACGTGACCCGCCACACCTCGACGAGCAGCCAGCCGAGCGATGCCGCGCCGAGCAGGGACATCCCCACCACCCAGCGGGTGGCCGGTCGGCGGGCGGACCTGCTCACGGGGTCCAGAGCGGCCCACCCATGGCCATCGCCCCGAGTGTCGCCATGCACAGGGCCGAGAGGCCCAGCACGGCCTCGAACCACAGCGGGGGCAGCTTGGCGCCGACCACCCCGAGCAGGGGGAAGCCACGCAGCACCAGGCGAGGGGTCACGCCGATCACCGGGGAGATCGCCCCGAAGGCCAGCACCGCCATGACGTAGCCGATCCAGGTTCCCGGGGGCCGGGCCCGGAAGAAGATCACCAGTAGGGCCACCGCCACCAGGGCGGAGACCGCCTTGACGGCGTAGTCGGGGTCGGCGAACCAGTGCCCGAACAGGTGGCCGAAGGACCCGGGGATGCCGCCGAAATAGGTGCCGCCCTGCCATCCGGCCCGCTGTGCCCGGAAGTACTCGAAGGGCGACCCGGCGTGCGCCCACAGGTACAGGAAGAAGACCCCGATGCCGAACGGAGCGAGCAGCGGGGCGGCGATCGCCTTCCACTCGCCACGGCGCCGGACGGCCAGGACGGCCCCCACCACGCACGGGACGATGACCGCCGAGCCGACCGGATCGGCGGTGGTGGCGACGGCGGCGCACAGCCCGGCGACCACCCACCGGCTGCGGCGCAGCGCGAGCAGCGTGGCCGCCACGAAGAGGATCGTGGCGGCCTCGGTGTAGACGAGGCTCAGGACCAGGGCGCCGGGGGAGAAGAACACCAGGGCGGTGCCCCGGTCGGCGCCGGTGCGCCCGAACAGGTCGTGCAGCATCCACCAGACCGCCACCGCCGCGGCCAGGCCCAGTACGGAGGTGGTCACCAGGCCCGACACGGCCCAGTCGAAGCCGGTGACCAGGTGGGTGGCCCGGGTCAGCATCGGCACGAGCGGGAAGAAGCCGAGGTCGGACTGGGCGGCGTTGCCCTGGCCCGGCGGGATGTGGTGGACGTAGCCGCTCTGGGCGATCGTGAGGTACCAGAAGCTGTCCCACGGGGTCAGCACCTTCACCACCGGCTGGTGGGTGTTCGAGGCGGTGGCCGTGGCCACCAGCAGCATGCCGACCCGCGACGCCAGGTAGAGCAGGACCGGACGCAGCGACAGGCGCAGGAACCGCCGCACGCGGGCGTCGGGGCGATCCGTGGGCGTCCGATCGATCGCCGGTGCGTCGGGCACCGGTCCGTGGGGCGCCGGTTCGTCGGCCACGGGGGCCTCGGGCACCGCTCCTTCGGCCACCGGGGCCCCGACCTCGGCGTCGGGGGCGCCGGCGTCGACGGGCGGGGGGTGCGCCGTGGTCATGCGGGGGCGAGCAGTCCGACCGCTCCGGCGGCCCGGGCATAGGTGGCGCGGGCCACGGCCGTCGCCTTCTCGGCACCTCGGGCCAGCAGTGCGGGCACCGCTCCGGGGTCGGCGGCCAGTTCGGCCCGGCGGGCCTGGAGCGGACGCAGGAGCTCGATCAGCGCCTCGGCCGTGTCGGCCTTCAGGTCGCCGTAGCGCTCGTAGGACCCGGCGACCGCCTCGGGGGTCCGGTCGGTGGCCACGGCCAGCAGCTCGAGCAGGTTGGAGAGGCCGGGCTTGTGCTCGCGGTCGAAGCGGACCTCGCCGTCGTTGTCGGTCACCGCCTTCTTGATCTTGCGGGTGATCTCGTCCGGGCCGTCGAGGACGAGGACCGTCCCGAGCGGCGAATTGACCGACTTGGACATCTTGCGCTCGGGGTACTGCAGGTCCATCACCCGGGCCCCGGCGGCCGGAATGGCCGCCTCGGGCACCACCAGGGTGTCGCCGAAGCGGTGGTTGAAGCGCACGGCCAGGGTGCGGGCGAGCTCGAGGTGCTGCCGCTGGTCGTCGCCCACCGGCACCCGCTCTGCGTCGTACAGCACGATGTCGGAGGCCATCAGCACCGGATAGGTGAACAGGCCCACCCGGGCCGACGACTTGCCCTCGCCCTTGTCCTTGAACTGGGTCATGCGCTCCAGCTCGCCCATGGCCGCCGTGCACTCGAGGAGCCAGGCCATCTGGGTGTGCTCCACCACGTGGCTCTGGACGAACAGGGTGCACCGCTCGGGGTCCAGGCCCGCCGCCAGCAGGTCGAGCGCGGTGTCGTGGGTGCGGGCGCGCAGCTCGGACGGATCGATGTCCAGGGTCAGGGCGTGCAGGTCGACCACGCAGAAGTAGGAGTCGTGGGTGCCCTGGTCCTCCACCCAATTGCGGATGGCCCCCAGGTAGTTGCCGAGGTGGAGGTCGCCGCTGGGCTGGATACCGGAGAGCACACGTGCCATAAGCGACTCATCGTACGCCGTGCCGTCCCCGGACCGGTGCCCGGGGCCGGACCACCGCGCCCCCGGGTGCCGGGGCCGGGCCGGGTGCGCATCGGTGCCGCCCACACCCGGTATCGTTCGGCTCCGTGGCCGCCACCGTCTCCATTCCCGCCTACGAGGGCCCCGTAGAGGCCCTCCTGCAGCTGGTCACGTCCCACCAGATGGACATCTTCGACATCCCGCTGGCCGACGTCGTCGAGGCCTTCCTGGTGGAGATCGCCTCGTGGGAGGAGGTCGACCTGCCGGTCCTCTCCGAGTTCCTGATGGTGGCGGCGGTGCTGATCGAGCTGAAGTCCCGGCGCCTGCTGCCCGGCACCGGCGACGTGGAGCCGGACGAGGAGCTCGTCGGGTGGGAGGAGCGGGACCTGCTCCTGGCCCGGCTGCTCGAGTGCCAGGCCTATTCGGCGGCGGCCGACGGGTTCGCCCTGCTCATCGAACAGGCCGCCCGGTCGGTGCCCCGCACCGCCGGACTCGACCCCGACCTGGTGATCCACGCCCCCGACCTGTTGGAAGGGGTCACTCCCGACCAGGTGGCGGCCGCGTTCATGCGGGCTACGGCCGAGCGACCGGCACCGGTCGTCGACCTCTACCACGTGACCGTCGACGCGGTCACCGTGGCCGACGCCGTGGCCGAGCTGGCGCTGCGCCTGCCCCGGACCGGGCCGTCGTCGTTCCGCCAGCTGACCGGCCACCTCACGTCCCGCATCGAGATCATCGTCCGCTTCCTCGCCCTGCTCGAGCTGTGCAAGCAGGGCCGGGTCTCCCTCGACCAGGGCCACACGTTCGGCGACCTGTCGGTGGAGTGGGTGCCCGGCGCCCCGGCGACGGTGTCCGTCGGGTTCGGGCCGACCGACGAGTACGAAGGCTGAGCATGCCCCTGTCCCCCGAAGCGCGCGCCGTCGAGGCCGTCCTGATCGTGGCCGTGGAACCGGTGGCGCCCGGCCTGCTGGCCGAGCTGCTGGAGCTCCCGGTGGACCGGATCGAGCCCATCTGCGACGAGCTGATCGAGTCGTGCCGTGCCGGGGGCCGCGGCTTCGAGGTGGTCCGCATCGCCGGCGGGCTGCGCATCCAGACCGCCCCGGACCTGGCCGCCTACGTCGAGCGGTTCGCCAACGTGGGGGTCTCGTCGCGCCTGTCGGCCGCCGCCCTCGAGACCCTGGCCATCATCGCCTACAAGCAGCCGGTCAGCCGGGCCCAGGTGGCCGCACTGCGCGGCGTCAACGTGGACGGCGTGGTGCGGCTGCTCGAGCACCGGGGCTACATCACGCCGGTGGGCCGGGCCGCAGGTCCCGGTCAGGCCGTGCTCTACGCCACCACCGACGCCTTCCTCGAGCGCCTCGGCCTCGACCGCCTCGACCAGCTGCCACCGGTCGAGGACCTGCTGCCCGGACCCGAGGCGCTGGCCGAGCTCGAGGAGCAGATGCGTCCGGTCTCCGATGCCTGAGGACGACCGGGACGACCACGACCAGCCGCGGCCCGAGGAGCTCCACGCAGGCGAACGCCTGCAGAAGGTCCTGGCCCGCACCGGGGTGGGCTCGCGGCGGGTGTGCGAGGACCTGATCGTCGACGGCCGGGTGACGGTCAACGGCGTGGTGCCCGTGCTCGGCCGGAGGGTCGACCCCGACGTCGACGTGATCGAGCTCGACGGCGTGCCCCTGCCGGTGCGGCCCGGGCTGGTCCACTACCTGGTCAACAAGCCGATCGGCGTCGTGTCGACGGCCGAGGACACCCACGACCGCCCGACGGTGGTGGGACTGGTCCCCCCCGAGCCCCGGGTGTTCCCGGTCGGTCGGCTCGACCTCGACTCCGAGGGCCTGATCATCGTCACCAACGACGGCGAACTGACCCACCGCCTGACCCACCCGTCGTACGGGGTGCCCAAGGAGTACCTGGTCCAGGTGGAGGGCGAGCCGTCCCCGGGAGCGGTCCGCACCCTGCGCGAGGGCGTCGAACTGGAGGACGGCACGACCGCCCCGGCGCGGGTGGCCGTGGTCGCCCCCAACCTGCTGCGCATGGTGATCCACGAGGGGCGCAACCGCCAGATCCGCCGGATGTGCGATGCCGTGGGCCACCCGGTGGTGCGCCTGGTCCGCACCCGGATCGGGCCGTTGGCCGACCCGTCACTGTCGCCCGGGACCTACCGGCCGCTCACCTTCGACGAGGTGCGGGGCCTGGCCGCCGCCGCCGTGGCCGCCGACGACATCGACGCCGCCGACCGGAACGCACCGGTCCCCGGGTCCGGCCCGTCGGGTGACCGCCCGCCCCCTGGGTAACATGCCTGCCTGATGACGTCCACCCTGCGAGCCGTCCGCGGCGCCACCACCGTCGAACGGGACGAGCCGGACGCCGTCACCGAACGGGTGGTCGCCCTGCTGACGCGCATCATGGAGCGGAACGACCTGGTCGAGGACGACATCGTGTCGATCCTGTTTACCGCCACCGACGACCTGGTGTCGATCTTCCCGGCCACCGCCGCCCGCACCATGGGTCTGGGCGCCGTCCCGCTGATCTGCGCCCGGGAACTGGCCATCACCGGCTCCGTGGCCCGCTGTGTGCGGGTCATGCTCCACGTCACCACCGGCCGCCCGAGGGACGAGATCGTGCACGTCTACCTCGAGGGCGCCCAAGGGCTCCGTGACGACCTCCCCGGCTGAGGCGCCCGTCGCCCGCAGCGGTGCGGCCGGACGGGCCATGGTCATCGGGACCGGCCTGATCGGCGGCTCGGTGGGGATGGCGCTGCGGGCCCAGGGCTGGCACGTGACCGGCTCCGACGCCACACCGGGCACGGCCGCCCGTGCCGTGGCCCTCGGGGCGCTCGACGCCGAGGGCGAGGACCGCGGTGCCGGCCTGGTGGTGGTGGCCACCCCGGTGCACGTGGCCGCCGGCATCATCGCCGAGGTCCTCGACGGCGACGGGTGGAACCCCGCCGCCGTGGTCACGGACGTGGGCAGCGTCAAGGGGCCGCTGGTGTCGGCCGTCGACCGCCCCCGCTTCGTGGGCGGCCACCCCATGGCCGGCAGCGAGCAGGTGGGGATCGACGGGGCGACCGCCGAACTCTTCGTGGGCGCCACCTGGGTGCTGACGCCCACGCCGTCCACCGATCCCGAGGCCTATGCCCGGGTGCACAGCGTGCTGGCCGAGTTCGGCGCCAACGTGGTGGCCCTGGAACCGGCAGAGCACGACACGCTGGTGGCCGTGGTGTCCCACGTGCCCCACCTGACCGCGGCCACGCTGATGGCCCTCGCCTCGGACCTGGGCGAGCGGCACGGTGCGCTCCTGCAGCTGGCGGCCGGGGGCTTCCGGGACATGACCCGGATCGCCGCCGGCCAGCCGACCATCTGGCCGGGGATCTGCGACGACAACGCCACCGCCATCGTCGAGACCCTGGACCTGCTCATCGACGCGCTCGGTGCCATGCGCCGCCGCGTCGCCGATCGGGACCACGCGTCGCTCCTGGAGGTCCTGGAGCGGGCCGCCACCGCCCGTCGGGCCATGGGGGAGCGGGCCCCGCTGCCCGAGGCGCTGGTCGAGGTGCGCATCCCGGTGCTCGACCGTCCCGGCACCTTCGCCGAGATCGCCGTGCTGGCCACCGAACTGGGCATCAACATCTACGACGTCGAGATCGCCCACTCGGTCGAGGGCGACCGCGGCGTACTGGTGGTGGTCATCGCCGCCGGGTCGGCGACCACCCTGACGACCGCGCTGGCGGCCAAGGGCCACCGTTCGAGCAGCTCGCCCGTCGGGTCGGTCCGGTGACCGGCACCGGCGTGGAGATCCGCGAGGTCGTCGGGGGGAGCCCGTTGCGCGGGTCGACGACCGTGCCGGGCGACAAGTCGATCTCCCACCGGGCCCTGCTGCTGGCGGCGCTGGCCGAGGGGACGTCGGTGGTGACCGGACTGTCCGACGGCGACGACGTGGTCCGCACCCGGCGGGCCGTCGGAGCGCTGGGCGCCGGGGTGACCCGGGACCCGGCCACCGGGACGGTCACCATCGAGGGTGGCCGCAGCCGCCTGACGGCACCGGCCGCCCCGATCGACCTGGGCAATTCGGGCACCGGGATGCGGCTGCTGGCCGGAGTCGTCGCCGGGCTCGCCGGCGTCACCGGCCTGACCGGCGACGACTCACTCCGGTCGCGGCCCATGGACCGGGTCGCCGTGCCGCTCGGGCTGATGGGGGCGGACGTCACCGGGGTGGGGGAGCGCTGCCTGCCGCCGCTGGCGGTGGCCGGTGGCCGACTGGTCGGGATCGACTACACCCCGCCCATGGCCAGCGCCCAGGTGAAGGGGGCGGTGCTGCTGGCCGGGCTCGACGCCGACGGCGAGACCGTCGTGCGCGAGCCCGTCGCCACCCGGGCCCACACCGAGGAGATGCTGGCCGGAGCCGGAGCCGACATCAGCGTCGAGCCGTGGGGGGCGGGTCGGGTGGTCCGGGTGCGACGGAGCGTGCTCCGCCCGGTCGACCTGGCCGTTCCCGGCGATCCGTCCCAGGCGGCGTTCTGGGCGGTGGCGGGCGTGGTGGTCCCGGGCAGCCGGGTCACCGTCGACCACGTCCACCTCGGACCCGAGCGCGTGGGGTTCGTCCACGTACTGGTGCGGATGGGCGCGTCGTTGGTGCTGCACGACCGTGGCGACGGCACCGGTTCGCTGACCGCTGCCCACGGTGGGCTCCTCGGCACCACCGTCGAAGCCGCAGAGATCCCGTCGCTCGACGAGGTGCCGATCCTGGCTGTCGCCGCGCTGGTGGCCGACGGTCCCACCCGGTTCCGCGACGTGGGTGAGCTGCGGGTCAAGGAGTCCGACCGGCTGGCCGGCACCGTGTCGCTGGTGGAGGCCTTCGGCGGGAGCGCCCGGATCGACGGCGACGACCTGGTGGTCGAGGGTGGCGTCGTCCCGACCCCGGGCACGGTCGACGCCCACGGCGACCACCGGATGGCCATGGCCGCCGCGGTCGCTGGCGCCGCCTGTGCCGGAGCCGGTGTCACGGTGATCACCGGTTGGGAATCGGTGGCCACCAGCTATCCGGGCTTCAGCGCCACCCTGGAACGTCTGGCGGGCGCCCGATGACCGGGTCCGGACGCATCTCGGTGGTGGTGGCGATCGACGGCCCGGCCGGTTCGGGCAAGTCCACACTGTCGCGGGCACTGGCCCGACGCCTCGGCCTGGAGCGGCTCGACACCGGTGCCATGTACCGGTCGGTGGCCTGGGCCGTCCTCGAGCGCGGCGTCGACCCGTCCGACGCCGACGCCGTGGCCGAGCTGGCCCGCACCCTGCCCATCGAGGTGGGGGACCGGGTGGTGGCCGACGGGTCCGACGTCACCGAGGCCATCCGGGGGCCCGAAGTCAGCGCCACGGTGTCGGCGGTGGCCGCCAATCCGGCGGTGCGCACCGTCATGGTCGACCGCCAGCGCGCCTGGGTGACCGCCCACGGCGGCGGTGTGGTCGAGGGCCGCGACATCGGCTCGGTCGTCCTGCCCGACGCGGACCTGAAGCTCTACCTCGACGCGTCCCCCGAGGTCCGCGCGGCCCGGCGGTCCGAGGAGGGTGCCGAGGCGGTGGCCCGCCGCGACCGCCTGGACAGCACCAGGGCCGCCTCGCCGCTGGGCCAGGCCCCCGATGCCCGCGTGATCGACACCGGGACGCATAGCGTGGAGGAGATCGTGGACCAGGTGCTGGCATGGCTGTGACCCCGGACGGGACGTCCGGTGCCGAGGGGAGCGGTGCGGGTGCCGACGCCTCGGCCGGCGCGCCCCTCGATCTCGAGGTCCGGGTCGACACCCGCTTCACCCCCCTCTACCGGGTGCTGCGGGTGGCCGTCCGCCTGGCGAACGCCCTGCTGTTCCGTACCTCGGTGTCCGGCAAGCAGGTCGTCCCCGCCTCGGGACCGGTGATCATCGCCCCGGTCCACCGCTCCTTCATCGACTTCTTCGTGGCGTCCGAGGTCACCGACCGCAAGCTGCACTACATGGCCAAGGACTCGTTGTGGAAGAACCCGACGCTGGGTCGGTTCCTCACCTCGGTCGGGGCGTTCCCCGTGCACCGGGAGTCCGCCGACCGGGAGGCGCTGCGCCGCGCCGAACAGGTGCTGGAAGCCGGCGAGGTGCTGATCCTCTTTCCTGAGGGCGAGCGACGCACCGGACCGGTGGTGGAGGCCCTGCACGAGGGCGTGGCCTTCCTGGCCGCCCGGACCGGTGCCACGGTGGTCCCGGTGGGCATCGGCGGCTCCGCCTCGGTCATGCCCAAGGGCAAGAAGGTCCCCCGGCCCCGCCATATCCACCTCGAAGTGGGGGAGACCCTGCCGCCTCCGGAGCGTTCGGGCACGGGCCGGGTTCCCCGGAGCCGGATCCACCAGTTGACCGAACAGCTCACTGTGGCGCTCCAGGAGCTCTACGACCGCTCCGTAGCGGTGACCGGGCGCTACTGAGTCGCCCGTCGTGGTCGGACGCCCGGCGGGTGTCGGTGACCCGGTCGACAGCGCCGTGGCTCCGGCTCGGATGGGCCCTCCTGAACCTCGTTCAGATGGACCCGGTGGGTTACTTCCGGACAGCCGGACGGGAATGAGAATCAGTATCGTTCCGTTCGCCCGCCGAAAAGGAAGTCCCCGGCTGGACCGGCACCCCGGCTGGACGGGCACCCGGGAGCGTTCAGGTGGAGGAGCCCGGGCGTACCTTCGCCAGCAGCACCATGTCCCGTTGCTCGCCCAGGCGCCGGACCTTCTGGCGGAGCACACCCTCGACCTCGAATCCGGACCGTCGGCCCACCGACAGCGAGGCGGAGTTCCCGACATCGACGTGGAGCTCGATGCGCACGACGCCCATGTCGGTGAAGGCCCACGCCGACAGGAGCCGGAGGGCACGCGTGGCCAGGCCACGGCCGCGGTGGGCCGGCGTCAGCCAGTACCCTGCGGCCACCACCGCGCTGGCCGCGTCCAGGACCTCCAGTCCGCACGCCCCGGCGGGCTCCCCGTCGGCCAGGTCCTCGATGGCGGCGTGGTAGCCGGTGCCTGTCCGCCACCGGGCGGGGGCGACCTCCCCGATGAAGGACGTCGCATGGTGCCGCCCGTAGGGCACCGGCACCCGGGTCCACCGCTGGATGTCGGGGTCCTGGCACGACCGGTGCACCCAGTCGACGTCGTCGGCGGCGAACGGTCGGAGGCGCACCTGGCCGTCGGCCAGATCGGGCGGGGACGCGGGCCAGGTCACCAGGGTCATCGCGCCGCCGGTGGACCGCTAGCGGCGTGTGCGGTTCCCGAGGGTCACCCGGCCCCAGGTGGTCAGGATCACCTTCAGGTAGCTGAGGCCGAAGACGAGGTTCCCGCCCTTCTTCGAGGCCCCCGAGGCACGCGGGTGCCACACGGTGGGCTGTTCCGAGATCCGCCAGCCACGACTCGACGCGGTGATCACCACCTCGGCCGTCTGGTACTGGTCCTGGACCAGGTGCGGGACGATGTCGTCCAGCACGTCCACCCGGAACGCCCGGTAGCCGTTGGAGGAGTCGGTGAGCCGCTGCTTGGCGATGGTGTTGATCAACCAGGCGTAGAACTTCACGCCGGCCCGTCGGAACCGGTCGGTGGTCTGGTCGGTGCCCAGTCGCCGTGAGGCGATCACGAAGTCCGAACGGTCGTCGAGCAGGGGTTCGAGCATGACGCCCAGTTCGGCCGGGTCGTTCTGGCCGTCGGCGTCCAGGGTCACCACGTAGCGCGCCCCGTGGGCGGCGGCCATGGTGTAGCCGAGGCGCAGGGCCGCGCCCTGGCCGAGGTTGACTGGGAGGACGCAGGTGAAGACGCCGGCGTCGAGCGCCACCTGGGCCGTCCCGTCGGTGCCCCCGTCGACGATGACCAGGGTCGAGACCTCGAGGTCCCCGGCCAGCGTGGGCATCGCCTTGAGCACCGGGCCGATGTTGGCCTCCTCGTCGTAGGCGGCGATCAGTCCGACGACCGGCCCGAACCGGGCGTTCGGGTAGCGGGCGGCGAAGTCGGACCGGGCCTGGTCGAGCACGTACTCGATCAGCCGGGCGGAGCGCCGGGCGCTTCGGCTGTCGGGCAGGGTCAGCCAACGGTGGCGCTGGGTCGGCGCCATCAGAGGCTGTGGGGCGTGGCGAAGACGGCCCTGACCTTGGGCTCGAAGTGGGACAGCGGCTCCGTCGGGTAGTCGGGGTCGAAGCTGGTCTGGTCCCACTCGTCGGCAAAGCGCTCGGCCAGCGGATACCAGTCCTGCCCGCGGTGGTTGTCGCGCAGGTTCGGGTCCATGTGGAAGTGGTGGAAGTAGTGGCGTCCCTGGAACTCCTGGTGGAACAGGATGGCCTGGGTGACCTCGTCGCGCACATAGGGGCGCAGGATCTCCGCGGCGATCCGGGGGTGGTTGGGCACCGACACCGCCTTGCCGATGTCGTGGCAGAGCGAGGCGACCACGACCTCGTCGTCGGCGCCGGCCCGTTCGGCCCGGGTGGCCGTCTGGAGGCAGTGGGTGAGCTGGTCCACCGCGAAGCCGTCCACCACATCGGACAACGACTCGAGCATGGCCAGGACCCGGTCGGCGACCCGGCCCTGGTTCTTCGCCGTCTCGGCGCCGACCACGGCCCACTGCTCCGCCGTGGAGGTGTCCATGCTGGTGAACGAGGCCGTGGCCGGGGTGGGGGCAGGGGAGACGGTCATGGGTACAGTCTCGCGCCGATCGCGCACCGCCGACCCGTCGGAGGACGCCTAGGCCAGCGAGGCGATCTGCTCCAGCACGTCGGCCGCCTCGGTGGTCCGGTCGTCGGCCAGCACCGCACGATGGCCGACGCCGTCGCCCGTGGATGCCGGGGCCCCGTTGAGCAGCACCAGCGCCGCTTCCAGGCCCCGCAGGAGCTCGCGGAGCTCGGGGGGCGGCGGGAAGTACTCCTCCTCGACGGTGACGGCGGCGCTCTCGACCCCGTGCAGGGGGGCGAGAGCGGCCACGACGGCGTCCACCAGGGCCTCGGGTGCCGAGGCGCCGGCGGTCACGCCCACCGTGCCGGACAGGTCCCCGGGCAGTTCGGAGGCGTCGTTGACCCGGACCACCCGCGGACAGCCGAAGGCCTCGGCCACCTTGGCCAGGGCCACCGTGTTGGACGAGTTGTCCGAACCGATCACGACGACGGCGTCGCACCGTCCGGCCAGGGCCTTGAGGGCGGTCTGGCGGTTGGTGGTGGCGAAGCAGAGATCGCTCCGGTTGGGCATCCACAGCTCGGGGAACCGGTGGCGGGCCCGGTCCACGATGCCGGCCCACTCGTCGTGGCTGAGCGTGGTCTGGGCCAGCAATGCCACCATCGGCTCCGTGCCGTCGGGCGTCGGCTGCAGATCCAGTGCGTCCACGTCCGAGGCATGTTCGAGGAGTCGGACGGATTCCGGTGCGACGGCCATGGTGCCCACCGCCTCTTCGTGGCCGTGGTGGCCCACGTAGAGCACCGTGTAGCCCTTGCGGGCCCGCACCTTGAGCTCGTGGTGCACCTTGGTCACCAGCGGGCAGACCGCGTCCACCACCACCCGGCCGTCGGTGCGGGCGGCGGCCACCACCTCGGGGGCCGAACCGTGGGCGGACAGCATGAGCGGTGCCCCGGGCGGCACCTGGGACACGTCGTCGACGAACACCACGCCCTGGGCCACGAACTGGTCGACCACGTGCCGGTTGTGGACGATCTCGTGGTAGCAGTAGACGGGCGGCTCGAAGACCCGCACCATCCAGGCGAGGGCCTTGATCGCCTTCTCCACCCCGGCGCAGAACCCGCGGGGCTCGGCCAGGATCACGCGTTCGACGGGCACCCGGCCAGGCTACCGGCGTCGGACCCGGGGCGAGGCAGGGTACCGGGGTCCCACCGGGTAGCCTGGGACGCATGTCGGCGCCCCGCGTGACGACGGCACCCAAGGTGGTCGCCGTCACGGAATCGTCACCGGCCGAGCTGTCCGGGCTCCTGCCCGGTGACGAGCTCCTGTCGCTCAACGGCCGATCACCGCGTGACGTCATCGAATACAGCCTCTTGGTGGACGAGCCCGAGCTGGACCTCGTGGTCCGGCGGCGGGGCGTGCCCGATCCGCTGCTGGTAGGCGTGCGCAAGGAGCCCGGCGAGCCGCTCGGCATCGAGGTGTCGTCGGCCGTCTTCGACCGTGTGCGCACGTGCGACAACCACTGCGAGTTCTGCTTCATCCACCAGCTGCCCAAGGGGATGCGGCGGAGCCTGTCCATGAAGGACGACGACTACCGCCTGTCGTTCCTGTACGGGAACTTCACCACCCTGACCCGATTCACCGAGATGGATCTCGAACGGGTGCTGACCGAGCGGCTGAGCCCGCTGTTCGTGTCGATCCACGCCACCGACCCCGACGTGCGGGCCGACATGCTCCGCAACCGGCGGGGGGCCACCAGTCTGCGCTGGCTGAGCGCACTGCTCGACGCCGGGATCGAGGTCCACGGGCAGATCGTGGTGTGCCCCGGGCGCAACGACGGCGCCGTGCTCGAGGACACCCTGGCCGGGGTGCTCGACCGCTACCCGGGCCTCGCCACCGTGGCCTGCGTGCCGCTCGGCGTCAGCACGTTCTCCCACGAGGAGGCCATGCGGCCCCACACCGTCGTCGAGGCGGCCGCCGTCTGCGACCTGGTCGAGCGGTGGCAGCAGGTGTTCCTCGAGTCCGTCGGCCGGCGCATGGTGTACGCCGCCGACGAGTACTACCTGATGGCCGAGCGCCCGTTTCCGGCGGCCGCCACCTACGAGGGGTTCCCCCAGCACGAAAACGGCCTCGGCATGGCCCGGGCGTTCGAGGCCGCCTTCGGCGGCGACGAGCACGCCGCCCTGGGGGTCCGCCCCGGCTTCTTTGCCGCCGTGGACGGCGCCCCGGCCGCCGGCTACCGCGCCCCGCGCCAGGCCCGCACGACGGACGGGGCCACCGGTCCGGACGCGGCCGGTCGACCGGCGGCACCCGTCGCCATCCTCACCGGTGAGTACGGCGCGCGGGTACTGGCACCGCTGATCGAGTCGCTCGGCCGCGACGACATCCGCCTGGTGCCGGTGCCCAACCACTTCTTCGGCGGCAACATCGGGGTGTCCGGGCTCCTGACCGGTACCGACCTGACCGCCGTGCTGGCGGCGCAGCCCGAGGGGCACCGCTACCTGCTGCCCGACTCCTGCCTGTCCGAGGGCCGCTTCCTCGACGACCTGACCGTGGCCGACCTGCCCCGGGCCGTCGAGGTCGTGCCCACCGACGGCCTGTCGCTGCGCCGGGCCCTGGAGGGCCCCGCACCGGCCGCCACACCGACCGACGCGGCCCCCGCCCGGGTGCCCGTGACCCTGGGAGCACCCCGATGACGCCGCCGGCGAACGAGATCACCCCCCGCACGCTGCCCCTGGTGGTGGTGGCGGGACGGCCCAATGTGGGCAAGTCCACCCTGGTCAACCGCATCGTCGGCCGTCGTGCGGCGGTGGTTGAGGAGCGGCCCGGGGTGACCCGGGACCGCAAGGAGCTCGACGCCGAGTGGTGCGGGCACCACTTCACCATCGTCGACACCGGTGGATGGCTGGACACCGACGACCCGCTCGACGCCCAGGTGAGCATGCAGGCCGAGCGGGCCATCGAGGAGGCCGACGTCATCCTGTTCGTGGTCGACGTCACCGTCGGTCTGACGGCCGAGGACCTCGACGTGGCGCGGGTGCTCAAGAAGTCCCGCCGCCCGGTCCGTGTGGTGGTCAACAAGGTCGACTCGGACTCGCGCGAAGCCGACGTGTGGGACGCCCTGTCGCTGGGCCTGGGCGATCCGTGGCCGGTCAGCGCGCTCCACGGCCGCGGCACCGGTGACCTGCTGGACGACGTCGTCCTCGCCCTGCCCGACGCCGGCGCGGCTGCGGCCGACGGTTCAGGCGCTGCGGCCGAAGCTGCCGGTGCCGACGAGCCGGGTGGGGACGGCGAGGGCCTGGTCGACCTGGTGGGGACGGTCGAGACCGACGAAGGCGTGCCCCGGGTGGCGCTGGTGGGTCGCCCCAACGTGGGCAAGTCGACCCTCTTCAACCGCCTGGTGGGGGACGAGCGGTCGGTCACCCACGACGCGCCCGGCACCACCCGGGACACCGTCGACACCATCGTCGAGACCCCCGAGGGCACCATCTGTTTCATCGACACCGCCGGCATGCGTCGCAAGTCGAAGACCGAGCGGGGCACCGAGTACTTCTCGGTGCTGCGGGCCCTCGACGCCCTCGACCGGGCCGACATCGCCCTGTTGGTGATCGACGCCACGTCGGGGGTCACCCACCAGGACCAGCGGCTGGCCGAACGTATCGGCGCATCCGGCTGCCCGGTGGTCGTCGTCCTGAACAAATGGGAGCTCATCCCGACCGAGGACCGGGTGGGGATCCTGGTCGACGTGGGGGACCGGCTCGCCTTCCTGGGCGAGGCCCCGGTGCTGAAGATCAGCGCGCTGTCCGGACTGGGGGTGCACCACATCCTCCCCGCCGTGGCCGCCGCCGAGGAGGCGTACCACTCTCGCATCCCGACCGGCGAGCTGAACCGCGCGCTGAAGTCCATCCAGCTGGCCCACCCGCCGGTGGGGGCACGCATCCAGTACGGGGTCCAGGGCGCCAACGACCCGCCGACGTTCACCCTCTTCACCAACGGCCGCCTCCAGCCCACCTACCTGCGCTATGTCGAGCGTGGTCTGCGGGAGCGGTTCGAGCTCGGGCCGACCCCGATCAAGATCCGGGTCCGGGCCAAGGGAGCGAACGGGGGCGGGGGCCGGAAGCGATGACCGGACCGATCGCGGTCGACGTTCCCCGACCGGCGTCGGCGAGGGGGTGCCATGCCCTGGTGTGAGCAGTGCGACGCCGACCTCGAGGACGACGAGCTGACCGAGGAGGGCACCTGCCCGACGTGCGGTTCCGAGCCCCTGGCCCACCGCACACAGCCGTGGTGGTTCAAGTTCCTGGCCGTCGCCACGGTGATCTACCTGCTCTACCGGGCGTTCCAGGGCATCACCTGGGTCGTCCACCACGTCTGAGCCGCACCCCGTGTTGACGGTGGGTTGCTACGCAGAGTGGCCATCCGCACCAGAAGGTGAACGGGGAGTGACCAATGGGTGTCGGGTGCACCTCCGAAATGACACCGTGGAGTACGTTTGCCTGGCTGCCCGGCAGGTGTCGGGCCTGACCAATCCTTGACCGAGGGGGAGCACATGCGTAGGAAGTCTCTGACCACACTGGTGGCCGCCGGGGCGATCGCCCTGAGCGTCGCCACCGTCGGCATCGTCACCAGCGCCGGCACCAGCTCGGCCGCCGGCCACGCCAAGGCGGCCAAGCTGTACGACATCTCCATCGGGGACTCGTACTCGGTCGGCTACCAGAACCCCACCATCCTGAACTCGACCGGGTTCACCGGGTACGTCGCCAAGAAGGAGAAGATGACGCTGGCCAACTTCGGCTGCAGCGGTGCCACCACCACCTCGATCTTCGCCCAGATCGGCTGCCCGACCGCCGACTCGGCCCCCGCCAGCTCCGGCGGCGTGGCCTACCCGACGACCGATCAGGTCGACGCGGTCCTGGCGTTCATCGCCGCCAACCCCGGCAAGATCGGCCTGGTCACCGTGTCGATCGGCGGCAACGACGTGACCACGTGCGCCACCCTGCCGACCGCCCTGGCGATCTTCACCTGCGTGGGCGCGGCCAACACCACCATCGGCACCAACGTGGGGAGCCTGGTGACCGAGCTCAACACCGCGCTGACGACCGGCGGTGACACCACGGCCCACATCGTCGGCATCACCTACCCCGACGTGATCCTGGGCGACTGGGTGGCACCGGTCGGCTCGACCAATCAGGCGCTGGCCTCGGAGTCGATCTCTGCATTCGACGTACTGATCAACCCGACGCTGAACACCGCGTACACGTCGGTGACCAGGGGTGCGTTCGTCAACGTGACCAACGCCCCGTACAAGCTGGCC
>Ga0209698_10003939_pt1 | contig 16411 bp, 13 predicted proteins | sample LitLauG_LLR_2012_FD_187203 | JGI IMG/M metagenome (GOLD analysis project Ga0209698, IMG submission 187203) | Freshwater sediment microbial communities from Pennsylvania, USA - Little Laurel Run_MetaG_LLR_2012 (SPAdes) (version 2) | ecosystem: Environmental > Aquatic > Freshwater > Creek >...
ATGATATCGATAAGGTTTGGATCAAAGTTGTGATCTGGTGCGACTACGGTTATGTAGACACGGTCAGTCCATGTGTATACTTTCTGATCGAGTTCAACTGTTGCGCCAAAGTTTGATGTGTAGATGGTCAACTGTATATCTTGGTTGTTTGCACCTACTACTTTAGAGCCTGCTGGACCCCAGTCAGTATATTCTAAGTGGATCTGTTCTCCTCTCTCAAGTAAATTATTGTTCAATTGTTTTGGAACCTTAATTATTGATTGGAAGATACCTGTGTCTTTACCTGTCTCTACAAATGTACCTGGCTTGGCATCAAATGCTGATGCTTGTCCGCCAAGTTGACCCATGGTGCCCTTGAAGGCATGTGAGTCCCATTCTATTAGATCGAGGGTTGCTGTTTCAGCAGTCTGTGAATCAAGGTTCAAGTCTGGTTCCACGAGTGTGAGAATCATGTCTGAGCCTATGATGTATACGGACTTGTCTGATTGTAGTACACCGTTTCTTAAGTCAAATGTTGAAGAGTCTGTGACAGTCTGTGTATGACCTGATGCATCATTCAAGTCTGTGTAGGTTACGGTGAGAACATCACCTTGTCTTACACAGTAGAATTGAGTCGGGTTAGTTGTAGCAGTGTGGACAGTAGCAAATCTGTTCGACTCCTTATTACCAGTAGTTCCATCGGATGGAACCCATTGGTTTTCGGCAGTTGGACAGTCGTTACCTTGAGGACCATCAGTGTATCTGATTGGGAAGTCTGCTTGGAAGATTCCTGCATCTGGAGCGATTTCGGTCATTGGACCTAGATCTTTCGTAAGATTCCAAATTGGATCAACTGTACCTGTAGCAGTAGCCGGGATGGCTGTATTTGCTAGGGTAACAATTTTACCTGGGAATACTGCTGGACCTCCAGCTGTTCCTAATAGCATTGATGCTCCTTGTCTTGTAATCTGTACAGCTACTGGACCGTGATGAATGTCATTTACACCTAATGCGATATGGTCAGTACCAACTGGTGATACGTTAAAGTCTTGATCATTTACTCTGATGTGGACTAGAACGTCACCGTTTGTCAGAGTATTGGTTGTGGTTAATCCACTACCAGTAAGATCTCTGTGCATTGGGAATACACCTGGTTCACTGGTTACAGTCCTTGATGGAGTTGGGAAGTCACCTGTATATGTAGTACCTGGTGTTGAGCCAGCGTATAACTGGCCAAATGGTACTGGGTAGACTGCCTTGTCCAATTTGACTGAACCTGTGTTGCCTTTGATACCTGAATTGTCTGATACCTCAACGAGTTTGCCAGATGCATCTCTAAAGTCAACATAGTTGACCTTGATGTTCTGACCTACTGATGAGATTATACCAGCGGCACCTGGGCCATTCTGACACAATTGGTCTGGAACTTCAAAGGTACCAGTAAAGATACCTGTTGATGGACCAGTCTCAACTAGTGAGAAGCCAGTGGCAGATAAGCTTGTTGCAAATCCACCAACTGTACCTATGTTGGAATCCATGAACGCTGTGCCGTTGCCGAAGCAAGGGCCAGTGTTTTGTGGTGTGTATGTACCCTTGATGAAACTGTTAGACCATCTAATGTTTTGCTGACCAAATTGTATATCTACTACTCTACCAAATGCTCTGCCATCAGACAACTGTCCAAGACCTGCTTTACCGATTGTGTCGGTTGCATTGTCTTGAGCAAATGTTGGTGAGATGGTGTGATTTGGATTGGTTGCAGGTGTTACTGCTGTGTAGATATCAATCAAGTCATTGTTAACGTTTAGGTCTTGGTCATTAAGTGTGATTGTCACAGTATCGCCTATCTTGTATGTCTTGCTATCAAATGAAACGACACCAGTGTGAGTTGGGATATCTTGTTGTGCAGATATCTGTGTGTTTACACCATCTTGCCCAAGATCCAAGTATGTGATCTGTGGAGCACGAGCCTCTGACTGGAGCATGTCTTGAATTGCTGGGAAGTACACATCATGCTGGATTGATCTTAATACGCTGTAGGTATTTGGATCAAAGATATTCAACTGGTTGAGCATTACATACTGGTTTGTTCCTGTAAAGACTCCAGTGTTGTCACCGGTCTCTTCAAGTTCATACCTGAAAATGCCGTTGTTGACTCTTTGATTGTTTTGTGTACCATCGCTTATTAGACCTACCGAGAAGAAGTCACCTACAATTGGTTCACCACTGGTGCTTAATGTTACAGGACCATTACTGGTCATGAAAGTAAATAGCAATCCAATGTTTGCAGTCTTTGAAACTTGACCAAACAAATTAGTGTTTATCAATGCTGGATTTGCAACCTCTGTGGTTCCTACACCTGTAATTACAACATTATTTGGTAATACAGTGTTTGTACCGTTAAGGTTGATAAAGTCCTGCAAATTAGTCGAGTTTGCAATAGATATTGCGTGTAAACCGTTCTTTAATGCCACGCCACCTGCGGAAACTCCAGTTCCATTATTGTTGTATACAACGTATACGCCAATGTTAGAAATTGAACCGCCAGTTGCACCGTTTGAACTCGAGAATGATCTCAAGTCAAAGTTGAAGAAGTTGAAGCCCTTGAAACTCTCTGCGTTGCCTTTATTCGTATTGTGAATCGTAGACAAGAGAGTATTCATGGTTGTGCCCAAATCGACAAATAGTGCGTTGTTGGTGCCTGTGGAATTGATTGTAGCCTTGTGACTTGTCTGTGTTGCATTAGTGAAATTGAAGATTGGTCTTGCGCTAAATGCTTCGTCCTCTTGCAGGTTTAATGCTGTTGTATTAGAACCAACTGTTGTTAGAGAGAAGATACCAGGGGCAGTCTGAGTAAGCTGCACATGTTGAAGTGCTGCTTGTTCTGCTCCTGTACCTTGAGTACCAGTAGACAAGGTAAATGGAGTTCCAATTACCATTGCTGGTTCTCTCTTGTAAGTTGGATCATAGAGGAACATTCTCTCGCTTAGCTTGCCGTTCTTGTTTTCATCATTGTCAGTTAGAGTCACCGGAATTCTCTGACCAGATGCCCAGGTATTATTCTGTGCAGTCTGGGCAATTGAAGCAAATGCGAAACCACCTACAATGCTTGTAGAGATATCATTGTATCTCACAACTGAAGATTGGCCTCGTATTACTGGTGAATCTACTGTTACAATTTCTGATTTCTTACCACCGTCCCAGTTACCAAAGACACCAGTGTTTACACCACCTTGCTCAACGAATGTGAGTGGCTGTGAACCTACACCAACTGATGCGGTTCTGACTACAGCTGGATCACCTCTTTGAACGGTTGAGTAAACCTGTTTACCGTTTGCCTGGAAGTCAGACACTCTTACACCTTCTGCGGCGCTAACGAATGTGAGCTTTCCATTGTGGTTGAACATTAATGTTGTCAGGTTACCGATGAGATTCTGCATGGCTGGTATTGCACCTGATGTGGTACATGATACTGTAGTACCCCCAAGTCCACAATAATTGTCTGCATCAAGTATACCGTTTCTGGTAAATGCTTCATAATACAGTGTATTATTGGCAGGACTTGTACCCCATGTCCATGAGTCATCCTCGGTTGGGTCTATGTTTAATTGTGGATCGTTGACTTGAACGAAGACTGCTGAGTTTTGTGGATAAGCATTTCTATCTACAGTAGTAGTGATTAGATTCTGTGGAATCCTGTCAAAGGTCAGGTTGACGATTTGATCGCCACCGTTCTTTTGATAGTCAACTGTTACTGTTGATGGAATAGCAGAGAAATCATAGAGCTGAATTACTGGCCAAATATTTGAATATTCGGTCATATTCTTGCCAGATCCAAAACCTATGGGGTTAGCGTTGAGAGTCTTGTTTTGTCTCACAACGTGCTCCATTTGAGTTGAAGTCAGGGATGTTCTAGTATCACTACAGAGAGATGTACCCAAGTTAGTTGTAGTAACTGGGCTACCTGCTGTGTGATTTATAGATCCGTAACCACCTCTTGCAATGGTGAATCCCTTTGTATCCGAATAGGAAACTCCTCCAAGTGCAGCACCTAAGTTGCTGTTTAGAGAACAGAATCCACCAAAGTTGAGGCCTTTACCGGTAACACCTACCTGGGTGTTAGCGGCAGCAATTGCTTGATTTCTATCCGCAAAGTACGCATACCAATTTCCGTCTGTGCCCTGTGCCATTCTCAGTCTCTTACCGTTGACGGTTACTACAGGTTCTCCATAAGCCTGGTCTAATCTGTTTATATCAGGATCAGCCACGACTACTTGGACAACTTGAGGACCGGCAAAGTAGTTATTCCACTGAGAATTTTCAGCAGAGACAAACAAGTTTGCGTTTGTTGAAGCTTGTGCGTGTGGGAGTGCGTTTGGCAAACCTACTACGGCACTGCTTGCAACAAGTATTGTTAATAGTGTTAGACTAGTTATTTTTCGTAATATGTCGTTGTACATAGTTATTGTAATTTTTGATCTAAAATTGATATATAAGTATAATGGACGATTTGTTCATTTTCATCCCTAGTTCCAAGTTATTTTGAGATCGACAGGCAATTTTGTTAAAAATCCATAATAGTCCAATAGAGATTTTACAAATTTGTCTTAATTTTAGCGATCCATGTAAGATTTTAGGTTTTTTTATACATGACTGCAAATTATTACCACCTGAAGTCCTGTTTGTACAAGTACAAAAATTTTTCATTTTTGTGGCTATTGTTTTTCCCTTATCAGGGTAGACATGGCAAACAGTAGTATGGCAGTTACCATCAAAATTGCTCCGAACATGAGAAGAACAATGGAGCCAAGCAGAGATCCAAAGTAGATAGTTTGGTGATGAAGATAAGCTTCAATAAATTGTCCTCCAAAAATGGCACCCAGAATTAAAAGTGTAATTCCTGGAAATCCATAAAAAATTATAGGATGTCTTACCGTCATGTACTTTAAGACATTCATAAGAACAGTAATGCCATAAGGGATCTTGGGACTTGTCGAGTCTGTACCGTCATATGATATCACAATAGGTACCTCTACTAGCTTTAGTCCCTTGTTTGCAACCTTGGCAAGTATCTCTGTACCGACCGACATGTCATATTCTGTGGGATGTATGGATTGTATTGCCCGCTTGGAATAAGCTCGAAAACCAGACTGGGCATCTGTTACTTTGATGTTGTTTCCAATATTTGCAGCAGATGTAACTATCTTGATACCATTCTTTCCAAATCGAGGGGAATTTGATTCGCCTTGAAGAAATCGTGAACCAATGACGACATCAACACCTTGGTATGAAAGAGGAGCAATCAATCTTGGGATAAATTCAGGTATGTGTTGTCCGTCTCCATCTAGCGTAATCATGACATCGGTATTTTTTTCTCTGGCCTTGTCAAATAAGGTAATTAGTGCTGCTCCATAACCGTAATTTCTTTCGTGTCTTATTACCTCAGCACCATTCTCCTCAGCCATTTTTGCTGTATTGTCTGTAGAGCCATCATCACAAACTAGGACCTTGTCAACATGCAAGAGACATTCCTTTACTATTCCCCCTATTGTCTTTTCCACATTAAATGCAGGAATGCAGGCTAGCTTCAAATCTACATTAATCACATAATGAATCCATTTTAGCCTTTTGTGCTGACACTTTTTTATATCCAATATGATGACATTGCTGTATAGATTTTATAGGAAATTCTTACTTATTGTAAAAGCAACTGCAGATGAGATAAAGTTTAGAACAAAAGTCTTGGCAAAGGGACAGATAACATTACCTTCTGACATTCAAAAGGAGATAGGAATAAGAAAAGGCGATGAAATTCTTCTCATCAAAAAAATGGAAGAATGACCCTAGAAAAGCCTGAAAGAATTGCAAACAAGTTCAAGGGTGAATTTGCAGACCTTCAATCTTTATCTGAACTAGCTCGCGCAAGATATGGATGAACAAGGGCGATGAAATCTGGGCCCAATATCTAAGGTGATAATAGACGATTTCGCAAGGGATTAGTTCTGCTGTCATTTCCTTTTTTAGATATGAAAAGTTCCAAAACAGGCCTGCACTAGTCATATCTAATAACAAATACAATAGAAAGTTTGAAGATTTCATGGCAATTCCACTCACTAGAAATTTAAAATCAAGAGAGCATAGCGTCCTATAACAAACATGAAGGAAAGCTGCATGCTAATTGTTGAGGGCATTATCAAGACAGATAGGATCTTTAACGTGAGTAGAAAGCTTGTTAGAATGAATATTGATAGTATGAGCAAAGGAGATTCAAAACAAGATCAAAAAAATGATATCTGGACTAATTGAATAACTATTCCTGATATAGAGACATGACAGAACTTTTTATAATAATACACTACAGCCAAAACAGCCAGGTATGAATGTCCTTCTTTTAACTCAACTTTTTTCTAAAAAAGGTGGAGGTGAGTATGTATTTAGTCTGATTGCAAAAAAATTGGCTGAAAACAACAATCAGGTTTGGGTTATTACAAATAGAATCATAGGAGAGAGATATCCTGTAGATGACAGGATAAAGATTGTATTTGTCAAGCCAGACTTGGAATACAGGGGAGGCCTCCCTGCAAGCTCGCTTGTTCATCTAAGATACATGACTGGTGCAATAAGGGAAGGCTTGAGGATAATCAAAGATGAAAAGATTGACTTGATCCACTCCAACAACTTTGCACCTGCACTTGCAGGCTCTATCTTGTCATATATTACATCAAGGCCTCACATCATAACCATTCATGATGTTTTGTCATTGTGTGGGAAAAATTACTGGAAGATTTGGGGTGACCAGACCTACATGTCCAAACTTAATTCGTATCTGCCTCCACTCTTGGACAAGTTGATGGTCAAACTAAGATGCAGTTGCATCCACGCAGTAAGTGAGACCACAAGAGACGACCTGGTACAGATGGGTGCAAAAATGCCGATTCATGTCATTGAAAATTCAATAGAGAATACAGATTGTACCGTACAACAAGTAAACCCATTCCAGTTTGTATATGTCGGCAGATTATTATTTTCTAAAAATCTCGAGGTTGCAATAAAAGGTATAAGCATTGCAGCAAAAAAAGAGCCGAGAATAAAATTAATCATAGTTGGAGACGGTCCACACAAGAACATACTTCAAACACTGGTAGGCAAACTGGGACTAGACTCTAACATAGAATTTAGAGGTCATGTAAACGAAGATGAGAAAATCAAATTGATTTCAAGTTCGGTTGCACTTGTTTTTCCTAGTCTTTGCGAAGGCTTTGGTCTTGTCATACTGGAGGCTTTCTCGCAAAATAAACCGGTATTGGTATCAGATGTAAGACCATCGTCAGATATTGTATCACATAGAACAAATGGATATGTCTTGAATCCTTATGATGGTACTGTCTGGGCTGATTGTTTTCTAAATATAGTCAAAAATCTAGAAGAGGCTTCCAAATTAGGTAAAAATGGGAATATGATGCTTGAAGAAAAATATAATCAAGATACAATGTACAAGAAGATCATATCAATGTACAACCAGTATACCAAATTTTAGGCACAAGGTAGGCATTGATAATGATATGTATTACAGGTAGTATACAAGTTTGAGAAGATGAATGTTTTATTGCTGACCCAATTTTTCTCTGAGACTCGAGGAGGGGGAGAATATGTCTTCAAAGTACTTGCAGACTTGCTTGTTAGAAATAACCACAAAGTATGGGTAATTGCAAATAAAATTGCAGGAGAAGAATATGAAGACAAGGAGAACCTCAAGATAATTTTTGTAAAACCTACATTGTTACATGATTTGGCCAGTCTGCCCAGACTCTCAGATAATTTTAGATATTGCATCAATGCAACAAGAGCTGCTCTTGGAATAATCAAAGATGAAAAGATTGACTTGATCCACTCCAACAACTTTGCGCCTGCGCTTGCGGGCTCTATTTTGTCATATATCACATCAAGGCCTCACATTTTGACTATTCATGATGTATTTTCTCTTTGCGGAAGAAACTATTGGAAGAGTTGGGGCAAGCAAAGTTCAGCGTCACGGGTTGGTGTCTTGCTTGGACCTTTTTTTGAAAAACTAATTCTTAGATTAAAACATGAATGTATCCATACAGTAAGTGAATCTACAAGAGACGACCTAGTATTATTTGGTGCAAAAAAGCCGATTCATGTCATACACAATACCATATCCAGACATGAAGATATTGATTCCATTGTAAATCCTTTACAGTTTGTCCATGTTGGCAGACTGGTCTTTTACAAAAACCTAGAGGTGGCAATAAAAGCAATCAAGATTGTTAAAGAGACAGAACCAAATGTAAAACTGGTTATAGCCGGCAATGGTCCTCATAAAAAATATCTTGAAAACATGGTTGAGAGTATGGGATTGCAATCAAACGTGCAATTTAGGGGCTATGTCAGCGACTCTGAAAAAAAAAGTCTTTTGGCCAGCAGCAATGCAATGATATTTCCAAGCCTGTGTGAAGGTTTTGGCCTTGTCATACTTGAGGCCTTTTCTTTTGGAAGACCTGTTCTGGTTTCAAATATCAAGCCAATGTCAGATATTGTGAGTAGGAAAAATGGCTATCTCTTGGATCCATATGACGAAAAATCATGGGCAGAATCCATGTTAAAAATTATAAAAAAACCATCAGATGCATCCATGATGGGAAGAGATGGTAAGAAAGTACTTGTAGAGTCATATAATCAAGAATCAATGTATCGCAAAATAATGGACATGTATACCAAAGTCTCATAATTTACAAGACTTGGGATACTGGGAATTTTTTTCTTGCTTGTAATCTCGTATTCACTTTTGATATAATTTATGTCAGGTGAGATTATGGCCGGATTATATTCTTGTCAAGCAAAAATTGTATAGAGTTGGCATATTCATAATCTTGTACCAGTCCTTGTGCCCACCAGTTTGCCGCTTGTTTTACCCAGGATGGAATATGTTCAAACGTTAGAGTTGGCGTTACCTGTCCGTTTGTTTTTACCAGTCCGCTTGAGATGAAATACTGTATGTCTTTGCTAAAGGCGGCGTTGTCAATTGTTCCATCATGCCACTTTCTTGCAGTATCTTTTACCCAGAAGGGGATCTCCAAAGTTGTGTTTTGATTTAATTCCTGTTTTAGCTTGTTTGCAAGAGCTATCCTCTGCTGGATCTGCTCTTCAACTGCGGTTTGGTTACTAGACTGAATGATAGTTTGTGTACCGTTTTGTGTACTTGTCTGTGCAGGCGGCGTTTGTGAAGATGATGTGGTCGGAGAAGGAGATTGTGTAGGAGAGGACTGGACTTGGATTGCCTTGAAATCAACATTTGCAGTCGCTGTTGCAAGTATTGGTACAGATATGTAAAGCACCTTGATTTGATACAAGCCGTCATTGCTCCATGACTGGCCTTGTGCTTTAATTGTGGTAGAAAATGTTCCTCCAGATGCAATGTTGATGGCTCCAATTTGTATCAGTACGTTAAATGGGTTGTACACCTGTAGGACTGCGCTATTTGATGCTCCAAGTGATGATATCTTTCCAGATATTGAGATTGTATCTCCTGTTGTATAGGACTGTTTGTCTGTCAATACGGTCATCTGTGTGGCACTCTGGGCAAATACAATGCCTGGGATTGTTGCCAGGGCGACTGCAAGTATAATTGGAATTATTTTCAAGTGTTTGTCTTGTAATTTTTGGATGTATTTATGATGCTAGTATCTCTTATACGCACATTTTTTTGATCAACACAAGATCAATATTTTTTGTAGACTTTACTTCTGTGACCTAGGTCTAAAACAAACATGTTATTTTTCTCCAGGCTAATTATAACTCAATAATCCCCAATTCTCAAGCTGTATAGAATAATTCTCGTCAGCCTTTTTACAGACAAAAAAGGGTCTGCTTTTACAGATTCTATCCTGTCAATGATTCTGCCTGCAAGTTTTTTGTCCAGTTTGGCAAATCCTGTCAAGTGCAGTTTTGGTCCATCTAACTTGATATACCATTTCATTTCAAGCCAAGTTTCTTTTTTACTTGACTTGTGGAATAAAGCCTGCCTTTTTTGATATCATCCAGGGATGACTCGATGTTTTTTATTGTTCCAGTGCTAAGTTCTTCCTCTCTTCCTTGGAACGAATCAGTCTTTCAATAACATCATTGTAAGTTTCTCGAGTATACGATTTGAATTCCTCAAGTTTATGCTTGGTCTTTTCATCAACAAGCTGAATGGTAGTTACCATGGTTTCCTATAGCATACTATAGTTTAAATTATTTATGGATGCACATGATTTCATATTTTTACAATTAACCTTGTCAACGTCTTGCAAAACTCATTAATTTGTGACTCAATAAAAACGGGAAATTTGTCACAGATTGTTCGACTATAATCTTACCTGAGATCTCTCGCCCAAAAGGAACTGGTATTTTTTTAGGGGGTGGTTTGTTATTTCCGAGGCGTGTGCTACTATGCTGTCTGATATGATAATCTTGGCATCGATTTTACAGTCTGCCATTATAATGGAATTTTCAATGTCACATTGTCTTATGGAACAGTTGTTGTCAATTGATACGTGAGGTCCTATCCTTGCGGCAGGGCCAATGTTGCAGTTGTCGCCTATCATCACAGGCCCTGTGATGAACGAGTCTCGAGAGACACTGGTGTTTTTTCCAATTGCAATGTTTCCCTGTATTTTGGCATCTGTATCTATGCGGAATTGGTTTTGTGTGCCTATGGTATCCAAGACTAGTTGATTAGCATGTAGAATATCTTCTGGAGTACCAGTGTCTTTCCACCATCCCGTAACAATATCATATTCGATTGTGTTTCCCTTTTCCATCAAAAGTTGCAATGCTTCTGTTATTTCCAGCTCTCCTCGCCAGGATGGTTTGAGTGCATCTATAATGTCAAAAATCTTAGGAGTAAGAAAGTAGACACCAATTACTGCCAAGTTTGACAGTGGATTTTTTGGTTTTTCCATTATCTTTTTTATTTTTTTACCTTCAAGCTCTGCTATTCCAAATCTTGATGGATCGTCGACTTCACATAATAATATCATTGAATCTGCACTAGATTGCTGGAACTTTTTTGTATAATTTACCAGTCCTTTTCGTAGTATGTTGTCACCAAGATAGACTATGAATCTCTCATTGCCTATGAAATCTCTGCACAACTTGATTGCATGAGATATTCCTGCTGGCTTGTCTTGGTAGATATAGGTGATTTTCACGCCAAACTTGGAACCGTCTCCGTAAAACTCCTTAACCTTTTCCGGATATACACCGCCTATGATTACTCCAATCTCTGTTATGCCTGCTTCCTTGAGGTCTTCCAATGCATACTGGGACATTGGTTTGTTTCCTATAGGAAGAAGTTGTTTTGGACCTGCGTGTGTGAGAGGTCGAAGTCTGGTACCATGCCCTCCATGAAGTATGATTCCTTTCATTTTTCTTAAACAGGAGTAATTTTGTGATATGACCTATTTTAATTCATTTAAGAAATGGTCCAGTGCAGGTTCTATCTTCATTGGTTTTTCCTTAAGAATCTGGGTTGCCTTTGATACATCAAGTGAAGAATCCTTTGGCCTTTTTGCCGTCCAATACATTTCTTTTATGGTTGTAGGTTTGATGAGATCTTTGTCCAGATGCAGCTTTTCTGCCACAAGGGATGCCAAATTATATCTTGATATCCTAGTTGCACCGGCAGTATGAATAATTCCCGCAATTTGTCTTGTAGATATCTCAATTAGCATCTTGCTAAGATTTGGAACATATGTAGGAGATGTGAACTGGTCCGTAACTGCAGTTATCTGTGTTTTTGCTTTAAGACTTTCTGCAACAAATAATGGAAAGCTCTTTTTTGTTTTGTGCAAACCAAAAGGTGTGCTTGTCCTAGCAATACACCAGGATGATGCCATGTCATCTAGCGCCTTTTCACCTTCAAGCTTTGATCTTCCATAATAGTCTACTGGGTTTGGTATCTCTTTTTCTTGCCTCATTCCAGATTCACCGTCAAATACATAATCTGTTGATACATAGACAAGAAAGGATCCATGTTTTGCAGCTTGTCTTGCCAGTGTTTTTGTTGCTGTGGCATTAATTTCTAGTGCAAGGTCTTTTTCTCTTTCACATTGATCCACATTTGTCATTGCTGCCAAGTGTATGATGACATCGGGTTTGGTGGTATCAACCACTTTGACAATATTTTCAGAACTGGCAAGATCTAGTGGTGTTGCAACACCAAGTTCTGGCTTTGAATTATTATAGCAAGCGTAGATTTTACTATTAGACCCTGCAAGATCCTTAATTATTTGCCTTCCTACAAGGCCTGTAGAACCTGTAACAAGAAATTTCATTTTTTAATACTGTATAGTCCAGGGCTGGGGGTGCAATGTATTCTCATTTGCTAATGGCTCCCACCATTGAGGATTGTCCTGATACCATGAGACTGTTTCTTGTAACGCTTGGTCAAATTTGTATCTTGGTTTCCAACCAGTTGTTTTTTGTATCTTGTCGCAATCAATGGAATATCTCTTGTCATGGCCCGGCCTGTCACCTACTTTTTCTATAATATCCAGAGGCTTGCCCATTAGTTTAAGAATTTTTTCTACAATGGTTTTGTTTGTGATCTCGTTCCAGGCTGTGATGTTATACACTTCACCTGACTTTCCTTTTTCAATGAGGGATTCTATAGCTTGTACGTGGTCCAGAACATGTATCCAGCTTCGTATCTGATAGCCTCCATCGTACAGAGGGACTTTGAGGTTTTTTGACGCTCGGATTATTGTTTTAGGGATTAATTTTTCCGGGAATTGGTACGGTCCAAAATTGTTCGTACATCTTGTTGTTATACATTTTATTCCATAGGTCCTATGATATGCTTCTACTAGCAGATCTGCAGATGCCTTTGTTGCAGCATATGGGTTGCTTGGCTTTAGGATGTCTTTTTCTGTAAATGATTCCTTGTTTTTTGCATCTCCATAAATTTCGTCAGTTGACACATGGATGAATAGCTTGTCAGATCTTCTTGCAGCTTCAAGTATTGAATAAGTTCCTAGAAAATTTGTTTCTACGAATGGTTTTGGATTTGATATACTCCTGTCCACATGAGTCTCTGCTGCAAAGTTTACTATTACATCTGCATTTTTTGCAAGACTTGATACGATTTCTAAATTTCTAATGTCATCTTTGACGAAATTATAATTAGAGTTTTTTTCCGCATCTTTAAGATTAGATAAATTTGAGCCAATTGTCAGACTATCCAAATTTGTTATTGCATCTTGAGGTTTGCTTGCAAAATGATTTCTAATGAATGCGCTTCCAATAAAACCTGCTCCACCGCATACGAGAATTTGCATAATCTCAAGATGTACGACGTGTTATTATTTTAATCTGACATTTTATCAATATACAAAATTATTGTCTGCATTTTTCAACGTAGGCAACTGTAGATCCTTTTGTATCATAATTGGTTTATCTGTAGGCCATTTGATATCCAATTCCGGATCGCTCCATAAAATTCCCCTCTCATGCTCTGGCGAGTACTCTGAGCTGGCCTTGTAAAGTATGTCTGCTCTATCACTTGTCACGCAAAATCCATGTGCAAATCCTTCTGGAATATATAGAAGATTGTGGTTTTCTTCTGAAAGTATCTCACCTGTCCATTTTCCATATGTGGGAGAATCTTTCCGTATGTCGACTGCTACATCAAATATCTCCCCCGTTGTTACCATCACCAGCTTTGCCTGGGCTCTTGGACCTTTCTGGTAATGTAATCCTCTCAAGACTCCTTTAATTGAGTGGGAAAAATTGTCCTGAACGAATCTTGTTTTGATGCCATTTGCGCTGAAAACAGACTCTTTGAAGGCTTCCATGAAAAGACCTCGCTCATCTACAAATGCTTGGGAATCTATAAGAATAACTTCAGGAATGCCTAGTTTTTTGAATCCAAATGGCATGAATTAAAGTGAAGAGAAATGGGATAAATAGATTCTTTGTAAAACAAGATTATATTGACAATCAGCTATGTACTGACCTTCAACTCACCAGTCTTTTGATTGCTTGGGCAAATACATCTCTGACAGATTCTGGAGAATAGTGAATGTTTGCAAATTCGTATGCATTGTTGGCAAGTTTATTCCACAGCTCCTTGTTCTTATAGAGTTCTACTACCTTTTTTGCAAATTCTTTTGGATTGTCACTTGTCAGTAACACATCATCTTTCTCAGATATTCCTTCTGCTCCAATCGAGGTTGTTACTACTGGCAGATGATGCATCATGCTCTGAGTGATTTTACCCTTTACTCCCGCTCCATAACGTAGTGGTGCTACCATCACACGACAGTTTATTAGGTAATCGGAAATTTCTGGGACAAATCCAACAAGAATACAGTTTTTGTTGTTTGCACAAAGATTTCGAATCTTTTCTGGCACATTGCTTCCAATCACATAGAATTTAACATCTGGTAGTTCATTTCTTACCATTGGAAATATTTCTGAGATAAAGTATTCCACAGCATCCACGTTTGGAGGATGATTGTATCCTCCAATGAAGGTTATATCTTGTCTCTCATCAAATGATTTCCATTTGCCATCATAGTATAATGCCAGTGGAGCTGCTGCAGTTAGTAGAGATTTGTCCTCATTGATTGCAATAGCGCACTCCTTTTCACCCCTAAATAATGATAGATGTGATTTTTTCATGAGTTCAAGTTCTGTTTTCTTGCTTTGTTCTGCTTCGGCAATTAATTTTGTGGACTTGGTTACATCTGCTTCTCGGAAAATTCTGATATAATGTAGATCACTTGCTTCATAAATTATTTTACATTTTGAAATATGTTCCTTGACTTTATCAATGAAATGAATGGAAATGTGAGGCCTTGCCATTATACATACAGCATACATATGACCTCGTTTTTTGAGAAATTCCTCAAAGCTGTTTATACCGTATATGACCTCTACACCCTTTTGCTGCAACTCTGTTGTGTATGGCTCTGCCCTATTGAGGTTCTCCGGCCAGAATGTTATCTTGTGTCCCATCGATGCCAAGATGCAAATGAAATTAAAGGCTGTTACCGAGCCTGCATCCTTGTCGTATTCAGGCACATAATGATCAATGTAAAGTATATGCAGTCCCGGTTTTCGATATGATTGAAGGTAAGAGTTTTCTTCTGAATCATAAAGGTGGTCCTCAATCTCGTCTTTCCACTTGTTGTAAAATATTTTCTGGTTCTCTAGCTGTTGTGATTTTATTCCACTTTTTACATCTGTTCCCTGGGTACTGCCTTCAAAGTGTATAACTTCTGCCAACGGCTGATAGAGAACCCTGTAGCCTTGTTTTCGTATGGAAAAGCAGAGATCACTGTCCTCGCAGTATGCAATCTTGAATCTTTCATCAAAACCTCCAATCTTTTCAAATACGTTTTTCTTTACCATTAGACAGGATGCAGAGCAATAGTCCACGTCCCTTACAAAATTATATCTTGGATCCTTGGGATCCTTGTTTCTTCCATAGTTCCATCCAAATCCGTTTTTCCATATGATTCCACCTGCTTCCTGCAGTTTTCCATCTGGAAAAAGCAGTTTGGCCCCTACTGCTCCCACTTCATCATCCAAGCTAAGCTTAAGCATAGATTCAAGCCATTTTTTAGAAGATATTTTTATATCATCATTTAAAAATAAAAGAAATTCACCCCTTGCCTTTTTGGCTGCAAAGTTATTAACTGATGAAAATGAATATTCTCCAGGATATATCAGAACTTGATGTTTTGATTTCTCAAGATATTTTCTTGTAGGAGAATTTGGGTCAAGGTTGTTGGTCACAATTATTATTTCATAATTTTCATAAGTCGTCAGAGATTCTATGCTTTCCAGATTTAATTTTAAAAGATCTACTGCATTGTAGGTCGGTATTATGATGCTGACAAGTGGCCTTTTAGGAAGATTTGTTATTTTATGCGAACCATATTGCATAAAATTTCTCAGTCTTGTATCTGGCTCTAATTTTTTAGTGCATGAGATTATCTGAGAGTCTTTTTCTGTCATATTGATATTTGCTGTCTCCAAATACTGCTTGGGAATTGGCGATGGCTTTCTAATTTTGTATGCCATTCTATGCAATAATGACATGGAGTGTAGTTTTGTTCTGCACTCCTTAAAGTAAAACCTCCATCCGTTGGTTTGTATTATCTTGACTGATTCCAAGGCAAGTCGGAGCATTTCATGTCTTGTAGTTCCTTTGGGTGCAGTCTTATCTACAAATGATGCGATATCTTTTATCGTCTTGAAGATGAGAGATTGTTTGATGGTATTGAGTTCGAAATTAAGCTCAAGTGCCCATCTTGATCTCTCTTCAAATTCTCTCTGCAGCTGGACCAATCTTGAATCTTTTTCCTTGACCGCGGCATCAAGATCAAGTGCCCATCTTGTGCTCTCCTCAAATTCTCTCTGC
>Ga0209698_10003940_pt1 | contig 16410 bp, 15 predicted proteins | sample LitLauG_LLR_2012_FD_187203 | JGI IMG/M metagenome (GOLD analysis project Ga0209698, IMG submission 187203) | Freshwater sediment microbial communities from Pennsylvania, USA - Little Laurel Run_MetaG_LLR_2012 (SPAdes) (version 2) | ecosystem: Environmental > Aquatic > Freshwater > Creek >...
GGTGCACTTCATCTCGGATGACTCGCACTATGACTTCGCGGTGATCGGCCGGAACCTGACCAACGCCTACTACCTGCTCACCTCCAACGGCCTCGATGCAGGACTGCCCACCCAGTTCGACGGCTTCTTCAACCGACCGCGCGAGCTCATCCTGCAGGGGCAATATCACTTCTGATCGCTGCAGCGTGATCCTGCCCAGTCGCGCCGCATTGCGACTGGGCCTTCATGCGATGGGTATTCGAATCGGAATGCGGGATCGCGGATGCTGATCGGGTGGCGGCCCAGCGGTCCACGGATGTCATGCCGGGCGCACAGATGACGGATGCTCGGAATTTCTACGGCTGGAAGCTGCTCGCCGCCCTCTCGGTCATTGTCGCCGTCAATCTGGGGGTCACCTACGTCGGCGCAGGCGTGATCAATGCGCCCATGGCGAAGGACCTTCACCTGGGGCGCGGAATGCTCGGTCTGGGCTCCACCGTCTTCATCCTCACCAACGGTCTGGTGGCGCCGGTGGTCGCGCAGGTTCTGAATGCCTGGGGTGCGCGGCTGACGCTGTGCATCGGGTCACTGCTGGTGGCGCTCGGCGCGTTTCTACTCGCCACCTGGGTCAGCCAGGGATGGCACTACGTGCTGGCCTACGGGCTGATACTGGGATTGGGCAACGGCTTCGGTGCGCTGATTCCGGCGCAGACGTGTGCGAGCACATGGTTCGAGAGGAAACGGGCCTTGGCCATGGCCCTGGTGCTGACCGGCAGCGGCCTGGGCGGCCTGATATCCGCACCACTGATGGCGCGCCTCATTGTCGTGGCGCATGGGAACTGGCGGGTGGCCTGGTATTTCGTGCTCGCCGCGGCCCTGTCCGCCGCCCTCGTGTCGCTGCTGTTCGTCAGGAATCGTCCCAGCGATTGCGGTCAGCGGTCCGACGGCGGCCTGGCCGACGCCGGGCAGCGTGACGCCGCCGGCCGGCCTTCGGCGGGCACGGTCCCTTCCGTGTATCGCACGCGGGAGCGATGGACCGTCGGCGAGGCGGCGAGGACCCGAGCCCTGTGGTTGATCGGCCTGGCTGCGGTCGGGGAGTCCGCCGCGGCCACCGGGGCGCTTGCCCACGCCGTTCCGCACCTGCGGGACCTTGGCCACTCGGCCGAGGCGGCGGCTGCGGCACTCGGCGTCTTCTCCATCTTCACGATCGTCGGCAAGCTCAGCATCGGCCTGCTGTGCGACCGCATGGAACCGCGCAACGCGTGGTCTGCGTGTATCATGATGATGGGTCTGGCGGTATGGGTGGCGACGCGGGCGCAGAGCGACGCCGCCATGTTTCTGTTCACGGGAATGCTGGGATTCGGGTCGGGTGCGGCCCTGACCTGCTGGTATGCGACGGTGGCCAATTATTTCGGACCCGCGGCATTCGCGTCGATCCTGGGTGCGCAGATGCCATTCAACAATACGGTGGCAGCGGCGGCACCGTTCCTGGTTGGCCTGATCTACGACGCTCAAGGCAGCTACACCCAGGCATTTTACGTCGTGGCGGCGTTCTCCGCGACCGCGGCGCTGGTGCTGCTCGCCGCGACACCGCCCCGCCGCGCGCCGAGCCGTGCAGACCGCGCCGCTCGCGGCTGAAGGCCGCAAGCCGGACTCGCGAAATGGCCCTCAGGGAGCAAGAGCATGAAAATCGGCCTCATCTATCCGCAAACCGAGCTGCAGGGCGATCCAGGGGCGGTGCGCCGCATCGGACTGGCCGCCGAAGAACTCGGCTATGACCACCTGCTGACCTACGATCATGTGCTCGGCGCGACGCATGATCGCAAACCACCGCTGTCGGGGCCCTACACCGAGAAGCACCCCTTTCACGATCCCTTCGTGATGTTTGCCTATCTGGCGGGAATTACACGCCGCATCGAGTTTGTCACCGGCATTCTAATCCTGCCCCAGCGTCAAACCGTGCTGGTCGCGCGGCAAGCGGCGGATCTTGATCTGCTGTCGAATGAGCGCTTCAGACTAGGCGTGGGAATTGGCTGGAACTATGTCGAGTACGATGCGCTCGGCCAGGACTTTCACCGTCGCGGCAAGCGGCTCGCCGAGCAGATCGCCCTGTTGCGCCGTCTCTGGTCGGAGCCGCTGATCGACTTTACCGGAACCTTCGACCGGATCGATCGGGCCGCCCTGAACCCGCGGCCCCGACGCACGATCCCCATCTGGCTGGGCGCATTCTCGGACGTGGCACTCCGCCGCGCGGCCGCGCTCGGAGATGGGTTCATCTTTGCGGACGGGGCCTCGGATGCCTTCCAGTTGGCTCCGCGCCTGCGGCAGTTCCTCAAGGAGGCGGGCAGGCCGGAGCAGGGCTTCGGCCTGCACTGCAACATGCTGATGGCGAAAAGCCCCCAGGCGGTCATTGACACGGCCTCGCGCTGGCGCGATATCGGGGGAACGCACGCTTCCGTCGTGACGATGGGCCAGAACTTCACGACGATCGACCAGCACATCGACTACATGAGAACGGTGGCTGACGCCGTCCGCAACGCCGGGCTGTAATCAGGCGCGGCAAAGCCGATCGCGCCTTTGCGTGAATCCACGCGCTGCACCGCATCGCTGCGGCGCTCAGAGGGGGCGGATATGAGCTCGCACCAGCTGCAAAATGCCAAGGTTCTCGATCAATTCACGAAACAGGCCGAGCCCTATGCGAGGTTGACCGCCGGCGGCCGCGGCGCAGCGTCGTCGCCGTTCATGGATGCGGTGAATCCCTCGGCCACGGACCGCGTCCTCGACGTTGCCTGCGGCGTTGGCCGGCTGACGCTCATGCTGGCCAGGCTGGCGCAGCATGTGACCGGTATCGATCTGACCGCCGCGATGATCGACCAGGGCCGCGTCCTGCAGTCCGAGGCGGGTATCGCCAACGTCGAATGGCGGGTTGGGGACATCCTTCCGCTGCCTTTCCCCGACGGCGCCTTCTCCCTCGTCGTCTCGCAGGCCGCCTTTCATCACCTCGCGGACCCTGCCGCCGCGCTCGCCCAGATGGTGCGGGTGTGTTCGCCCGGCGGCCGGATCGCCATCAATGATCTGACGCCCGAGCCCGAAACGGCGGGAGCCTTCAACCGGGTCGAGAAACTGCGGGATCCCTCCCACGTGCGAGCGTTGCCGCCGGCGGAACTGCGCGCCCTGGGAAAGCAGTGCGGCCTGGCCGAATTGACGGTGTCGTCCTACCGCGTTCCGGGAATTCCCCTGGAGGCGGTGCTCGCCACCTCGTTTCCGTTGCCGGGCGACCTGGAGACGGTTCGTGACCTCTACCGCGCCGACGCGCACAGCGGCGTCGACGCGCTGGGCCTGAAAGCAGCATTCTCCGCCGATCAGATCATGATCCAGTATCCGATGACATGGATCGTCTGGCAGCGCCCCCCCGCCCGGACGGGCGCCGCCTGAACGGCGTGGGGATCAACCCGAGTTGAACGCGATGCAACGATTCAATCGCCCTGTGATTCAAGCGCCCCGTTCCGCCGGCCTCACTCTCCCCGTATCCGCCGGTAACGGCATGAGGTCGGGGGAGTCCGGCCCAAAATACACATCCGCGAACGATGTCGGCGCGTTCAACTCGCCGACATAGCGCGCGAATTTGTGCCCCTCGTAACTCGCCGTCGCCCACATGCGGACCGCAAGCGCATCGCCGACAACGAACAATTGCTGCACCCTGCCGTCCAATTCCCTCTCCAGGCCGTTGACCTGGACGCGGCCGGTCGCCAGCACGACCGCATCGACCCCCGTGATGATCCGCTCGTCGTCCGAATACACGTCGTATACGGTGACCTCGTGGTCGCCGATGTTCCGGATGTACGTACTGGGTGACAGCGTCACGCCCGCTGAACGCAGACGCTTCATGATGAAGGGGGCGTCCTGGGTGCATCCGAGACGCGGCGACAGCGGCGCAAGAAAGGGGGTCAGGCATTCAACGTCGGCGCCCGCGAGCGCCAGTGCCTCCGCGAGTCCCACCGCAGTGTGCATGCCCTCGCCGTCGAGTACCACGATCCGTCCTGAGGGCTGCACCGCGCCGAGCAGGATGTCCTCGGGCCGATGGACGAACTCCCGATCGTGGCCCGGAATGGCCAGATCGCGAAAATTGCTGTGGCCGCCGGGGCTGTAGAGCGCGCCCGTCGCCAGGATGACGGCATCGGGTTTTTCCCCGAGGATCACAGAGCTGTCCGCTGCCTCCCCCAAGCGAAGCACAACATCCAATCGCCTGAGTTCGCGCCCCCACCAATCCACGGCCTTGCCATAGAATTCCCGCCCCGGCAGGCTTGCCCACAGCGCCAATGCACCGCCCAGCGTCGTGCGCGCCTCGAACAGCACGACCTCGTGGCCCCGCAGGGCGCAGACGCGCGCCGCCTCCAGGCCGGCCGGCCCGGCCCCCACGACGACCACTTTCACGCGGCGCGCCGCCAGGGATTCGGTGCGCCACAGGCGCTCGCGCCAGGTCACCGGATTGATCGCGCAGGTCTGCGCACCCTCGTGCATGGTGGCCATGCATACATTGCAGGCAATGCACGTGCGGCTGCGTTCTTCCCGACCCTCCCAGGCGTTCCTGACGAGATCGGGCTCGGCCATGAGGGCTCGAGCGGCTCCCACCATGTCGCACAGACCGGAGGCAATCACCGCCTCGGCGTCGGCGACGGAGGTGAGGCGCCCGAGCACGCTCAATACGGGAACCTGGCCCGCGGCTCCGCGAACCGCCTCGACGTAGGGACGATAGACATGGGGCTCGACGAACACCGACGGCATGCCGATGTGGAACTGGTCCGGCTCGACGGCCACGTCGAGATCGACGAAATCGACCAGGCCCCGATCCGTGATGTTCTTCAGGATCTGATACGCGTCATTCGATTCATAGCCGCCGACCAGGAGCTCGTCGCAATTCAGCCGCATGCCCACGGCCATGGTACCGCCGGCCGCGGCGCGTGCGGTCTCGAGCGATTCGATCAGGAACCGCATGCGATTGTCCAGACTGCCGCCATACTCGTCGTTTCGATGGTTGAAATAGGGCGACAGGAACTGCTCGAGCAGCGCGCCATGAGCGGCATGCATCATGATGCCGTCGAAGCCCGCTTCGCGCAGGTGCAAGGTCGTCTGTCGCACGGCATCGAGCATGCCCTGGATCTCGGGCTTGCTCATTTCGCGCGTCGTGGACCTGCGGTCGTTGTAGCTGTACTGCGCTACGGAAGGGCCCAAAGCCGGCGGCGGCGGACTCAGGACCTGCCAGGATCCCGGCGCCGCCCAATGGTAATAGGGTTCAGCGAAGATCTTCGCGCCGGCGCCGTGAACGGCATCCGCCAACGCGCGGAACGCGGGAACATGCTCCTTCGGGTAGGCGCACGGCTGGATGGTGCGGCCCCGCGACAGCAGCGCCATGCTCAGGAAGATGAGACCACAACCGCCCTGGGCGCGCGCGACGTTGTAGTGAATGAAATCGTCGGTCGGCTTGCCCAGGATGTTCAAGGGCATGGACTGGGGGGACGCATAGAACCGGTTGCGCAGCTCCACCGGTCCGAGCCGGATTGGGGTAAACGTATGCGGATAGGCGGGGTGCATCGTGTACGCCCAACATTACATCATCCACCGTAGGGCCACGCGATATTCGGCCTTGAAAGGAACCTCTCAGGAGGCCCGCCGCCTGCGGGGGGGCCCATGAGCGATGACTCCGCGGCCAGGATTGGCGCACGAGCTCCGGTCAAGGTACTGTTCGTCCATGGACCACTCATGCAGCCTACGGCAATCCCGGAGTGAACCCTTGCGCCGGACATTGATCGGCGGAGGCGTCATCCTGCTGTTGCAGGTCGGGTGTGCCGCTGTGAAACCGGTGGCGCCCGCGCCCGCGTCCGTGACCGGCAACCCCGCTGCTCGAACGCCGCAAACTGTGAACCAGACGACGCAGGAGGTCGTGGTCGGGCCCGCGAAATCGCCGGATGCCATGCCGATCCCGGAACAGCCTTCGGCACCGGCCCATGCGGGGAACCTGGATGTGCACGCACCGGCGGCGAATACGACGGGGATGCAGAACGCGGGAACAGTCGTCGCATCGTCCGATGGGAGTACCTCGGTGAGAAAGCCGGTCTACAAGGCACCACGTACCCCTTCCGGCTCGGCCAGGCACCCGGAGGCAAGCACGGCTGCGGCGGTGCCGTCGACCCGGCCTGCGGTCGCCGGCGATTCGGCGAAGCAGGCGATGCCGCCGGCGCTCGACTTTTCGTCCCTGCAGCAGCGCCTGCGGGATACGCGTGCCATCGGCGTGTTCACGAAGCTGTCGCTCAAGAACCAGGTGGACGACCTTCTGGCAGCGTTCAAGGCGTACTACCGGGGTACGCTCAAGGTGCCGCTGGCAGAGCTTCGCCAGCGCTATGACCTGTTGCTGCTGAAGGTCCTGACCCTGCTGCAGGATGGCGATCCGCCGCTGGCCGCCACCATCACGACTTCGAAGGAAGCCATCTGGGGAATTCTCGCGGATCCGCAGAAATTCGCATCGCTTTAATTTTCGACAGGAGAGGATACGATGGGTCACCGCAGTGCCGACGTTATTGCCGCCTTGCTGGCGGCGATGGTCCTGGCATCGTCCGCGGCGCTCGCCGAGGACGATTCAATGGCTAAAGATCTCAAGGCGACGATCGCGCTGCAGGGGTTTCCCTGCGATCAGATCATCAGTTCCCGGCGCAACGGCGACAGTGATTATGTGGCCACGTGCAAGGATGGCAACAGCTATCACGTATTTGTGAATGCCCAGGGACGCGTCATCGTGCAAAAGCAGTAGCGGTCCCCGTTCAGGGGTGGACGGGCGAAATCCGTGTCGCTCACTCGCCCGGCGGCTCCGTCGGCACGACCGTCGAGCGAACGAGGCGCCCCAGGCGCCAGACGTCCACCGGCACCTGCCGGCCAATCTGCTCTGCGCCGAGCGCACGGTGCAGATCGTCGATGCCGGCGACCGGCTGATGATCGAACCGCAGGAGCAGGTCGCCGCTCTCGAGCCCGCCGCGACGGGCCGGTCCCCCGGTACTCATGCTCATGATGCGTACGGCCGTCCTTTCGGAAAGCTCCATATGGCGGCGCAGACGCTGGGGGACGGTGACGGTCTGCGCCACGATACCCAGGTGACCGCGTCGCACGCGGCCGTGTTGCAGCAGCTGCAGCGCGACCCACTGCACCGTGTCGACCGCCGTCGCAAAACAGATGCCCTGGGCGGAGGCGATGATGGCGGTATTCATGCCGATGACGCAGCCGGCGCTGTCGCACAGCGGACCGCCGGAGTTGCCCGGGTTCAGGGCCGCATCCGTCTGGATCACATTGTCGACCAGGCGGCCGGTGCTGCTGCGCAGACTGCGGCCGAGTGCGCTGACGACGCCGGCGGTGACCGAACATTCGAAACCAAAGGGGTTGCCGATGGCGATGGCCAGCTGGCCGACGCGCAGATTCCTGGAGCTGCCGAGCGCCAGCGACGGAAGCTCCAGCCGTGCGCGGATGAGCGCGGTGTCCGTATGGGGATCCTCGCCGATGAGGTCGGCATCGGACGCCGGTCCCTGAGTGGTCTCGACCCGGATTCGGCTCGCCCCGTGAATGACGTGACTGTTGGTCAGGATGAGACCGTCGGGAGTGAACGCGAAGCCGGATCCGGAGCCTCGATGCCTGCCGCCCTGTGCGGTATGAATCGCAACGACGGACGGACTCGACCGTTCGGCGACGCTGGCGATGCAATGTGAATAGGCATCGAGGGCGGGCTCGTCGGTGACGGCGCTCATACGGCCAACTCCCCGCGGCGAATGGCGGCCATCACCGCCTCGGCGCGCGAGGCGACGCCGAGCTTTGCGAAGGCGGCCTGCAGGTGAAATTTAACGGTGTTCGGTGAGATGCCGAGCTGCCGTGCGACGGCCTTGGTCGACAGGCCTGCGCCGGTCAGTTCCACCACAGTTCGCTCGCGGGGCGAGAGCGGCGTCTCGATGGATTCCGCCGCCGCGCCTGCGGAGTCCAGGCCGGGGTCCCAGACGCTGAGGCCCGCGCGGCTCGCAACGGCGGCGGCGTGAAACGTCCCGGTCGGCGGCACGGCCCGCAGTACCGCCAACCCACGGTAACTGAGACCGGACCGTTCCTCGGAGTCAATGCGACCGGATAGCACCGCGACGACCGCCGCACGGGCCGTGCGGGCCGTGCTCAGGAACGGTCGCGCCAGGGTCAGCGTGCCGCCGGTGACGACCCACGCGGAACGGCGAGGCTGCAGCAGGGTTGCAAGCGCCAGCGGATCTTCGGCGATCGAGCGCACGCCGAGATTGGCGCGGTGCGTGAGCCCCATGAGCTGCTGTCGCACGGCATCGCTGGAAGCGGCCACGATCGCGTTCACCGTCGGGATATGGGGGCCCGGAGCATCGTTCACAAGGGCGTCACCGGCCGCTGCGCTCACGGACAACGACGGCGGTGCCGAGCTTCGCCCCGGCACGATAGACCTCTACGCCAACCGGGGATCCCAGGGGAACGCGGGTCAGCGCGAGCTTCAGGTCGATGGCATTCTCGATCGCCTGGCCCGCGACCGACAGGATGAGATCCCCGAAAAGAAGACCCGCTGCCGCTGCCGGTGATCCAGGCTCGACACCGACGACAATGACGGCTTCCGCGCCGTGCAGGGCGAGCTGCAGCTGGAGCGCCTCATCAAGCCTGACGGCCTGCAACCGGACTCCGAGATAGGGCTGGGGCAGGTGCCCGTGCTGCAGGACCACTGACACGACGCGTTCGATCGTCTCGCATGGGATTCCAAGCGTCAGGTGGCGGGATCCGCGCACCGCCATGGCGCACAGGCGCCCCTCGAGGTCAAACGTGCCGCCACCTTCGAGCGTTGGGTCCAGCCCCGGGGACAGCCGAATCAGCCGGTCGAGCTGCCCACCGCTGCGCGAGCGCCAGGCAGGCCCGACCTGCTCGACGTGGGTCCAGCGCGCCGCGGCGGCCGAATGACCGCGACCGGCGACCAGGACGTCATCGCCCGCGGCCAGTGAAAGGGATGTCGTCGCCGACAGGCCCGGAGCGCCGGTCCTGGCCTGGAGGACCGCGATATCGAGGGAGAGATCGCAGGCGAGGATCCGGGCGGGAATGGCGTCGTGCGCCGTGTGGACCGTCACGGAGTCCGCGCCATGGAGCACCTCGGCCGCCGTGACGAGAGTCTGCGGATCCCAGACGATTCCCGAGAACCGCACGCCCCGGCCGCGGTCCATTCCCACGACGCCCAGGCCTGCTTGTTCGGCGAGCTGCCGGCGCGCGGCGGCCCATTCGATGAGTGCTGATTTCACGGTGACTCCCAGGATTGGCTGACTTGCAGCCATGCTGGACGATGTCACTGCCTTCGGGGACCCTCCAATCGGGTAGGGGGTGGAGGGGAATCATCCGTCCGGCTCCTACGCGTGAGCCCAGGCGCCGTCGACGGGCAGCAACACGCCGTTGACATAGGAGGCGGCGGGCGACAGCAGAAACAGCACGACGCCGGCGATTTCTTCGGGAAAGCCGAGGCGTCCCATCGGGATGCGCGCGGCGGTTTCGGCGATGACGGGCATATCGAGAAAAGGTATCGTCCGCGGGGTGATGACCAGCCCCGGCGCTACGGCATTGGCGCGCGGCGCACCCCGGTAGCGTGTGGCAAGATAGCGCGTATAACCGGCGATCGCCGCTTTTGAGGCGGGGTAGAACGGTTGGATCGCCTGGCCGCCACCCTGGAAGTTGCCGGCGATCGAGGAGATGTTGACGAGCGCGGCCGCCACCGTCGGGCAGTGCCCGATCCAGCTCGTGGTGACGCCGTGCACGCTGCCCACCGCGATCGTCAGATTATCCTCGAAGCAGGCCACGGAGTTACTCGGTGGCCCCGCGTTGTTGACCAGGTACCGGCAGGGACCGAGCTGCAGGGTCGGCTCCCAGGCCCTCGCCACCGCGGCACCGTCGGCGACGTCGACCGTGACCGCGACAGCCCTGGCGCCGAGCGCCTCGATCTCCTGCTTCGTGACCCGGTTCGTCTCCGCGCACTTATCCCATGCGGCCACGGCCAGACCGGATCGGGCCGCCGCCAGGGCCGTAGCCTTGCCAATGCCGCTGCCCGCCCCGGTCACGACGACGACGTCCCCGGCAGCAAAACCCAGGCCGCGCATATCGTAAGTCGGCCCGTGATGATTCCGGTCCAAGGCTGCTTCCGCCATGGCCGCTACTCCCGCCCGGATCGGCTGCTGATCGCCCGAGTACCTTCATTCTGCTGCCATTGTAGCCGAAGGGAGTCATGACGCATGGCTGCCGGCCGCGGGCAGCCAATCGCGATGGGACTATTCGAATGTTCATCAAGTGGCGCGCCTGGCCCAGACGATCCAGAGCGGATCTGCCTCCGCCGGCGATCGGTCCCAAACCGTGGGTGCCTCATATCCGCCTGCACGTTCGAAATAGGCGCATGCCAGGTCGAGCCGCTGCACGGCTGAGAGCGCGTGCCAGGCCCTTATGGCCTTGGTCGGGAAACACCGATGCGACAGCGCGATCACATGCACGCCTGCCGGGCGCAGCACCCGCGCACAGGAGCGAAGCACCGCCACGGGTTGGGTCAGGTACTGGAGCGAGACCGCGTTGACGACGGCATCGAAACTTCCCCCTGCAAACGGCAGCTCCGGCCGTCGGTTCAGATCCTGCACGAGGTACTGCGACAGCCGTGGATTGCGCTCGAGCTCCAGCGCGTTCATGCCGAGTCCGGTAACGTGGCCGAAGCTCATGTCGTCGGGAAGATGTGAAACCCAGGACGACATCAGGTCGAGGATGGCACCGCCCGGCGGCAGCAATTCCCGGTACACCTGCGTCAGTGCGGCGATGGTCGGTGTATCGATGTGCACGACGAAGCGCGGCTGCGCATAGAAGCCAGCATCGTCCCCTTCGTCCTGTCGATCGAAGATGCCGCGCGGAAAGTCAGGATCTGCCAATCACGGCCGTACCAGGCCGCGCGGCTGCACGACACCCAGTTCCCTATGCGTGATGACGCCGGGCTGGGCATCGCACACCGCCGGCACCACGGTGGCGCCGAGCAATGCAGTCCATGGCAGCCCGTGGAAGGGCCGGCGGCCGTCGGCCGCCGTGCCGCCCATGAGTCTCACCTCGAGCGGCGGATTGCCGTGTATCACCACCCGGTAGTGGCTGTCGCCGTTGTCCCAGCGCGGCTCGATGTCCTCGCCCATCGTCCAGTAGAAGTGATAGACCATCAGCGGGGCGCCTTCCACCCAGGCCGTCCATTCATAATGCTGGCCGGCCACCGTGCCCTTCCGGATGATTCCGCCGCCGGGGATCCCCTCGCCGAGGGTATAGGGAATGTCCTTCGTCGCCCTGGCGACCTCCAGCCTGGTGGTCAGTTTCTCGATCTTCTTGCCCAGTCCTTCCACGACCATTTGCATGGAACCCTCGAAGGCGTAGGGCGCCTCGGCCGAGCGGCTCGGCTTGGCGAGCAACTCGTCGGGGTCGCGTCCGAAGCCCATGACCTCCGTATAGATCATGGGGTTCCTGAGCTTGTCGATCACCTCGGTCACTTCGATGCGGTCGATCCTGTCCATGAGCCGAGTCAGCGTGAGCGGCAGGAGATCGCCCGAAAAACCCGGGTGCACGCCGCAGCCATGAAAAGACGTGCCGCCGTCGCGGCATGCGGCCTCGATCCTGTCGAACTGGGCGCGATAGCGCTCCGTCGGGATGAACGGGCCGGCCGGCGAGACGACATTCTTCCCGGATCGCAGGAAGCGGCAATACAGGTCGAGATCCTGACGGATGGCCGCGAACAGTACGCAATCGGCATCCAGTGCGATGAGCTTCTCGACATCATTCGTCGCGATCACGCCGGTTGGCGGAAGGCCTACGAGTTCACCGGCGTCCTTGCCGATCTTTGCAGGATTGGTGACGTATACGCCGACAAGCTCGATGACCGGGTTCTCGATGAAATGACGCAGTGCCACCTTGCCGACGGTGCCGGTAGCCCATTGAATAACGCGATATTTCTTCTGAGTCATGACAGCGGCCGCCTTCCTTGAATCGTTGCGAGAGGTACGTTCCGGCCCGGTGCGGTGACCGACCTGAGACCGGGATCAGTTGACCGAACGGATCTGCCCGCCATCGACGCGATAGTTCGCACCCGTGACGTAGCCCGACAGCGGACTGGCCAGCATGCATACGACCACGGCGAGATCCTGCGGTGTCCCGAGCCGGCCGACCGGCGGCAGGTCGAAGATGCGGTCCGCAGCCATTCGCCTGGTGATCTCCTCGATCGACAGCGTACTGTCGCCATAACGCTGGCGCCCCCACCGGATCATGCCGTCCACCATGATAATGCCCGGCGACACCGTGTTGACCGTAACGCCGACGCCCTTCAGCGAGCCGGCCAGGCTGACGGTAAAATTGTTCAGTGCGGCCTTCGCGCCGGAATAGTCCGATCCCAGATTATTGGGCTGGACGGCGACGGCGCTGGAGACCTGGATGACGCGCCCCCACCCGGCGGCGACCATGTCCGGCACGGCGTGGCGGCACATGCGAACCGATGAGAGCGCGTTCGCATGGTAATTGGAGATCCACTGCTCCGGAGTGATGTCGATCGGCGGCCGCGAGGAGTTTCCGGTCGAACTGCCCCCGGCATTGTTGATGAGGATCTCGATGTTTCCGCCGAGCGCGGCCCGCGCCTGGGCATGGACGGCGGCCGCCCCCTCGTCCGTCGACAGGTCGCCGATGGCGACTCCTGCGGCATGGATGTCCGCCGCCACCTGCTCGGCCCGTTCGCGGTTTCGACCATGGACCGCGACGACGCCGCCCTCCTGGGCAAGCATGCGGGCGATGGCCTCGCCAATGCCGCTGCTGCTGCCGGTGACGAGCGCCCGCCGGCCCTTGAGCTGAAGATCCATTCTGTTGCCCCCTTAAGGTGTTTCCGGTCGCGTCGACCGGCACTTGCTGCAGGCGCTCATCCACCGCCACCCCTATCCTAGCGCATCGTGCGAAAGGCGGCCCAACGGCCGGCCCTGCATTTCCAGGTTCACCCACGGCTACCGGCATCGGCCATCTGCGCCATTTCCCGTGCCCTCACAGGGCGTTCAGCCCCGCAAGGTGGCCCGCCGTGTTCACGGCGGCGACGGTTCCGACCACCAGCAATACACCGGCAACGACCAGCACCGTGGTCTTCACTACACTGGTTCGCCGGACATCCAGGCGTGTAATCTCGTCGTACGGAATCTCCAATGTGAGCTGCGCTCCACGGGCCGCACCGGCAGGCAATGCGGCCGCCGTGGTGCCCACCAGCGCCGCCGCTGTCAGGTCGGTGACCCGCAGCATGTGGTTCGCGCCGTCCCTGGTGTACACACGGACGATTTCATGCGCATGAATCTGCAGTCGGGCTTCCGGTGCGGTCTTTGGCGGCATGACCGTCTGCATGCTCGTGCACGCCGTTGCCATGCTGGCCACGGCGACCAGGCAAATCAGCGCGATCCCCCTGATTGAATGGGTGCGCCGATCGCTCAAATTCGTCATCGCACTGTCGGCGTACATCAGATACTCCCTGCCGGTACGGAAACGCCGGACCGCCGTGTCGGCATGGTATTCGAAGGACGGCCTGCCGCGAAACCGCGGACTCATTATGCGCGCAGCAATCCACTTTCAATCCGTGGCGGGGCAGGGCAGACTGCGAGGAGGGGTTCCCGTGCCATCGCGCCTGATACCGGGCTGCTCCGAATGACCATTCCAGCTCTGCTTGAGGACCCGCCATGCACAGACCGGCGCTTCTGGGGATCATGCTGCTGCTTGCGCCGCAGGCTTTTGCCGATGAAGCCATGAAGCCCGGATTGTGGGGACAGCACGTCCTCAGCACGGTGATTGACGCCGGCCGCAAGTCGCAGTTCGCCGATTCGATGGCGGCAGGCCAGAAGCAGACGAGATCGCTGCTGGGCTCCACGGCGGCCAACGACCCGCACTACAGCCGGGATGGCAACGTGCGCGAATGCGTGAGCGCCGAAAGGGCCCGCCATTTCGAGCCGAGTCCGCAGGCGGACCAGGATTGCCGGACGACCAGCCTGCATCGCGACGGCCCGCACCTGACGATGCAGACCGTCTGCGGGTCGGGACCCGTCAGTTCGAAATCCACGATCGACGTGGTGGCTGCCAGCGATCTGGTCCGGATGCGGACCGACACCACGATGACGCTGCCGAATGGCGAGACCCACACCGTGCACACCGAAGTCGAGAACCGCTATGTCGGGTCCGACTGCGGTGCCCTGAGACCCGAGCCGGTGCAACAGCCTGCCGCGGACGCCGCCGGGAAGTAGGCATGGCGGCGCGCATGGCTGCGGCCCTGGTCGCGCTGCTGGCCTCTGCGCTGGTTCCGGCGGCGGCGTCCGGCGGTCCGACGCTCGATTCCTGGCTGCATTGCGTTCTCGCCGGCGGTCCGGGACCCGCGCAGGCCGACCCGATGATCCAGGCGATTGAGTCGAATGCCCAGTTCGCCAACGGATCCAACATCCAGTTCGCCTGGGCGGGCACCTCATCGGCCAGCACCGCTTCGACATACTGCGGGCCGCCGCGGCTGTCGGCCTCCGGCGGTGTCGGCCAGGCGCAGGCCTGCACGATCACGCTCAATCCCGCATTCTGGAGTCCGCTGACCAGCGCGTCGATGATTGCGCACGAATATTTTCATGCGTACTGCGATGCCACGTTCTGCGCGCTCGATGTCGATACGCTCAATCTGCAATCGCCGGGATCGGGCTACGGCAATTCACCGGCGGCACCGTTCAACGCCGAGGAAATCCTCACGCACTACAGCGACTACCTGATCTACCTGGCGCAACTTCGGCAGGCGATCGAGCAAGGCAACAAGGCCGCGGCAATCTTCGACGCGAACTGGGCGGTGTCCTCGCTGCTGATCTACGACAACAGCCGGACAATCGTGAGCCGGACGCTTGACACCGTTCAGAGGACCCTGACGCAGCGCCTGTCCAGCGACCGCGACAGCCTGGTCGGCTATGGGGCGAGCGCCGACGGTACGGTGCAGATCGTGCAGGCATCGATGGCAACCGGCGGCGCAGCGGCTCTCGAGATCCAGGTGCAGGTGCCCGCCGCGCCGGACGGCTACCTGATGCTTCGCTACCCGGTGGACGATCCGCGCGTGACTGCGGGACTTGCGCCGCAGCTTGCCGATCCCGGCGGTGCGGCGACCAACTATGCGACGCCGGCAGACTACACCGCGGCGATCGCTTTCCTGGTGAAGAAAATGGCCGAGACCCAGGCCTTGCTGGGCACGCTCCCCGCCACGCTCACGGCGGCAGACGTTTACGCCGCCATGAGCGGTGCCGGCTACACCTCCGGTCGCTATGATCCCGTGCAATTCGGAAACGACTACTTCGATCCCAAGACCGGCGCCTTGATCCCCGGATCGCAGCTGGGCAATGCCGGCCTCGTTCCGCCGGGAGCCGGAACGGGTGCAGGATGCCCTTTGCCGGCGAACTGGACCCTGCCGGGCAATAGCCAGAATGCCGCGACGGCGCAGTCTCTGGCGCCGCCCCCGGAGACCCGCGCCACGGCAATTGAACCGGTGGTGGCGCCGGGCCAGCCCTACTCGAGGATCCGCATTCTCAGCAACGTCACGGTTCACGATGTCGCCGCCGTGTTCCTGCTGACGCGGAACACCCAGGCGCTCTGCTACGTCGGGCGCGCCATTGATCCGAAGACGGTACCGGACGACGCGTGGGTGAAATGGGACCGGCTGGCAACGGCACTGAGTGGCACGCGCGAGGAGATCTTCGAGAACCACGGCTACTACCTCGAGGAGAGGACCCACACCGACGCCGACAATATCAAGGTCGACATGGGAAGCTGTGCCGTCACCTTCGGAGCCCCCGGCAGGACCATCGACGTCGTCCACGGCTGCAGCCGGACCCATGTCGACTACCAGCGGAAGGTCATCGAGAAGACCTTCGATATGCAGGCTTCCTGCCTCTACCGTGCATCGCGGGCGGCGATGGCGAAGCGCATGGCGCCGCGCCTGCCGCAGGGCGAGGAGGCGACGTTCGCGATGAATCGCTGCCGCTACCTGATGCCCGAGTATCCCGATCTGACGACGCTCCCGGCCTGGCTTGCGCAGCTGTACCAGCTGACCACGGGGGCGATGAAGGCGCGGTTCTGCGAATTCACCGCCATGCCCTACTGGCCCGGGGCGAACTGGCGTGCAGTGGAAATCGCGGTAACGCAGCCGGCCGATGAACTGGCACGTGCCAGCCGCTATGCCACGGCGGCTGCCCGGATGCATGGTTTCAGCGCAGAGGCCGTCGCGACTCTGCCCACGGGCGAATCACTGCCGAACCAGGGCGTGGTCGAGCGCCTGCCGACCGCAATCGAGTTCAACGGCGCCCCGACTCTCGACCATTACAC
>Ga0209698_10003942_pt1 | contig 16404 bp, 14 predicted proteins | sample LitLauG_LLR_2012_FD_187203 | JGI IMG/M metagenome (GOLD analysis project Ga0209698, IMG submission 187203) | Freshwater sediment microbial communities from Pennsylvania, USA - Little Laurel Run_MetaG_LLR_2012 (SPAdes) (version 2) | ecosystem: Environmental > Aquatic > Freshwater > Creek >...
CATGTCAAAGAAGGATTCTTCGCACTGGGCGCGGTCTGCACGCACTTGGGCTGCCTGACGACGTGGAAGCCGGAACTGGGGATCATTGCCTGCCCGTGCCACGGAAGCAAGTTTGAGCAAAGCGGAAAGAAGATCGAAGGGCCCGCGCCGAAACCGCTGCCGTGGAAGCGCATCTGGTTGAGCGATGACGGCGATCTTCTGGTGGACCGGTCGATCGACGTTCCTTCCCTGGTGCGGGATTCGTACGTGAGGGTTTGAGCATGGCAAAAACAGTCGAGCAATATTTCGATGAACTGCGCGACACGCGGGTGTGGCGGTCGATTTTTCGCAGCGGGGCGGGATCAAGCACGCTGAAGCGGTCGCTCGCCATCCAGCAGAACGTCTTTCTGCATTTATTCTCGACCAAGGTGCGCCGCCGCATGCTGAGCGTCAGCGCAACCTGGTATCTGGGTACACTGACGCTGGGCACGTTTCTGATCCTGGTGATCACGGGAATTCTGCTCATGCTCTACTACCACCCGTCGGTGCCGCAGGCGTATGCGGACACCAAGGACCTGCAGTTTGTCGTATCTTCTGGCCTCTTTCTGCGCAACCTGCATCGTTGGTCGGCGCATGCCATGGTCTTTCTGGTATTTGCGCACATGTTCAAGGTGTTTTACCGGGGAGCGTATCGCCCGCCGCGCGAGTTCAATTGGGTAATCGGGATCGTGCTATTGCTGATCACCCTGTTGCTGAGCTACACGGGGTACCTGCTGCCCTGGGATCAACTGGCATACTGGGCGATAACGGTCGGTTCGAATATCGCGTCGGCGGTGCCGCTGGTCGGCGACAAGATTCACTTCATGCTGCTGGGCGGCAACCTGGTCAACGCCAACGCGCTGCTCCGGTTCTACGTGCTGCACTGCATGATCCTGCCGCTCGCGGCAATCTTCTTTATCGCGATCCATTTCTGGCGAATCCGCAAGGATGGAGGCCTGTACGCGCATCAGAGCGAGCCCTCCACCGTGAACCGGGCCGCGCTGGCTAAGGAGGCGCGATGAGCAAAGACTTTGTGACCGGCATGGACTCGAACGCGCGCAAGGCGCCACGCCGGGTGGCATTCATCACGCGACGCACGTCCGCTCAAGTCAAGGTGGCGGATGAAGAGACGGTGCAGACGTTTCCTGAAGTTTTGTTCCGCGCGGTCGTCGCGATCGAGGCGATGGCGATCGGGCTGGTGACGATGTCGCTCCTGTTCAATGCGCCCCTGGAGGGGATTGCGGATCCCTCACATACGCCGAATCCCGCCAAGGCACCGTGGTACTTCCTGGGCTTACAGGAGATGCTGCACTACTTCCCGCCGGTGGTGGCGGGCGTGCTGGTGCCCGGGTTGGTGGTGATGGCCCTGGTGGTGATTCCGTACTTCAACATCAATATCGAAGCCGATGGACTGTTCCTTAAGGATCGGGGGCGGCGCCTGCGAATCTTCTATGTTGTGGCTGGCGCTCTGGTGCTTTTCCTGCTGCTGTTTCACGTCTATGTTGCGTTGGTTCCGAGCCTGATCGTCGCAGCTTTGATGATTCTGGCAGCGCAGAGCTCGCCGCAATCGGCATCAGCGTTTCGCCGCTACCTGGCGTCGAAACCGCTTTCTTACTGGATTATGACCTGGTTTTTATTCGAACTGGTGGTGCTTACGGCCATCGGCACTTTCTTCCGTGGCCCAGGATGGTCCTGGGTCTGGCCCTGGAGGAGCTAAGTGGAACCCTCGAACCCAGCGCCGTCCTTGTGGCAGAGGCTGTTTGGCGATCCGATTCGCGCGTTCGGCGTGGTCAGCGCGCTGTTGCTCGTGTTGCTGGCGATCGCGCCCGCGAAGAACTACTTCAGCGAGTGGCGTCACTACCAGAACGGGTATCTGCGAATGATCCGGACGCGCGGTGATGCGGTCACGCTGCATCGCCACTTTCAGCCGGGCCTTCAACAGATCTGGCACCCGGACTTGGGCGTCACCGACCGATGCGCGACCTGTCACGTTGGGCTGAAGGAAGCGAGCCTGACCGACGTCAGCGAGCAGCCTTATCGCAGGCATCCAGTTATTCCACACGCCACCGACCAGTTCGGTTGTGTCATGTGCCACCGCGGGCAGGGAGCTGCGACCACGGTTGAGGAGGCGCACAGCAGCACGCTCGCCTGGGAGCAGCCGATTCTTCCGGCGCGCTACATCGAGTCGGGGTGCGGCCAGTGTCATCGTGCGGGGCTGGAAAGTACGCCGCAACTGAACCAGGGACGAGCGCTGCTCGCGCGGTACGGCTGCGTACAGTGTCACACGATCAAACTACCGGACGGCGGCGTGATGCAGTCGACGCAGGACGCCCCATCCCTGAGCCACATCGCCGATAAGACCACGCGGGAATGGATCTTCGCGTGGCTGAAGGATCCACAGGCCTACGCAGTGTCGGCCGCCATGCCGAATTTCAAGCTTAAGGATGAGGACCTCCGCGACATTTCGGCCTTCCTGATCGCGAACAGCACTCCGATTCGGGGGGATACTGCGGCTGCCGCTGCGCAGAAGGCTGCGGCGGACCCAACGGCGGGCGGGAGCCTCTATGGCGAGTCGTTCTGCGCGTCGTGCCACGCGGTACAGAACGCCGCGGGGAATCTTGTAGGCGGCAACGTCGGTCCGGAACTGACTCGCATCGGCACGAAAGCGAAGCCGGAGTGGCTGCGGGCATGGGTACGCAATCCGCGCATCTACGATCCCAAGACAGAGATGCCGCACTATCGCTTCAACGATCAGCAGGTCGCAACCATGGAAGGCTTCCTGCTGGCGAAGACCGATTCGGACTTTCTGGCCAATGTGCACCTGGATGCGGCGACACCGGAGCACGTCGAGCACGGCAAAAGCCTGGTGATGGAGTACGGTTGTGCCTCTTGTCATGAAATCGCTGGAATCAAGAAGCCCGAGAATTTCGCGCCGGAGCTGTCGCGAATCGGGAGTAAGCCGGTTTCGCAGCTGATCTTTCTGGCGGGGATGCAGCACACCCTGCCCGACTACATTGCGGGGAAGATCCGCCAGCCACGAGCATTCTCGCCCGGCCTGAAGATGCCGCAATACAGCTTCACTCCGACACAGGTCGACGCGCTCACAACGGCGCTGTTGGCGCAAAACGATCGTGCTCAAACCATGCCGCCCGCGCTCACCGTGTCTGGGCCCGCGGCCTCGAACTACCGGCCTGCCGGGAAAGCCGGGCAGATCATGGCGGACCTGGCGTGCTTTAGTTGCCACGCGATCAATGGCCGGGGCGGCGACATGGCTCCTGACCTCACCTGGGAAGGGAGTTCGGTGCAAGGGAAGTGGCTGGAGGATTTCTTCCGGAATCCGGGGACGCTGCGCCCGGCGCTGATCCGGCGCATGCCGAAGTTCAATCTCACGAACGAAGAAATCACTGCGTTGAGCGACTACATCATGACTGTCTACCAGACTCCGGAGTTCGAACGTGACTCCATGCCTGAGTCCGCCTATTCAGTTACACAAGTGGAGCAAGGGCGGCAGCTTTTCTATTCGAAATACGCGTGCCAGGGATGCCACATTGTCGACGTGAAGGCTGACAAGGGGTACATCGGTCCGACATTGACAAGCGTGGGATCGCGCCTGACCGCCGCCTGGGTGTATCACTGGCTGAAAAATCCTCAGGCCCTGCGTGCGGGCACCGTCGAACCCAACCGTAACCTGAGCGACGACGACGCGAAGGCGCTAACCGCGTTTCTGATGATGCAAAAAGGCTCTGGCCAAAAGGAGGCAAAGAAGTGATGACGACGAAGCAATGTTCTCCTGCAGTCGTGACTCTTTGCCTTCTACTTGCTGGAGACGCATGGGTGGGGACGGGATGTGTGCGCAAGTCTGCGGCTGCCGCCGGGTCTGCAGCAACGGCATTCGGTACAGCGATTGTGGAGTCCAGCGGCGGGAAGCAGATCGGAGCCACGGGCGCGGCCCTGCCCCAGCCCCTGGTTGTGCAGGTGAATGACGAACAGAATAACGCGGTCACGGGCGCGGCCGTGTCTTTCAGTGGTCCTGCTGGCGTCAGCTTTGATCCGCCCAGCGGCATCACCGACTCGAGCGGCCAACTGTCGACTATCGTCGTGTTGGGTGGAATGGTGGGGCGCTACCAGCTCAGCGCCAGCGCGATGACCAAGTCTCAAAAGCGAGTGAACCTCAAGGTCGAAGAAATCGCACTCGACTATCAACGACGGTTCGGCCAGCTTCTTGATGACAAGTATTGTTCTCGCTGCCACAATCCGGAGTCGACGCCGGAGCGGGTGTCGAACTTCGACAATCTCGAAGTCAAGCCCCACGCGTTTACGGAGGGCGACACGTTCAACAAAATGAGCGACGCCGATCTGGTGGCCATCATCAGTCACGGAGGTCCAGCGTTGAACAAGTCGCCGCTTATGCCGCCCTACGGATATACACTCAGCAAGACGGAGATCCAGGCGCTGATCGCGTATATCCGCCTGATCTCCGATCCTCCTTATCAGGCTCCTGGAATGATTTATGGGGAAAAGTAGGCGATGGCTGATCGCGATGTTTGCGATGAGCCTGTTTGCTGGTGGGACCGCAGCCGGGCAGGTTGAGGCGCCGGCGGAAATCAAAGACCCGGAATTGCGTTCCCTGCAGACGCAATACATGGACGATCTCAAGGCAACCGGCGAGGAGATCACCCACCTTTCGTTCGAATATCCCTTTTATCTCAGCAAAAAGCTTGATCTTGACGAACAGCAGCAAAAGGGCGCGGATCAGAGGTCCATCCGGTTTGACCGGTATAGCGGCAAGATTGTCCTGGCAATCACCGGCAACTACTACGCCGCCTACAGCACGACCCAGCTGAGCAGGGAACAGCGCGCGCACAAGACATTTTTCGCGGTGGTGGACCCGATCCTGAGAGTGACCGTGCCCAAGTTTCAGACGAACGCCAGCGTCCAGGGATATGCGTTTGAAGTGTCGCACCACGTTGTGGGGAGGGTGATTGGGGTGTCGATGGAGCGGCCCGAGAACCTGATGGTGTTTCTGCCCCAGAACGCCGCGTTGAAGTGGCTTGCGGCGAAGACTGACGAGGCCCAACAGGCCGCGCTGCTCGAAGGGCAATACTTTGTGAACGCGGAGCCGGTGACGATCTGGGCAAACGGAGAGGGACCACAACTGAGCGCGAAGGCGCCGGTTCCGGATCCGGCCACCGACCCGGAAACGCCGAACCAGGTGGGAGCCGAGGTTGCGAGCGCTACAGATGGGCATGTGCCGCCAGTGAATGTCCCTCTGACTTTTCCCAAACGTCAGAGGCCGGCGGAGGATTTACCCAAGCCACAGCCACCAACCCGCGATACGTCTCCCGAAGCGCTGGCGTCGTTGCAGGCGGCCAACAAGCAGATGCTCGAGACCATGGTGAAGGAATTAGACGCGCAGGCGCACTTCGTCTCGTATGCGGCGCCGAGTTTCATCGCATTCCGGCAGCAGATCTTTTTGGAACTTTCCCTCAATACCAACCTCACGGATACGGCGGCCGGGTCGCGCTACAAGCTGGCCGCCGAGGCGTTTGATGATCACATCGCGCACCTGGTAAGGCCGCTGCTGGGTTATTTCAAGCAAGATGCCAAAGAGGATCCGAAATTCGATGGGCTCGGATTCAGCACGACCATCCATTTGCCCGGGAAGGCGCAGGCTGCTGCAGGTTCGGAAGCGGTGGAGTTTTTCTTCCCACTATCGGCACTGCGCTGCTATGAAACCTACGATTGCACCGGACAGCAACTCATCGACGCGGGCACGGTGCTGATCAACGGCGAGCGGGTAGGCCTGGATCTGCAGATCGCCGAAGGCTCGGCCCGCTAGATCGGAACGCCTCTACGTCTTATCCCCTGCGAACTTCACCCCTGCACCAACTTCTGACCTGTGCAGGCATGGTCTATTGCCGGACGCGGTCGGCCCGATAGGGGCGAGGGCGCAACGGTCGGGTCAATCACCTTTTCATAATTGTCACGATTCGCGACGACCCTCCGGAAAAGGCTCATGGTAAGGTTTCGTCCTCGGGGAAGTGTCGCGGGAAGCGCTAGATCGAAACCGGGATGCAATCATGAACTTCAGTTATGAAGATGTAGCCAAGACGATCGACCACTCTTTACTCAACCCCAGTCTGACGGTATCGGATCTGGAATGGGGCTGCGAATTGGCAGCGCGGTTTGACGTCGCGAGCGTCTGCATTCTCCCGTACTATGTGCGGCGCTGTGCAGAGGTTCTGCATGGGACATCCGTTGTGGCCAGCACCACTATTGGATTTCCGCACGGCGGCCACACTACTGCGGTGAAGATGGCGGAAGCTGAGGGGGCTCTTGCCGATGGTGCGATCGAACTCGATATGGTCGTCAACATCAGCAAGGTACTCAGCGGTGACTACGCATACGTTGGAGCTGAAGTGGGTCGGGTCGTGGGCGTAACCCACGCGGGCGGAGGTAAACTGAAAGTCATCTTCGAGAATTGCCATTTGAATGCCGAACAGAAAATTACACTTTGCAGAGTGTGCAGCGACGCTGGCGTCGATTGGGTGAAAACGTCGACCGGGTATGGAGCCGGGGGAGCGACCATCGAAGACCTCGAACTCATGCTGCGGAACGTGGGGCCGCAGGTTCAGGTGAAAGCTGCCGGCGGGGTCCGGGATCTCGACACCCTTCTTAAGATCAAGGCGATGGGGGTGACCCGCTGCGGAGCGACGCGCACGGCCAACATGCTGAACGAATTTCGTGCTCGTCTCGGCCAGGAACTGATCACGCTCAATTTCGGGTAACATTTGGGCGGGGCCAACTCTTAGGAAGGAAGGGAACACCATGCCCACAATCACGACGAAAGACGGGACGCAGATTTATTACAAGGACTGGGGGATGGGCCAGCCCATCGTGTTCAGTCATGGCTGGCCGCTCACCGCGGACGACTGGGACGCACAGATGTTGTTCTTTGGCCAGCACGGGTATCGAGTTATCGCGCATGACCGGCGCGGGCACGGCCGCTCCACCCAGACCTGGGACGGCAACGATATGGACACCTATGCGGATGATCTCGCAACTCTAGCGGAGAAGCTCGATCTGGGGGACGCAATTCACGTAGGGCACTCCACTGGCGGAGGAGAAGTTGCGCGCTACATCGGCCGGCATGGGAGCAAGCGTGTCGCCATGGCCGTGCTGATCAGCGCCGTACCGCCGCTCATGGTGAAGACGGACAAGAATCCTGCGGGCGCGCCGATCGAAGTGTTCGACGACCTGCGGGCCCAATATACGAAAAATCGGCCGCAGTTTTACAAAGACATTACGCTTCCGTTCTACGGCTACAACCGGCCGGGCGCCAAGATATCGGAAGGCATCCGGGAGAAGTGGTGGCTCCAGGGGATGATGGGTGGGATGAAGGCGGGCTACGACTGCATCAAGGCCTTCTCCGAGACGGACTTCACAGAGGATCTAAAGAAGTTCGACGTGCCCACTCTCATTCTTCATGGCGACGATGACCAGATCGTGCCCATCGGCGCGGCGGCCCTGCAGTCCTCGAAGCTTGTGAAGGGTGCAACGCTTAAGGTGTATCCAGGCTTCCCGCACGGAATGCCCACAACCCAGGCGGACCAGATCAACGCAGATTTGCTGGCGTTTATCGAGCGCAGCGCCCGCGCGGCCGCTTAGCGGCTGGAGAGCCCGGTTCGGCGTATGCAAACGCAGGACCGAGCGATTCAGCTTGCTGCAAAACGACGAAACAACTCACGGCGCGGTAGACACAATCGGCGGACCCCGCGCTGATCTATAACATCAGAGACCTTTGCAAGGGGGAGGGGACATGTCCATTCGACCAGTGAAGCGCCTCATACAATCGAAGCCGACCCTCGAAGGTGCGGGTGTGCATCTGCGACGTGCGTTCGGATTTGGCAACACGAAGGATTTCGATCCCTTTCTCCTACTGGATGATTTCCGAAATGACGTCCCCGAGGATTATCTGGCGGGTTTTCCCTGGCATCCGCACCGGGGCATCGAAACCATCACGTACGTGCTTGCCGGAACGGTCGAGCACGGGGACAGCATGGGGAATCGCGGGGCGATCGCGGCGGGCGATGTCCAGTGGATGACAGCAGGAAGCGGCATCATTCACCAGGAGATGCCCAAGGGTGATCCGGCCGGCCGCATGCATGGATTTCAGTTGTGGGCGAATCTTCCCGCGGCTCTCAAGATGACCGCTCCGCGTTACCAGGAAGTAAAGGCGTTGGATATCCCAGAGATCACCGCCGATGACGGCACCCACGTGCGAGTCGTCTGCGGAAGTTTTTGGGGGAAGAAGGGGCCAGTCGACGGTATTGCGGCCGAGCCGATCTATCTGGATGTTTCGGTTGCTGCGGGCAAAAGAAAGACGTTGCCAGTGGAGACGACTCGTCAGGCATTCGCATATGTCTTTGCCGGGGCCGGCAAATTCTGCAATGCCTCAGGACCGCTGGCAGTGCCAACCGAGGCAGTGAAGTGGGCCGACACGACGCCTCCCGTGGAAGCGGATAACCGCTCGCTCATCCTCTTTGATCGTGGCGACGAGGTTACGGTGCGGGCGGGAGGCGACGGGATCCGGTTTCTCCTGATCTCGGGTAAGCCCCTTGAAGAGCCGGTCGCATGGTATGGCCCGATCGTGATGAACACGCAGGAGCAATTGCAGCAGGCGTTTACCGAACTGCAGGAGGGAAAGTTCCTGAAAGTATGAAACGCATCCTGGTTACCGGGGCGACAGGCAAGGTTGGGGCGCAGTTTATCCGTCGCGTTCTCGATTCCGGCGATTGCGGGGATGTGAGCATTCGCGCGCTGTGTCATCACCGCTCCCTGCACGCGCGCGAGAGGCTCGAAACGGTGCAAGGGAGCATTGCGGACCGTGACGTGGTGCGCGGGGCTATGCAAGGAATTACGCACGTTGTGCATTGCGCCACCTGCAAAGAAATGCCCGAGGATGTAATCGACGTCACCGTGAGGGGTTTGTTCTGGCTGCTGGAAGAATGCCGGAGTAATTCGACGTTCGAGCGAATTGTTCTGATCGGCGGCGATGCCGCGATGGGCCACTTTTTCTATCCGCATCCCGTACCCGTTACGGAACAGCAGAAGCACAGCGCGTATCCCGGCTGCTACGCGTTGTCGAAGGTTCTCGAAGAGGTCATGCTGGAGCAATATTTCATTCAGTACGGGCTCTCTGGTTGTTGCCTGCGGGCGCCGTGGATCATGGAGAAAGACGATTTCCGCTACTCGCTTTCTTTTGGCGATGATGTTTTTGGAGGCCCGCGCTGGCGGGAGCTGGTGGGGAAGGATCGCGCGGACGGATACGTGAAGAGCGGCTCCGTGCCGCTGATGCTCGATCCCGAGGGCGTGCCGGTGAAACGGAATTTTGTGCACGTCACCGATCTGGTCGAAAGCATCGTCATCGCGTTAGATCATCCCAAGGCGCACCAGCAGACGTTCAACATCTGTATGGACGAGCCAGTCGACTACCAACAAGTGGCGGATTATCTGCGACAGACGCGCGGAATTGCTCCAGTGGAAATCAAGACTCCATATCGCTCGACCTGGCTCGACAGCAGTAAGGCGAAATTCTTGCTGGGGTGGCGACCTCGCTTCGACTTGAAACGATTGATAGAAGAGGCTTGGACGTATCAGCGAAGCGAAGCCGACCCGCGGAAGGTCTGGTATCCGGGATAGAGGCGTAAGTGTTCCCTCCGGGTTCGATTAGTGGACCCTCTGTCATTCCATCGGCAGTCCAACATAGTTTTCGGCGAGCGCCGTGGACGCCGCTCGTGAGGAGGTTACATAGTCCAGTTCGGCCAACTGCCGACGCCGGTCGAACGCGCTGTCGCTCTCGAAGCGATGCAACATGGATGTCATCCACCAGGAAAAGCGCTGTACTTTCCAGACCCGCCTCAGGCACGTCTGCGAATACCCGTCCAGCAGATCTTGTTGCCCCGAGGTGTAGAAATGGGCAAGAGCGTGGGCAAGAACACGGACGTCGGCCACCGCCAAGTTCAGTCCTTTCGCCCCGGTAGGGGGTACGATGTGCGCCGCATCTCCAGTCAGAAACAGTCTGCCGTACTGCATCGGCTCGACCACGAAGCTGCGCATACCCGTGATCCCTTTCTGGATAATCGGGCCCTCAGTCAGCTTCCAGTCGTCGGATGCCAGGCGGGCGTGAAGTTCCTGCCATATCCTGTCGTCGGACCAATTGTTGATGTCGTCGTCGGCGGAGCATTGCACGTAGAGACGGCTGATCTGTGGAGAGCGCATGCTCAACAGGGCGAAGCCGCGATCGTGGTGGGCGTAAATTAACTCATCGGAAGAAGGCGGTGCTTCTGCGAGAATGCCAAGCCAGCCAAACGGGTAAGTGCGTTCGTAGGTGGTGAGGACGCCTGCGGGGATTGAAGGCCGTGAAATGCCGTGGAAGCCGTCGCACCCGGCGATAAAATCGCAGAACAGCTCTTGGGCAGATCCGTTCTTCGAGAATCGAATCTTCGGCTGCGACGTTGTGAAGTCGTGTACGCTTGGGTCTTCGACGTCAAAAAGGATCGGACCTCCGGCCGCGAGGCGTGCGCTGACCAGGTCCTTGATCAGCTCATGTTGCGCGTAAATCGTAATCCCTCGTCCACCCGTCAGATCTTTGAAGTCGATGCGGTGGCCGTGGCCGGCGAACCGTAGTTCAATCCCGTAGTGCACCAGGCCCTGTCGCTGCAGTCGTTCACCGACACCGGTTTGGGTGAGCAAATCAACTGTCACTTGCTCGAGCACACCCGCCCGCACCCGCTCCTCGATGTATTGCCGGCTGCGGGCTTCGATGATCACGGACTCGATGCCTCGCAAATACAGCAGGTGCGACAGGACCAGCCCCGCCGGCCCGGCTCCAACGATCCCGACTTGTGTTCGCATGATGGAGAATCTGCCTTCGCGGCTTTGTTATCTCCGGCGCGTTTTCTCGTCCCGCTCTCGTTCCAGGATCATCTCGTCAAACGCGTGGGGCAGCGACTCGCATTTGGAGTACGGCCCCGGTTTGTACGCTCTCGATCCGATCCCCGCCTGGGAGAGTTCGGAGATGCCCCAGTCCTCACGATTCGTGAGGTCCCAGAACCTGACGACATCGTCTGCTTCGAAGCCCGCCTTCGACATCTCGCTGGGGTGGAAGTGCCACTCGCACACGATGTCGGTGCGGTTGACCGCACGTGGCCAAAGGGTGTGCGTCATCACGTAGTCGGGATGCAGGCTCAGGAGGAGGTTGGGATAGATCGCGTAGTAATACACTCGTTTCCGCTCAGCTTCCGTAAGTCCGGGCAGGTACGCGCGCCGATGCTTGCCATCCAAGCTCATGGTCTCAGCGCCACTCTGGAAGTCCATCGAGCCTCCTATATACGAGTGATGCGGTTGAGCGTTCTCGCCGGACAGGTAGTTCGTGATCGCACTGAGCGCGGGATGCAGAACCGGGCAGTGCAGGCACTCGTTATAGTTCAGGATGATCAACTTCCAGTTGGCATTCACGGAGTACTGGATGCGCTTGTAGAGGCGCAGATCCGACATGCCCCAGTGCGCAAACTTCTCGGGCAAGTCGTCTAGTTGCGCTCGCAGGGATTCGGGCTGCTCGCTCAGATTCGCAAAAATATGCCCATCCCACTCGCCGACGTGCACGCGGTTCAGAGGGTATTCTTCGCGGCAGAAGCCTTCGTGCATATGGGGAGCGCCGATGAGGCGGCCATCCAGACCATACGTCCAGCCGTGATAACCGCACTGGATACGTCCTGCGAACCGGCCCTCTGGAACCGCGCAGATCCGAGTGCCGCGATGCCGACAAACATTGAAGAATGTCTGAATTGCGGCCTTTTCATCCCGCGTGACGATGATGCTTTCCGCCGCCAGTTCCCGCAGGAAGTAGTCGCCCGGGTTGGGGATTTGGTCGGACCGTCCCAGGCAAACCCACGTCCGGCAGAAGAAACGCTCCAATTCGTCGCGAAAAAGCTCCGGATCGGTGTAGTACTTTGCCGGTAAAGTAGTCGCGACGTGATCCAGATGAACTTCCATGTGGCGAGCCCTCCTCAGGGGCGGAAGTACCGTGGCGCAGGAATTATGCCACGATACAAGCTTCGTTTCGCGCACGGACGGTTGTCACTTGGAGGCAGCGGCAGCGGCCTGAACTCGCTGTAACATTTCGTCGAGCTCCTTGCGAGAGAAGAACCGGCCTGCCAGGACCACGGCGTTGATCTTCTGGGTGTTGTGGATGTCGTCCAGAGGATTCGCGTCGAGAAGCACGAGATCGGCAATCCTGCCGGCTTCCACCGTGCCAAGATCCTCAAGTCGCCCGAAGAACTGTGCGGGATTTCGCGTGGCCGTTTGTAGCGCCTCCATCGGCGTGAAACCTGCTTTGACGAAGGATGCCAGTTCCTCATGCAGGCTGAAGCCAGGAAACACGTGGACCCCGGCGGCCGTGTCTGTGCCGGCGAGGAATGGCACGCCGGCGCGGTGCATCTGGTCGACCATCTCCAATTCCATCTGAACGAACCTTTCTCGTGTCGGGGCGGGGTCCGTGTCCATATCCCTCAGAATGTCCCTCGTGAACATGGGCCAGGTCCGATCTTTCCAGGCAGCGGGGGCGTATTTCGCGAGCGGGTCATGATCGAAATTGCTTTCGTCGATCAGCCATTGCCCGTGCTCCCAAACCAGTGTGGGGACTTGCCAAGTGTGATTCTTGGCGAGGAGCGCAATAAGGGAACTTGCTCGCGCCTTGTCGTAGGTTGCGACGAACCGCCCGGGCCCTTTGGGGCCTTTCATCAGCTCATCTTCGACGGAGGAGCATCCCTCGAAGATTCCGGTCAGATGCTCGATGCTTTGCTGACCAGCGTTTGAAGCCTCGCTTGCGCGCACTGCATCGGGCACGTGGCCCACGAACGGAATGCCCAGTTTTTTCGCTTCATCGGCTGCAGCGAAGTAGCCGTCTCTCGGAATCAGAGACTGGATCTTGATGAAATCGGCGCCATCCCGCTTTAGATTGTCGACGATCTTCCTGGCGTCTGCGGCATCCTTGACCGGCGCAGAACTCGGGAAGCGAGGTACCGGACCATCCAGCATGGGCCCCGCGATGACAAGCCGCGGACCGAGCAGCTTTCCGGCCGCGATCTGGGAACGCCAGGATCGCAGAGTCTCGAGGTCGCCGCCCATATCCCGCACGCCAGTGACTCCGTTCACCACAAACAGCGGCAGAATCACCTTTTCATCCTTGGGAAGCCAGTCGCCAAAGACCATGTGCACGTGCATGTCCCACAAGCCAGGGATCAGGTAACGGCCGGTGCCGTCGATAACCTGTGCGCCTTTAGGGAGCGGAGAAGCGCCGCTCTTCGCGATGCTCACAATGCGGGCGGACCGGATTACCAATGCCATGTCGGATTGGACGGGCGTGCCGGTTGCGTCAATGACGTTAACGTGGTTTAGAACCAGCGTCGATTGGGCGGCAGCACAAGGCGTAAGGTATAGCATCCACGCGAGTGTCGGTAGTGAGAAGAGCCTCGAGATGATCGACACGAATGTGTCTCCGCGTACAGGCGACTATGTGTTTGCTTTAGTCCTGCGATAGAATCACGGCGCTATAGGGCCCTAGGCCCACACTGCCAGTCACTGGCATCAAATCTTGCGGACCGCCGTCGGTGTTGGTATCAAAACTCGGCGAGTTTCCGAATGCGGCGTCGTAACCGGACCAGTCGCTGTTGAACCGGACCCGCCATGAGCCTCCACGGGGGAAGCCGATGCGATAGGTCCCGTAGCTTCGGTTGGCAAAGTTAAGCAGGACGACGACGTCATCGCCGTTGCCACCCTGATCCCATCGATGAAACGCGATCACCTTGTCCGCGTTGTTGACGTGGTAGACGTTGACATTCTCTCCCCGCAGGCCGCGGGTATTGTTGAACCAGTTTCGGCGCAGATGAATGAGGTCGCGATAAAGCTGGATGATGCCGGGGAATGCCGTAGCATTTGACCAATCCAGCTGCCTGTCGTCATCGAAATATCCCCATGACAGGAATTCCTGTCCCATGAAAATCATGGGGATCCCGGGTGCTGTGAAAACCACGGCCGCTCCTAGGGTGGAACGTTTTTTCGAATACCAGCTATCCGCATGAGCAGGCCAGATCATCTCGGGAACGCGCTGCTGCCCATTGGAATCGGCGTCATGGGATTCGATAAATATCACACGTTCAAACGCGTGGCCGTTGTACTTCTGGGCAATCACGTTCTGCAGAAATATCATGTCACGCGCATTGTCATCGGCAGGGATGATGGCGGCGCGCAGCCGCCAGAGGAAATCGGAGCCCCACTGCGCGTCAAAGCCTCCGCCTCCTGCGCCCACGTCTTTGGTGATCCACTCGTTGTCTTTGAGATCCTCCGCGATCGAGATTTTCCAGGGTTGCCGCTGTCCAATGAGCGAATTGATCCACTGCAAGAGACTCCAGCCATCCGGGATATCGTCCTCCGGGTCATTGTTCTGGTCTTTGAGGTTACGGATGGAGCCGACCGAGTCCCAACGCAGGCCGTCGGCGAAACGCTGCTCCAGCCAGCGCAGGGCGTTGTCGCGGAGATACTGGCGCACCTCTCCGCGGCCGTAGTCAAAACGAGTCTCGCCCCATGCCGTCGTGCTGCGCCAGTCGTTGTAGAAATAAATTCCGCCTTTGTTGTTTTGGGACCAACCGTCGAACTGCCATATATCGGCAGCGGGAACGCCTAAGTGGTTGTAGACCACGTCGACGATGACGGCAATTCCGCGCTGGTGGGCTTCGTTCACAAACTGGCGAAACCCGTCGGGCCCGCCGAATTCATCCTCCACCGCAAAAATGTAAGCCGGGTTGTAACCCCCTGATATGTCGCCAAGGAATTCACCCAGGGGCATAACCTCGATGGCGTTAATGCCAAGATCGCGAAGGTAGTCAAGCTTCGTAATCGCGGACGAGAACGATCCGGTCCCGCCATAACCGCCGCCATACAAGAACGTGCGGACGTGCATTTCGTAGATGACCAACTCATTCCAGGGCGGATTGGAGTAACCGGGCGTAGTGAAGCCTTCGTCGAATGCAGCGATGAGACCGTTCAAATTACCGTTAGCGTCGTGAATGATGGACCGGGCGTAAGGATCCATGCGCCACGGTGGGCTGGCGGTTGCCACCACAAATTTATACTGCTGGCCGACTCGTGCGGAGGCCAGGTCCGCCGACCAGAAGTCGTTGTCCTCGGAGAACAGAGGATCCGCTGACGCCGACCACTGATTGAATTCCCCGGCGACCGCTACGCCATTAGCAAACGGGGCCCAGACGCGGAAGGTCACTCCCGTTCCGCTCTGGTCGGCGTAGGGCGTTGCGCCCATGAAAGGACGTTGTGAGGGTGGCATGCGACCTCCTGAGAAAAGCAGGTGAACCACTCGGGCCGAGGTAGGCGGGAACCCCCATCAAAGTAGCATATTGCTGGGTGTAAGTGACGTCAGGTCGATGGGAGTACGTCAGGGGGAAGTGCCGAGGACCTCCTACCAAGCTCAAGATGCGCCTAACCGTCTGTGGGGAATCCGGTTGATCCGGCGAGTGCGTTGAATGACTATCAGTAGCCCGTCCGTGCCATTCCCAAGTCGCTTGGCCAGTCGTAGCCTTAACCCCGAGCAGCACTTGGGGGAGGGCTGTTCAGGCGAGCGTCCCACGACTCTTTGAGTCTGGGACGTTTCGTTTTGCAAATTTCCGCAAAAGGCTCAGTTGCCGCGCAAGTCAGGATGCGAGCGCGGGCTGAAGCGCAACGGACCATCAGATGGATAAAAAGCGTCTAGATCGATTTAAGAAACTACTCCTGGCGCGGCGCGAAGAACTGCTGCGCAGCATTGCCCAGACGCAGGAAGAAGGCCGTACGATGCAGCAGTCCTACGGGCCCGACGAAGGCGACCGGGCCAACAGTTCGCTCGACAAGGAACTGCTGTTCCACCAAACCACCCATTCACGGGGTTTGTTAGGAGCAATCGATGCGGCGCTCGCCCGCATGGGAGACGGCACCTTTGGTCAGTGCATGGTGTGCGACGAAGAGATCGGAGCCAAGCGGTTGGAAGCGCTTCCCTGGACTCGCTACTGCATCGCCTGCCAGGAAAGCGCGGAAAAAAAGCGGTAGAAATGGTAAAGGCTGCGACATTGGTTATGCTCTAGCTGCCTGCTCCTGCGAGGGAGCGCAACAGCGTGGAGGCATGTACCGTCACAGCCCTTGATGCGATCACCGCTTTCGCGGTCCCAAACCCCAACTGCCCCTCGCAGAGCCGTCGGTTTTTTCAGGTCTGGTCGCCCTCCGAGTTACCTCGGCTGGCTAATCACCCAGCCTACTTTGGACTGGCCAAGTTTTAAT
>Ga0209698_10003943_pt1 | contig 16403 bp, 13 predicted proteins | sample LitLauG_LLR_2012_FD_187203 | JGI IMG/M metagenome (GOLD analysis project Ga0209698, IMG submission 187203) | Freshwater sediment microbial communities from Pennsylvania, USA - Little Laurel Run_MetaG_LLR_2012 (SPAdes) (version 2) | ecosystem: Environmental > Aquatic > Freshwater > Creek >...
GGCACGAGCCACTGTTCGTTATCAGGGGAAACTTCGTTGCGGCTTTGAGTTCGCAGGCCTGTCCGCCGACCAGCAGGAGATGATCCGCTATTGGGCGTACCGCCATTCGCAGCAAGCGTTAGAGACTGAGAAAGCGAAAGACGAGCCCGCGGAGTTCGTATCCAACGCACCGGTCGCCGTAGCGCCAGCCCGCCCCCAGATACGGGTTCGCAGACCGCGCTTCCATGTGCTATTGGCTGCGATGCTGCTGCTGGCGGGGGCTGGATGGTGGCAATGGCAGCGATCCTGGCAGCAACTCGAGGTTGGAGCCGCGGCGGGAGAGGAAGCAACTTTCCGGGTTACTCCCGAGACGATGCAGATGCGGATTGTGTCGAGAACGGAGCCGGCGTATCCCGAGGAAGCACGCCGAGCGGGCAAGCAAGGACTGGTGGTTCTGGATGCGGTGATCGCGGGGGATGGTACGGTGAAGCGGTTGAAGCCGGTTTCCGGAGACGACCAGCTATGCAAAGCAGCAGCGGAGGCGGTTCGCTTGTGGAGATTCGAACCGTATCAATCCGCCGGCCGGGCAGTGGCGGTGGAAACGACAATTGCGGTGGAGTTTCGACTGAACTAGTGTGCCGTCCCATAAATTCGCGAAATAACTCTGTCATCGCGACCGGAGCGCACCGGAGTGGAGAGCCTGCCCTGAGCTTGTCGAAGGGGACCTTGTGTTTTCAGCGGCTCGAATTGTTGATCAGGCCGTTTCAATATGCCGCTTATCTCCGGGACACGACACTAGATCGAGGGCAGAGATTCATTCGAGCTATTCGAATTTTTCCGCTTCCTGAAAGGTGACGCCACGCTGGTCTTTTGGGGAGACGATCGGCTCGCCCTCAAGTTGCCAGTCGATGCCCAGCGCAGGATCATTCCACGCAACCGTACGCTCATGCTCGGGCGCATAGAAGTCAGTGGTCTTGTAGAGCACATGGGCATTGGCGGACACCACTCGAAAACCATGTGCGAATCCTGGCGGAATCCATAACATCAGTTTGTTTTCACCGGAGAGAATGAAAGCCTCCCACTTGCCGAAGCTGGGTGAAGACCGGCGAAGATCGAGCGCGACGTCGAGAATCTCTCCCGTGATGACGCGCAACAGCTTTCCCTGAGGCTGCTGAATCTGGTAATGCAACCCCCGCACCACGTTTTTCTCGGAATAAGAGTGATTGTCCTGCACGAATGCGTCGGGGATGCCAAGGCCGGCGAAAGAGCGCTGGTTGTAGCTTTCGAGAAAGAAGCCGCGGTCGTCGCCGAACACGCGCGGTTCAAGCAACAGAGTTCCGGGCAAGCTGGTCGAGATTTTCTTCATGGGACGGGTATGAACTGCTTTATGTGAGTCACGTCAGAAGACCCGATCATTCAGCAACTGCAGAAGGTACGCGCCGTAGCTGTTGTTGCGCATCGGTTGCGCGAGAGCCTCCAGTTGCCCGGCAGTAATGTAGCCGGAACGAAAAGCGATCTCCTCGGGACAGGCGACCATCAGGCCCTGCCGCTTCTCAAGAGTCTGAATAAATAAGGAGGCCTCCATCAGAGCGTCGTGCGTTCCCGTGTCGAGCCAGGCCATGCCCCGGCCCATCACGCACACATTGAGCTGATTGCGTTCCAGGTAGATGCGATTGACGTCCGTGATTTCCAACTCGCCCCGCGCCGAAGGTCGCAGGCTCGCGGCAATTTCGACGACCTGCCGATCATAGAAGTAAAGTCCCGTGACCGCATAACTGGATTTAGGATGCTTCGGCTTTTCCTCGATGCTCAGCGCCTTGCCCCGTGCATCGAATTCAACCACGCCATAGCGTTCGGGGTCCTGAACGCGATAGGCAAAAACGCGCGCGCCCTGCGACTGGGAAGCCGCATCACGCAGATCCTTGACCAGGTCATGCCCGTAAAAAATGTTGTCGCCCAGAACGAGCGCGCACCCGCTCGAGCCAATGAATTCGCGACCAATCAGAAAAGCCTGCGCAATGCCCTCCGGCTTTGGCTGCATCGCATACTGGAAGTGGACGCCGAAGCGCGAGCCGTCGCCCAGCAGTTGCTGAAAGCGTGGCAGATCGTCGGGCGTCGAAATGAGCAGGATGTCGCGGATGCCGGCCAGCATGAGCGTGGACAACGGGTAGTAAACCATCGGCTTGTCGTATACCGGCAGCAGGCTCTTCGCGACGCCATGAGTGACGGGATAGAGGCGCGTGCCCGATCCTCCCGCAAGAATGATGCCTTTGTAATTTGGCGTGACGGTCTTGTCCATTGAGAGTTTTGACTCAGTGCTCGGTGGCGTAGTGCTTCGCCATCCATTGACGATAGCTGCCGCTGGTCACTTCGCGCACCCAGTCTTCATGTTCAAGATACCAGCGAACAGTTTTTGCCGTGCCGGTTTCAAAGGTCTCCAGCGGATGCCAGCCGAGTTCGCGCTCGATTTTGCGGGTATCCATCGCATAGCGGCGGTCATGGCCTGGGCGGTCCTTGACAAATGTAACCAGATGGTCGTGAGGGACCACCGGGTCGCCGGGTCGCAACTGGTCGAGCAGTTTGCAGATCGCGCCCACGATCTCAAGGTTCTTTTTCTCGCTCCGGCCGCCGATGTTGTACGTTTCTCCGACACGGCCCCGGGTAAGAACGGTGCGAATGGCGCGGCAGTGGTCCTCAACGTATAGCCAGTCGCGCACATTTTCCCCGTCCCCATAGACCGGCAGAGATTTGCCCTGGCACGCGTTCAGGATCATAAGCGGAATCAGCTTTTCCGGAAACTGGTAAGGCCCGTAGTTATTCGAGCAGTTGGTGGTGAGGACGGGCAGGCTGTAGGTGTGATGATAAGCGCGGACGAGATGATCGGAAGCCGCCTTGGACGCCGAATACGGGCTATTGGGCGCATACGCCGTCATCTCGCTAAAGGCCGGGTCGTTCGGCCCAAGTGAACCATAGACTTCATCGGTTGAGACGTGCAGAAAACGAAACGACGCGCGCTCGGACCCCGGGAGCGCCGTCCAGTAGGCGCGAGCCTCTTCCAGCAGGCTGAATGTGCCGTTCACATTGGTGCGAACGAAATCGTCCGGGCCATGGATGGAGCGGTCGACGTGGCTTTCGGCGGCGAAGTGAACAATCGCCCGGGGGCGTTCCCGCGCCAACAAATTGCGCAGGAATTCACGGTCGACGATGTCGCCCTGCTCGAAACGGTAGCGTGGATGGGCCTGGACCGAAAGCAGATTATTGAGATTGCCCGCGTACGTGAGTTTGTCGAGATTCAGGACGCGCGCGGACTCCGAGGCAATCCACTGCAGAATAAAATTCGAGCCGATGAACCCGGCGCCGCCCGTGACGAGGATGAGATCTTCCATGTGCAATTGCCGCATCTTTCTTGCTATAGAAGCGGCATTTCGATTCTAAACAAAGCGGCGCGCAAAGTCGTGGGCTGCCTGGGCGCAAGCATTCGATGGAGTCAGCCTGCTCTGCTGAAGTGCGGAAGGCGATGAGCGAAGTTCAGTCCATACTTGGGGCCGTGAGCGGTGCGGAGCGGACGTCGAGCGCCTCGTCTGGCGCGTGTTCCTCGGCAGGCCAGCCCAGCACGTTGAAGTAGGTTGCTTCGATGGAGCGCGCAATTTCGGGCCATTGATAGTGGCTCTGAACGCGTTCGCGTGCCCGCATTGCAGCCTGGCGCCGAAGGTCAGGATCGTGCACCAGCAGGTCGAGCATGCGTTGGAGATCCGCGGAGTCGCCGCGCCGGAACGTGAAGCCTGCGCCGTCAACCACCTCGCGATTCTCGGGAATATCGCTAGTGAGTACGCAAACGCCGGCCGCCATGGCGTCCAGCAGCGCCAGGGACAAACCCTCCAGTTCGGACGGCAGGACGAAGACAGCGGCACTCGAGAGCAGTTCTTTGAGTTTGTTTCCAGAGACCCAGGGCAGAAAGCAGATGCGGTCAGATTCGTGGCGGCGCAAACTGGCGACGTAGGAATCCGAATGACTCGATCCTCCGGCGAGGACGAGTTTCATCTCGGTGTCCGTCTTTTCGAAGGCGTCGATCAGCAGATGGCAGTTCTTTTCGGGCGAGAATCTACCCAGAAACAGAATGCAATTGTCGGGAAGAAGGTCATCCCTCCTCCGGTGCTGGGAGGGGCGGTGTGAAGCGACGGTGGCTCCATTGGGGACATAGATCGTCTCGCGCTGGTGCTGGGAGCGGTAATGCCGCTGCAAGGTTCGGGAGACGACCATGGTGGCATCGGGCAAGCGAACGGCGGCCGCTTCTCCCCAGCGCAGCACGCGTGCCGCGATTGGTCCCCATTTACCGCGCTGCCAGTCGAGACCTTGAACGGTCACAACCGTCTTCTTGCCGGCCAGCCGCGGGAGAAACGAAAACAGCGCGGGGCCGAGACAGTGGTAGTGCACGATGTCGTAGTCCGACGCCATTGCGTGAAGGCTGCTGAGGAGTGTGTGGACAACCGTTTCGAGGTGCTTCGAGCGGATGGTTGGCAGCCTTCGGACCCTCATGCCGTTGCGGGTGGCCATGGGCGGCGTGAAGTAGGTACGGCAGTAGACTGTCACCTCGTGCCCCAGCTGCGCCAGTTCATACCCAGCCTGCTCGTAATACGATTCAATACCGCTGTACTTGGAGACCAGTCCTCGCCCCCCGATGAAGGCGACGCGGACGCCTCGTCGCGGCGGCTTGCGCGGAGTTGCAAACGACAGAACCTTCCCCGAGAAGATCAGTCGGGAGTAAATGTCGAGTAGTTTTGCCAGATGCTGTTCCGGGTCGTGTTTTGACTTCACGCGCGCGCGTCCAGCCGCCCCCATTTTTTCGATCAGGTCGGGGCGTTCAAACAAAAGCCTGATGGAATGGGTGAGTTGCTCGCGGTCTCCAGGCGAATAAAGCAGGCCAGTGACGCCATGGTCGACCAGTTCACGGCGTGAGCCGAGATCGGAGGCAATGACCGGCCGGGCGTAAGCGTAGGATTCGAGAATCGACTTCCCCAAGGTCTCATAGGCGTGCGACGGAAATACAGAAAAGCGGCAACGGGCGATCAGTGGCTTCAGTTTTTCCCCCTGAACCATCCCTGCAAAAAGCACGTGGTTCAAATTCAATTCGCGAACCAGCGACTCAAGCCTGGTCCGCTCGGGGCCGTCTCCGGCAATGACCACGGGAATATGCGGTGCTCGAACCAGCGCGTGCAAAAGGTCGTCGACTCCTTTTTCCTGGGAGAGGCGGCCGAAGTAGAGCAGGTAGCCCTCGTCGTTGGCGAGCTGATCGTCGCCGGGCAATGCCTGGAAATGGGGGAGGACTTCGACGCGCTCACCAGGCAGCCCGGCGCCGATCAACTTATCGCGAACGAATTCGCTGGGCGCCAGAAACAAATCGACACAGGTTTGGTAGGTTCGTAGCCATTTGTGCAGGTACGCTTCGGCGGCGAGAACGATGGCACTGGAGCGAGGGCCCGCATAACAGCCTTCGGTAACCACGTGGTAGAAAGCGCCGCCCTTGCAAGCATGGCAGGCCTGGTCGCGCGCAACGAAATTGTAGGCTGGGCAGAGCATTTTGAAATCATTGAGGTGATAAAGCACCGGGATGCCTTGGCGCTTGAGTTCCCAAAGGATCGAGGGCGAGAGGTGATGATAAATCCCGCGGATGTGGGCAAGATCGGGCGCGAAATCAGCGATGCACTTGCGCATGGCACGGCGTGCGGAGGGTGAATAAAGGGCATGGGCGGCCATTTTCACCTTCTGCAGAAATCCGGCGTTTGGATCCTTGAAATTCACGTAGGGAATGCGATAGCTGCGGCCAGCGAAGGCGGACTGGGAACCATGATCCATGCTGAAGAGCGCAGTTTCGTGGCTGCGCTCGTCCATCCGTTGCATCAGATCGAAAAGGTAGGCTTCCGTGCCGCTAAATGGATAATCGTACTTGTTGCAATACAGGATGCGCATACTCTCCGCCTGACTGAGGAATACGGGCCAGAAACTGCTCTGCGAAAGAGCGCAGATTTCGCTGGCGGTTATAGGAATAGGCGACCTTGGCAGCGGCCGCTCGCCGGATCAACGCCAGGGAAGCTTGATTGGCGTGAATCCAATTGATCGCGAGGACGAAACTGGGAAGAGAGCCGGGTTCATAGAGAAACCCCGTGCGCTCGTGTTCAACAAGTTCGGGGATCCCGGTGATCGCCGGAGCCAGCACGAGTTTCGCGTGCGACATCGCTTCCATTAAAGCCACGGGAATGCCCTCGCTCTTGCTGGTCATGACGACCAGATCGGCGTGACGGTAATAACCGGCAAGATTCTTGCGGGGCACGTGACCCACCAGGTGAACGTGGCCTTGCAGTCCTAGTCTCGAAATCTGGCGTTCCAGAGCGAACCGCTCCGGCCCCTCACCAACGATCCAGCACAGAAAATTGAGTCCCTGTTCGCGTAGCGCCGCACAGGCTTGGATGAGAAAGGCATAGTCCTTTACGCGGTGTAGGCGCCCGACGGCGAGCAGACATAACGGACGGCGGTCGTCCGCGCTCGAGGATACGGCGGCGGGGGAAAAAGGTTGATCGACGCCGAGGCGCTGCACGAGGATCTTCTCGGCCGGAATCGAGGGATAGTGGTGGAAAATGTATTGACGGTTGAAATCGGAAACCGTCAAGCAGAAGCGGCAGTCGCGTAACTTCGCGCCCAGGAGATCGGCACGTTGCAACAAATCGGAACCGTGCAGGGTGAAGCTGAAGCCGATTCCGAGCAGACGAGCCGCGACCAATGCCATCCAGGATGCGAAGTATCCGTGATGGCAATGGATGTGTTGCACGTCCAGGGGAGCCAGCCGTTCGGCAAGTGCCGCACCCATCAGCGTGTGCCCCAACGCGCGAATCCGGAGGCCCGGGGAAACGCCGGACTGGAGCAACACCGGTTGTAACAAGTGCCACAAGTTGTGGCGATCGGCAGCGAGCCGTGCCGCAGCCCGCACCAGTTCCTCGTCCGACAGCGGTTGGAGAAATCGCGTCTCTTTCCAAAACGCTCGCTCCGCCAAGCTTAGGTTGTTCGGCGCAACCCGCTTGCCGCTGCAGCAGACTACTTCAACTCCGTGACGGCGCAGTTCCCCGATTTCATCCATCACGTATGGTTCGACGGGCGAAGGAAATTCATTGGCGATGTAGGCTATGGTGCTCATGCCGTGGACCCCTCGGAGGCGCAGAGCATGCCCGCTACGGTGAACAGAAGCCCGATCACGAACTGGTACGCCATGTCGACAAAGAACGCGTTGAACAGATAAACGCAGAGCAGCACAGGCCAGACCTTGCGCAGCGCGGCGACCGGCCCCGACTCCTCTGGCGAATCGCGACGGAAGAGACGAAACAGATTCAAGAAGAGAATTGCATAGAGAGCAAACCCGGGCACACCGAACTCCACCAGTAACGCCAGGTACGTGTTATGCACGTAGAACGTGCGCAGGTGATAGCCCTCCATGCGGCGGGCCAGTTCAGCGTACATGCCTCCGGCGGCCCATCCCGTAAAGGGACGCTCCTGAAACATGGCCCAACCGGCGCTGTATACAGCCATGCGCACATCGACTGGCCCACGCTCTTCGGTGCGATCCCAGAGAGCATTCTTGAGCGAATGGTCGTTGAGACCCAACGTGACGCCTCCGAGCAGGCCCGCCACCACGAGCACGATGCACGCCGTCTGAAAACGGCGTTTGACAAAGAGAAAGCCGAGAACGAGAGTGGAGGCCATAAACGAGATCCAGACCGCGCGCGTCATGGTCGCGAGCACGGCGAACGGAAGGGCTAACCAGAGAAGCCAGACCAGGATGTTGCGTTTTTGCGGGAGCGCGAACGCAACAATCCCCAGCAGGTTCAGCGAGACTCCATTTGCCACCGCTTGAAGAAATGGGCCGCGCGCCCGGTCAGCATGAAAGCCAAGGCTCTCGTCCAGAATGAAACGGGGAAAGATGAGCGCGCGAGCGCCGACGAGAAAGGCAATCGCCGTGAACACGAGATAAGCGAGCACGATCAGGGTGAAGATCTCAAAGTGCCGAAGTTGTGGCTTCCCACGGAAAACCAGCACCGCAATGTGGAACAAGGCGAACGGGACGATGAACTTGCTGGCGATGATGCTCCAGACTTGCGCGTCGAAGGGCTCGCGCAGCGCGCGCCCGGCGGCCAGAACCACCAGGCCCAACATCGGCAGAGTGACTCCGGCGAAGAATGGAATTTTCTCGCGCAGGGCCATGATCCGCAGGACCACAAAAAAAACGAGAACGCCCAAGGCGATGCGATCCGCGTAAAAGGAAAAAAGGTCCGGCGGCCGAAATAGGAACACCGTCATGGCCGCGAGGTAAAGAACGGACGGATACGCCAATGCCAGGTGAAGAGGGCGAAGCAGCAGGCCCGCTCCTTGCCAAAGCGGACTGTCGTCACGATCCCAGGCTATGGCGCGGTCGCTCATGAACGAGTCATTCCCCTTCCGGCGTAAACAGCACGCGCACTGTGCTGAGCAGGATGCGCAGGTCAAGCGCCAGGCTCCAGTTCTCGATGTAGGTGAGATCGAGGTGCATATTGAGTTCAAACGATGGAGAATGGCGCGCGGAAATCTGCCAGAGGCCCGTGATCCCGGGCTTCACATCAAGCCGCCGGTAATCGTGCAGCTCATAGTGGTTGACCTCGTCGACCGGATGAGGACGAGGTCCGACCAGGCTCATATCGCCGCGCAGCACATTCCACAACTGCGGCAGTTCGTCGAGGCTGTAGCGACGGATGAAGTGTCCAACGCGGGTGATCCTGGGGTCGTTGACGATTTTGAAGATCGGGCCTGCTCTTTGGTTGCGCGTGCGCAGGTTGTCTTTCAAATGGTCGGCATTGGTGACCATCGAACGAAACTTGTAGCAGCGGAAGCGGCGGCCCTTCGCGCCCGACCGTTCCGCGGCATAGATGACCGGCCCGGGCGAATCCAGTCGGATCAGAAGGGCCACGATTGCCATAACGGGAGCAGCCAACGCAAGACCAAGCGCGGCGAACGCGATGTCGAACCAACGCTTCACTGATAGAGCGGCGCTGGGCACGGGCTCGCGATGAAGCGTCACGACCGGGATCTCTCCGATGTACTCGATACCGGTATCGGTATCCGGCCCGGTTGCCAGCGGCAGGTCAGGAATGGCCCGAATATCGAGGTGATTGCGCAGTGCGACTTCCGCCACCACTCGCGTCACCTCGGGCTCACCGGGAAGGGCAAGAATGACCTCATCGATGAACTCGGCTCGGGCCAGCCAGTCCAAGTCTGCAATGCGCCCCAGCACCGTCGTGGAGAGCGGTAGACCGTCATCGATGAAACCTTCTACGCGTACTCGCTGGAGCGGATCGTTGCGCAGGGCTCGGGCAATGGCGCGAGAGACCGGTCCCCCGCCCACGATCAACACTCGGCGTGACTCTGTTTTGCCGTTCCGCCGAGCCCAGGCAGAGTGGCTCAGTCGCCGGTAGAGCAAAAGGCCGGACAGGCTGCTGGCGAAAACGGCGGGAATAGCCCGGAGATACATTGCATCCCGCTCCGCGAGATAGACCAGCGTGGTCGCGAACAGAACTGACCTTGTCAGGCTGGGCACGACATCGGGAGGAAACGGGTCGGGCGACTCTCGATAGATCCCCTCACTGAAACCGAAGAGCGTTACCAGAACGGCAAAAAGCGGCAGATCAAACTGTTGCAAGCTCCAATTGGGAACAAGAAGCGTTTGCATACCGCAAACCGAGGCAAGGATGATCAAATCGACGACCACCAGCCGATACAGCGTGAACGGATCGCCAATCGGATGCGGCAGCAGGAGTTGCGTTAGAGTCCGCCGCGGCGCTGATCTCACGGAATTTTCTTTGATGGGAACGACGGTCCTCTTCGAGGAGCCTCCGGTTTGGGGTGCGGACCGGGGAGGCGGGATGGCCGGCACTCCAGGAATCATGCGGGCATACAGCGAGGGAACAGCGGGAGGGTCCTGCTCCCAGCGCTCGTGTGCGATCAATTCGCTCATTGGATTCACAAGCTCCGATAAAGCCCTCGAGGAATAGGAAAACGACGTTCTACGAGGACGGTGCCAAGCAGCGGCACATGTGCCTTGCTCAGCCGCTCTTTGATTTGGGCCGCGACCAGGCGACGCGTCTTGTTGGCAGTAAGAACGAGAACGACGCCGTCGCAGCTTTGTGCGATTCTCGCGGTGAGCCAGGAAACCGGAGCGCACCACAGGATGGAAAAATCAAATCCCGTCATGAATTCGCGTAGCTGCTCCAGATTTTCGGCAGCCACCGGCTGCAGCCCCGCCTCTCGCCACCAGTTCTGCCGGGGAACGAGCCAGAGTCTCGGCGCGACCGGCCACGTGACTTCAGCCCGGGGGGGGGCCGGGATCTGCAATTGCTGTTCCAAGGGAACGGCGTCGGAACTGGCGTCGATCAGGCCGACGTCATACTTCCCTTCTTCAGAGAGAGTTCTGGCAATTTCCAGACATAACGCCGCCGTGCGCGCCGATTCGTCAACGGGAGTGAATCCGACGTTGCGCACGAGTCCTGCTTCTGGGGGGAAAAAAAGTTGTTGAACCAGGGCGTGGATCTGCTCATCGCGGATCGAGTCAGCCAGAAAATCTATCGGCTGGGCGCACGTCTCCGCCCGGATCGGGATCACGCACCCCTCAGCCGCGACTGGCATCTCTCGCAGTAGCTCGCCGAGTGTGCTCATTGGACTGCCATCCTGGGTCCACGGGGACGAGAAGCGAGGGGTTGCAGAATCTCAGGTTTCGATGCCGGCAACCACGCCAACACGGGCACGTCCAGCAACAGGTGCGCTTCGTCGGGGGTTCGGATCGTCGAATCAAAATACTCGGCTGTAAAAGCGAGGCCGACAGCGAACGCCGTGGACAATCCAAACGCAAGCAGGAAGTACGCCAGCGCGGAGTGTGCCGGCAAAGCGGGCGCCCCGGGAGGTTCGACGATGGCGACGTTGAGAATTCGCTGTTGGTCGAGTGCGTCGCCGATGCGTGCTTCCTCGCGCTTATGAAGATAGAGCAGGTAAGCGTCTTCGTCCGCTTTGGCAGTGCGAATCAGATCCTGCTGATCGACCGAGTTTGCCTGCATCTGCTCGGCGACTGCCCGCAGCGATGAGACCTGGCCCAAGGCGTCGGATTCACGTGCCCGCAAGCCCTCCAACCGCACCTCGGCCTTCTCTAATTCCATGCGTGCCCACTCGTAATTGGGATCTTTGTCGGTGGTTTCGTCGCGCACCGGAGTAAGAGCTTCGGCGGCGATGGAGGCCCGCGCCTGCTCGATCTGCTGGTCGACCTCCTGCACCAGCCGGTAGGACGGCTCAAAGCGTGTCAGAAGTTCAGTGCGCCTGATCTGAAGCTCCAGCAAATGCGTCTTCAGTTGCCCAAGAAGCTGCGGATTGTCAGCCCATCGCTTGAGCGTCACCGAACGTGAAGGAAATGACTTCAGTTGTTCGCGAAGCGACGCAATCGTATGCTCCGTCTCGACGCGCTCCAGGTCAATTTGCCGATAGGCCGCATCTGCTTCTCCAAGTCTCTGGAGCCCGATATCGCGTTCCATCGCGGCCGAAACCACACCTCGGACGCGAGTGAATTTCACGAGTTCGGCCTCGGAGCGACGGAGCCGCTTTTCGCTTTCCGCCGTTTGCCGGTCGAAAAACTGGATTTCGCCAGAGGGACGATGAAGGTTGGTGTGCTTATTCATGTAGGCGGTCGAGAGTGCCGAGAGGATACGTGCCGCCCGTTCCGGTTCCGTATCTTTATAAGTCACCTGGATGAGATTCGACTTTTTCACCGCCTCGACATCCAGGCGGCGCTGGAGTTTGCGAAAAGCGCGTTCCACTTGGGCCGCACGCTCGGAATTGGGCGTGTCCGGAGGCACTAACTTTGCGCTGACCGCAACTTGCTTGAGCAAATCTTCGTCGCGCAGAAGTTCGACTTCAGAATTCAGATCCTCCTCAGTAATTTCGGGTCGACCGACATCCATCGCGCTGCTGGGCTGCGCGGAGACGACGGGATCTACCCGGCCCCGGCGAAGCAGGACTTTGAAGTGCGACTCGTATCGCGCGGAAAGCAGCAGGAAAAACATCGAGGCCAACAACACCAGCCCAAAAGAAGCAATCATGAGCTGGGGACGGCGGAACAAGGTGGCGGCGACGTCACGCGGAGTGGGGGATCGGAGAAAGAAGTCTTTCGTCGTTCCGGACGTCATGGCTCGTATGCAGCCTGATCACGCCAAACGGGCTGGCAGAACGCTTTCGAGCTCTTGCTCTGCAATCGATCAGGCTGCGGCTCCTTTTTGCTAGAACTGCAACGGATTCATGTACCAACTCATCGAGTTGGTCGGAACAAACTTGCGAATCTTCGTGATCCGGCTCTGCGGCACAAAAATAAAATCGCCAGGTCGAACGTGCAGGTCTTCGCGCAGGTCGCGAGAATCCAGCATCTTCTTGAGATCCAGGACATGCGACTCGGCCACGTCCGCCGAGACCCGGCGAAACAAGACCACCTGCGAATGGCGCGCCTGCTGCGTGAAGCCGCCGGCAATCGCAATCGCTTCATTCACTGTCAAATCTCCCCTCAGCTCATACTTCCCTGGCCTGGCTACTTGACCTGACGCAAGGAAATACGGTCGCTCAAAATCTTTCAGGGTAAGGGTAATCTCGGGCTGGTGCAGAAAGCCACGGTACGCCTCGGAAACTGCCTGCTGCAATTGGGACAGTGTGCGTCCCTCCGCCAGAACAGCGCCCGCACCCTTCAGTACAACGTAGCCATCGGGTTGGACGGTGAGGGTTTGATTAAAGTCGGGAGAGAACGTGAAATTGGCGTCGACCATGTCCGATTTCGAAAGCCGGTAAAGCGGGTGGCGTTCCCCTCCGAATGCAGGATCTCCCAGGCCACCCGCTTTTCCGGGTTGTGTAGTCGTGCCTCCCACGGAACTGCCCATGCCCTTCGGGTCCGGGCTCTGCGAGCTCTCCGCCGCCGTAACCTTGCCGGCTAGCGGAGCAGAAGACCCGGCCACCGCGGTAGGCGACGGAGCAGTCTCCTGGGAGGACGTGACCACCGCCGGCTGCGAGCTGAGCAGGCCCGCAGCCACCAAAACGGCATTGACTAGTGCTTTCATCTCCGTACTCTCACCGTTGCTCTGAACGGCGAAACGATCAGCTCGGGCGATTGAGCTGTTTGCTCGAACGTATCGTTACCGCTCGAGAACAACAAGACTTGGAAAGTGCTGTCCACTGCCGTACAGGGGCACGATCTAGCCATTAAACAAGTGATGAAACCACCCATCGGCCCGTCCGGGTTGAGTTCTCCGCCGTGAACCCTGACAGAGCCTGAAAAAGTTCCGGGAAAAGCGATGCACAACTGTAGGTCCACTAAAGTAGGTAGAGGGCGCGTATTCATCACCAATCTGTTGTGATGGGGGCTACATCCGGTCCCTGCTCTTTCGGGCATGATAGGGCGGTGAAATCAAAACTCTCCGCCAAACGATCGGTTGCCACCCCGCCGGCGAAAACCAAACTCGTACAAGTGCTGGTTGCCGATTCAGGTCCTCTTCAATCCCAGCTCCTGACCCGCGCTCTGCGGAGCCGGCGAGAATTTCAGGTCTCCACGGTCGCTCTGGGAGCCACCGCATTCAGAACTTTCCTGCAGTCGAATCACGCTGACGTGGCCTTGATTGCCGGCAACCAGCTCACCGATTGGGGCCTGCTGCGCTGGCTCCACATTACATATCCCAAGCTCGCGTGTGTGCTGTTGGCGGAAAGCGGCGACCCCGGATTGGTGGTGAACGCCTTGCGCGCTGGTGCCAAGGGCGTTTTTCTCTTCACACAAGATCCGTTCCGCATGCTGTGCAAGTGCATCAATTGTGTTTCCCGCGGAGAAATCTGGATTAACAATGACCAGATGCACCACGTGTTGAACGTGTTGTCAGAGGTGCCGACGCTCCGCGTGGTCAATGCCAATGGAAGGTTGCTGTTGACGCCGCGCGAGGAGCAGGTGGTTGCGCTGGTAGCGGACGGTCTGAGCAATCGTGATGTCGCCGGTGAGTTGGGCCTGAGCGAGCACACGATCAAGAAATACCTGTTGCGGATCTTCGATAAGGTCGGCATTTCCAGCCGCGTGGAGCTGGTTCTTTACGCAATGTCGCATAGCGAGAAAAGCCCGGCGGAATGGATGCCGGGCATCGCCTGAACATTGCCGTTCACGCGGTTGAGGATACAATGGCAACATGCCGAGACCCGAGGAGACCGCCCCGTGACAAATAGCGACTCGGGTGTGGGTCGCCGATGGTCCGTGATTGCTTCGGGGCTGCTTCTTCTGGCTCTCGCACTCGTCGTCATTTACACCCGGCACGATGCCTTTCTTAGTCCGATCGCCTTAGTGGTGGTCGCCGCCATTGGACTCGCCGCCCTCCTTCTTCAGGTCCGGTTCCGCCAGAATTTGCCGCAGTCGCAGACTCCGTTTTGGCTGAATGTTCTGGGCCTCCTGTGTGCCGCGGGGTCATTGCTCGCAGATTACCTCCGCATAACGCGCTCCCTTGTCGATGTGGTGGCTTTCGGCGCGGTCGTCTGTTTCGGCATCAGTGGATCGCTCATTCTGCGTACGTTGCGCCGCTACGGTCGATCGTCTCAATTGCCCAAGGCCGACTGAAAGCCCGCGGCGAAGCCGAATTCACTGCCTTCAGGCCCGTCGAAATCCAGTGACAATGAGAGCGTCGGCAACGAAGTGCCGCGCACCGCGCGCGGGCAGAGGTGTCATCCCGGCTACAATGCCGCTATGCGCGTCACCTTATTGGGAAGTTCAGGATTGCTCGGCCAGGAGCTCGTAAGGGCACTCAATGGTGAGCAACTCACCTCGCTCTCCTCCAAAGACGCCGATCTGCGCGACCCGTCCCAGGTGGAGCGCGTTATCCACGATTCCCGTCCGGATTGGATCGTCTTGTCTGCGGCCTTCACCGATGTGGATGGTTGCGAGGCAAACCGCGACCGGGCCTTTGCCGTAAATTGCGATGGTGCGGTTCACGTCGCGAATGCGGCCGCCGCCGTCGGATCGCGGCTGATGTTTTTGAGCACGGACTATGTGTTCGACGGCACCAAGCCGTCGCCATACGAAACTGCCGATCCACGCCACCCGATCAGCGTCTACGGCGAGAGCAAAGCGCGCGCCGAAGAACGGTTACTGGAGATCCTTCCCGACGTGTGCGTCGTGCGGACTTCCTGGCTATTCGGTCATGGAGGCAAGTGTTTCCCCGCGACAATTTTGAAACTGGCGGCAGTTCGCCCTGAGATTTCCGTGGTCAACGATCAACGCGGCAGCCCAACTTTCACCCGCGATCTTGCCTGGGCTCTGGCGCAGCTGTGTAGTAAAGGAGCGCGGGGCATCGTGCACGCCACCAATTCCGGCAACTGCACCTGGTTTGAGTTCGCCAAAGAGATCGTAGCCGTTTCCGGGCTCTCGACAACGGTCAAGCCGGTAACCACTGCCGAGTTCCCTCGTCCGGCACGCAGGCCCGCCAATTCAGTCCTGTCGCCGTCGAGTCTGCACGCATACGGAATCCACATGCCCAGTTGGCAGGACGCGCTGCGGCGATATCTCGAAACGCGCCCGTAGTTTTGTTCCCACAAGTTCGTGAAAAGATCTGTCATCCCGACCGGAGCGAAGCGGAGTGGAGGGACCTTGTGTTTCAATCTCAGCTGCTCCTAGCTTCTTTCCCGAGACTGCCCGCTGCTGGCTTCATTTGCCCTGGTGCTGGACCCCTGCTAGACTGCCGGTTACGTTGGCGGCTTCGCTGCGACGCGACCCCGACCTATCGGGTCAGCCTGGGAGGCACCTCATGAAAATCAGCCGCGTATCAAGCCTGACGTTCTTACTGATCCTGTGGTTTTCCATTCAAGCTGCCTCGCAGGACTCGGCTGCCGTCGTTCATCATGTCTCCGGGAAAATGCCGGTGATGGACCCAGCCCGCGAGTTATCTGCCGAGCGGCAAGTTGTTCCTCCGGTCGCACAAGCCCAGCCGCGAATCGAGGCCCCGGCGAATACCTGGACACTCCTGGCGAACTTGCCCGGTGCTGTGATCCATGACATTTCATTTCCGACCACCAAAATCGGATATGCCGCCGCGGAAGCGGGTCAAGTCTGGAAGACGACCAACGGCGGCAAGAATTGGACGGAAGTGTTGAACCTCGGCTTTCCCTACTATTTTTACGGCGTGACCACGCTGAGCGCGAAGGATGTCGTCGTCTCTGGCTTCTACGACTCGCAATCCTTCGAGGGCCTCATTCGCTGGAGCCACGATGGCGGCAAAACCTGGAGCAATGATATCGTCCTGACAAATACCGGATGGGTACAACGCGTGCGTTTCGTGAAAAAGGTCAACGGATTGATCATGGAC
>Ga0209698_10003944_pt1 | contig 16401 bp, 15 predicted proteins | sample LitLauG_LLR_2012_FD_187203 | JGI IMG/M metagenome (GOLD analysis project Ga0209698, IMG submission 187203) | Freshwater sediment microbial communities from Pennsylvania, USA - Little Laurel Run_MetaG_LLR_2012 (SPAdes) (version 2) | ecosystem: Environmental > Aquatic > Freshwater > Creek >...
TAAAGCGATGCCCTGATACGAAGCATGTGTTTTTCCGCAGACTGTAAAGCTATGCCCTGATACGAAGCATGTGTTTTTCCGCAGACTGTAAAGCTATGCCCTGATACGAAGCATGAGCTATCGGCGTCGCGCGAGAGTTCCAAGCCTCACGCCCAGAGACCAGTCTTAGCGCCTTCCTACGCCCATGTACTGGAAGCCCATGGCGCGCAGGCGGGAGGAATCGAGCAGGTTCTTGGTGTCGATGATGATCGGCCGTTTCACCAGGTGGCGGATCTTGGTGAAGTCGAGCGTGCGGAACTCAGGCCAGCCGGTCGCCAGCACCAGAGCATCTACTCCCTCGGCCACGCCATACGCGGACTCGCAATACTTCACCATGCCGTTGAGTTGCTGGCGCGCTTCGGGAATCGCCACGGGATCGTACGCCCGCACCCGCGCGCCCTTGGCGAGCAGGCCCTGCGCCAACTGCACTGAGGCGGACCCGGCTACGGAGTTGGTGTTCGGCTTGAACGCCAATCCCAGAATGCCCACGTCCTTGTTCTGCACCGTCTCGAGCGCCCCGGCTACTTTCTGCAGCATCCGCTCCGCCAGATTCTGATTCACCTCGCGGGCGGCGTTCAGGATTTTCAAATCGACGCTGTTCTCCAACGCCAGGCTGGTCAGCGAATCCATGTCGGTGGCGGCAAAAATTCCACCCATGCCGGCGCCCGGCTGCAGGCAGCGCGGCGCAATTTTCTTGTCGAGTCCTAACGCCAGCGAAAGGCTGACGGCGTCGGCGTGCACATGCTCGCACAGGCTGGCGATTTCGTTGATAAAGGAAATCTTGGTGGCCACAAATGCGGTGGTCGCTTCCCGCGCCAGTTCCGCGGTCTCGTAGTTGGTCACCAGCACCGGAACGCCGCGCATCACCAGGGGATGAAAAATCTGTTTGATGGCCGACACGGCTTCGCTGGAGGGCGTCCCGAGGATGATGCGGTCGGGCCAGTTGAAGTCCTCAACAGCGCACCCGTTGGTGAAGAACATGGGCTGGCAGACCAACTGGCTGCGCAGTCCGGCGGCCTTCAATTTGTTTTCCAGAGCGGTCGTGGATCCAACCCGCACCGGCGTCACGATGGAAAGCACCTGGAAACGGCCCGCCGTACTCGCGAGTTGGACAACGATCTCGTCCATGCCCTGGGGAGTGTCTTCGGCGAGAAAAATCACCTGCGCCCTGCGCACCAGTTCCTGCGGATCCGCCGAGTAGGTCAGGCGGCCCGAGCGGACGTTGCGCCGGATCACTTCCTGCAGATTCTTTTCGTAGAAGGGAATATTGCCCTTGGCAACTTCGAGGATGTGCGTCGCGTCCGTATGGCAGCAGCAAACCGGTGTGCCAAAATCCGCGAGACAGGCAGAGATGACAGTTGCAAGATAGCCGGATCCGTAAACCCCAATGTGCATATGGCCTCTTTACGATGTAGTCCGCAGCCTGGGATCCGGCGCTTTCAGACACCTTTAAATATCATGGTAATCCTCCTATTGGACTTGGCAACGGACGGAAAGTACATGTACCGCCGAGTCCGTGAAACTGTCCGCTGGTTGCGGGTTTTCGGGGGGTATTTCCGGCTATAGCTTGGAGGATAGCTGGCTGCGGCCGAGTTGCACGGACCCGACGTCCTGCCAGCAGTTGTCGGTCTCGCGCACGAACATCAGCTCGCCGACGTGCACCCGGCGATGCCCCTGGAACCCCGCCCAACGTTCCCGCGCCACCACACAGGCGGCCAGCGCATCCTCGTCCCGCTCCGTTTTCACGATGGTCAGATGGGGAATGTAGGGCCAATTCTCGAGGCAGCATAAGCCCTGCAGGCTGAGCTGGTCGTGGAGTTCCCGCATGCGGTACGCAAAGCGCGCGATCTGGATGAACACCGTCGGCGTCGTCGGAAGGAACGTCTCCACGCCCCCTAGTTCCACATCGAACGGGATGACGCGGCTACACTCCTCCTCCAGAAATTCCAGGGCTGTAGCCTCGGTGCCCTGCAGATCACGAGGAGGGAGGATGGTGAGGTGGGCCGGCATGTGGGGCATTGTCGGGTGCAGTTCCCGGCGCAAATTCTCCACGAACTCCCCTACCGGATTACGGACGTATGCCACCACTGCGTAGCGTGAACTGGCCATGAATACGGAAGGAATTATAGCGTGAGCCTGCCAAGGCCGCAGTGCGGAGCGCCTGCCGGTGTCCTGAAAGTTAACTCGGAAACCCCGAAACGCCTGCTGAATGAGCAGCTACGGTACGTGCTGCGTCAGCGAATACCACGCAATTGGGATTCGACCGCGGCACCTTCGAGCGTGCGCATCCCGTTGAGAATGGTGGCAATCACGTTCTCGTCGCCCATGGCGGTGTTGATCATCAGGTGATAGAAGCTGCGGGTCGGCCAGTCGGCGTTGAAGTAGTGCTTGATGTAGGCGACCCGTTCCTTGTCGACGTTCTCGACCAACTCTTCGGCTTCTTCGCGGCTCCTGCCCATGGCCAGCAGGCGGCGGATTTTTTCGGCGTGGGGAGCGTAGGTGAAGACGCGGAAGGTGTCGTCGCGCTCACGCAGGAAATAGGGAGACCCACGGCCCACGATCACCGCATTCCCTTCGTCGGCGATGTGGCCCGTGATTTCCTCCATCAGGGCAATCATGCGGTCGGTATCAAAGGTGCGCGAATCCGCCAGCGACATGCCGCGCTCGTAGCTTCCGCGCCAAAAGGTTTTCGCGAGGCGATAAAGGCGGCTATCCACGCGCTCGTCGCAGAGCGCCACTGCCGACTCAGCGACCTGGGCGCGCTGGGCAATCTCGGCAGTCAAACTCTGATCCCAGAGTTTCCATCCCAAGCGGCGCGACAGTTCGCAGGCGATGCCACCCCCGCCGCTGCCAAATTCCCGTTCCAGCGTGACGATGCGAAACATGACCCACCCCAGCCAGGCGAGGACGCCCGGCGCTCCACTCGTTTAGTTAGTGTACCGCGATCCCGCCTCCCGGTTTTGACTTCTTGATGAGGAACACACACGGAATTAAGCAGCCGATCACGACCCCGAGCACCCAAAAATTATCAATGTAAGCGAGCATCGTGGACTGCCGGATGAGGTTCGCCTGCACCATCGCGTAGGCGTGCTGCAAAGCAGCGGCTGGTCCCGAGCCTCCGCCCTGGAACGTGCCCGATATGCCCTGCAGTATCTTCTGAAACTGCGGGTTGGCGGCGCTCAGGTTCTCCGCCAATCGCACCTGGTGAACCTGCGCGCGGCGCGCGAGGCCGGTGGTGACAAAGGAAATTCCAACGCTGCCGCCGATATTTCTGGCGAGATTCATCAGGCCGGATGCGGCATTGTTCTTATCGCGCGGCAGGGACGAATAAGCCGCGGTGTTGATGGGCACGAACAGGAAAGCCAGTCCCAGGGCCTGGTAGACGCGGGCCATCATGACGGTGCGGAAATCGACACTCAGGTCGAAGGTCGTCATATGGAACAGCGAAAACGAGAGCATCGACAGACCGAACATCATCAGATACCGCGGGCTGTAACGCGACAGCAGAAAACCCACCACCGGCATGGCGACCATGATCGTGAAACCGCCCGGCATGAGCGCCAACCCGGACTGCTCGGCCGTGTAACCCAGCAATGTCTGCATGAACAGCGGCAGCAGGAGCGTGCTGCCGAGCAGCGCAAACCCAAGCATGAACATCAGGAAGTTGGAAGTAGCGAAGGTGCGGTTGCGAAACAAATGCAGATCGATGATCGGGTCTTTGTGCCGCCACTCCCAGAACACGACGAAGATCAGCGCCGCGGCCGAAATCACGGTCAGGATCACGATGAAATTCGATTCGAACCAGTCTTCGCGCTGTCCTTTGTCGAGGATCACCTGCAACGTCCCCAGGCCGAGCGCGACCAGGCCGAGTCCGATGTAATCGATCCTAGTTTCACTCAGCTTGCGGCGCTTGAGGTAGGGAGGATCCTGGATGAGCCGCGACGTCAGCACTAACGAAAGAATGCCGACGGGAATGTTGACGAAGAAAATCCAGCGCCAGCTGAAGTTGTCGGTAATCCATCCGCCGAGCGTCGGCCCGATGGCCGGCGCCATGACGACCGCAATGCCGTAGACGGCAAACGCCATGCCGCGCTTGGCGGGGGCAAAGGTATCGGCCAAGATCGCCTGTTCGCTGGGCTGCAAACCGCCGCCGCCCGCGCCCTGCAGGATGCGAAAGACGATCAACATGGGGAGGTTGGGGGCGAATCCGCAAAGGAATGAACTGACCGTAAAGAGCGCGACGCAGCCCATGTAGAACCGCTTGCGGCCGACGATCGAGGACAGCCAGCCACTCAGCGGGAGCACGATGGCATTTGAAACGAGGTACGAAGTCAGCACCCACGTGCTTTCGTCCTGTCCGGCCGAGAGGCTGCCCGCGATATGCGGCAGGGCGACGTTGGCGATGCTCGTGTCGAGCACCTCCATGAAGGTCGCAAGCGTGACGGCGAGCGCGATGATCCAGGGATTGACGGCCGGCCGCCAGGCTTCGGCTTCGTTCATCGTGATGGTTGCCGCACCCATTCTTGTCTAACCCATTCTTGTGTGGCGCGGGCGCCCTCGCCCGCGCTGACAGCGGATTTGCCGCCAGCACGCGGGCGAGGGCGCCCGCGCCACACGAACCTATCTCGTCCACACCTTGGGAACTACCGACATGCCGGGACGGAGATCATGCGCTTTGGTCTCGCCTGGCTCGAATACGATTTTCACCGGAATGCGCTGCACCACTTTCACGTAGTTGCCGGTCGCGTTCTCGGGGGGCAGCAGGCTGAAGCGCGCACCGCTTGCGCCCGCGATCGAATCCACGTGCCCTTTGTACTTCTTCCCGTTGGCATCGACGACGATCTCGGCCGCCTGCCCCGCCTTGATACTCTTCAGCTGAGTTTCTTTGAAGTTGGCCGTGACCCAGATGTCTTCGAGCGGGATGATCTTCATCATCTCCTGGCCAGTTTGCACATTCTGCCCGACTTCGACGGTGCGATCACTGACGACTCCACTGACGGGCGCGACGATCTTCGTGTACTGCAGATTCAGTTCGGCTTGCTGCAAATCGGCTTTCTTGCGGTCCGCGTTGGCTTGGGCAGAAAGGGCGCGAGAACGCGTGGCTTGCATCGTCTGCGGAGCTGTCTGCGCGGTGCGCAGGTCGGCGCCGGCCTGCAACAACCTGCTCTGGGCTTGTTCGACCTGGGCCGCGGCCGCATCGGCCGACGCGCGCGCGGCTTCCACGTTGGCCGCACTGGCTTTGGCGGCGGCAACGGCCTGGTCGTACTGCTGCTGCGAGATTTCCTGCTTGTCGATCAGTTGCTTGTAACGCACCAGATCGTTTTGGGCCTTGACGTCATTGGCTTCGGCTTCGGCCACCTGCGCCCGGGCCGCAGCCAACTGCTGGCGTGCGGCCGCGATTCCGGCTTTCGCATTGGCAACTCCTGCCTCCGTACCGGCGAGCTGGCTTGACGTGCTTACGTGGGTGAGGGGCACATTGATGCCCGCGGCGGCCGCCTGGGCCTGGGCATCGGCGTAGTCAGCACGGGCGCGCGCCACCGCCACTTCGTAGTCGGTCGGATCGACCTCGACCAGTACCTTTCCCTGGTCGACGTACTGGTTGTCTTCGACATTGAGCTTCACCACGTGACCGCTGACGCGGGCACTCACGGCGTTCACATGCCCATCAATCTGCGCGTCGTCGGTGGACTCATAGCTTCCGAAATAACGCCAGAGCAAAACGCCGGCCACCAGTAACACAGCAATGAGAAGAAGCAACCCTAACTTCGCCCGCGGATTCCGGAGAAGGGCGGCGCGGCGCTGATAGCTCGCCTCACTGTCCACAGGTGGCTGGGGCTGTCCGGAATGCTGATCCGGTTTCGAGTCGACGACGGAAGTTGTCTGATCCATAGGCTACTTCCCTTTCAAATATTCCAGCACGCCTTCTTCGGCGCGTCCGAGAGCGCGCGCGAACGAAACTTTGGCGAGATTGTGAAGGTAAAGGCTCGAGATCAGGCTCTCATGCGCGGTCGCAACCGCTTCCTGCGCCTGGATGACCTCGAGGTTGTCCGTGACTCCAGCCGTGAAGCGGTCCTGCGATTGGGTCAGGGCCTGATCGGCGAGGTTCACGGAACTCTGGGCGACTTCTACCTGATCGCTCGACGACTTCAGATCGAGCAGGGCGTCGCGGACATCCTGATCGACCTGGCCGCGCACGTCCGCCAGTTGCGCCTGTGCCTGGCGGAGGCTGGCGTCGGCTTTCAAAACGTCGGAGTGCACCTTGCCGCCCTCGAAGATCGGGATGTTGAGAGTGCCCGCCACCAGATACGTGGGTAGCACATCGCCGGGAACCTTGCCGATCTCGCCATAGTTGGCCGCGAAATTCAGGCTGGGATAGTAACCCGCGACTGCGGCGCTGTGTTCGAACTGCGCGGCCAGCAAGCGGTTCTGCGCAGCTTTGTAGTCGGACCGCATGGAGTACGCACGCTGCAGGCTGGTTTCGAGATCCGGGATCGGAAACGCTTCGTACGGTGCTCTATCTGCCAGCGCGAATTCCTGGGCAGGCGCCAGTCCGATCACTCGGGCCAGAACCAGTTTCTGCTTGGCAAAGTCGTTGGCGGCGGCAATGAGTTGCTGCTGGCGCGTCTGATATTGCACCTGCGACCGCAGCGTGTCGATGGCCGGACTGACTCCCGCCTGCTGCTGGGCTTGTGCCTTCTGGTAGAGCGCTTTGGCGGTTTCAACCTGCGCCTGCGCGGTTTCGACGCGCGCCGCTCCCGCAATCGCCTGCAGGTAGGCATTGCCGGTTGCCAGCACGACCAGGTCGCGCGCATCCTTCAGGTCAAGATGAGCGACCGTTTCACTGGTGGCGGCGGAGCGGTACTTCTGAATCGCCTTCCAGTCGAACAGTTTCTGCGTGCCGGAAGCGCGCACATCGAAGTAGGAGAACGGGCCGACCGTGTGAGGAAGAGGCCCGCTCACGCCCGGAAAAGCGCGCAGTCCGAGCGCTTCCAGACTCGTTTTTTGTGCGACCTCCTGTACGTCGGCGCTGACATGCGGAAGCAGGTCGCTGAGCTGTTCCCACTTTTTTCCCCGGGCCGCGATGGTGTTGTATTCCGAAAGAAGGCCGGCGAGATTCTGACGCAGAGCGCGCTCGATGGCATCGCGGAAGGTTAGTTCCAACACACCCGGCGTGGGCTTGGCTGCCGGGACGCTCCCGAATACGGGATTCTGCGCGGACGTTGGCGTCTGCGGAGCGCTCGCTTGGGAGCCTCCCGCGGGCGTTGCTGTCTGCGCGGCCACGACCGAGCCAATGGTGGGGACAAGCAGCAGAAGGCTGAGCGCGCGCACCAACTGCGCGTGACGACGGGCACAACTTGCAGAAGGCATGGAGCTTAAGCCGTCCTTTGAGCGCAAATCGTAGAAACCGTAAATCGTAAACAAATTGGACTCTTTTTTCATCCCGAAAGGTGCAAATTGTTGAACTGGTTGGGAGTCCTAGGGCGGTTCTGAGCCCCCGGGCAGAGCGAGCCGCCGTGACCTTGGTCATCTTGTGTAACCCCTGGCGGAGGTCCAATCTAGAAAAGCAGGAATGTGCTTCTCCGCTCGACCAGGCCTGTGCGCGGGAAGTCGTACGTATGAGTGAAGCCTCGAAACCGGCAGCGGCAAAAGGATCGGACTGGACTCGTCTGCTGACCGATCCCGATCTAGTGAGCCACCTGGGCCGCTTGCTCCAAACTTATCGCGAGGTTGCGCCGGAGTTGCGGGAAGCGGCGCTGCTCCGGGCGATGCGCGAGATCAAGGACGCCGCCGTCAAGGCGCGCGAAACCGCGAACCAGGTTCAAGGACCGGCCGAACACGGCCCCGAGCCAGCGACCCCGTCCGCATTGCCGCATCCGGAGCCGATCGATGAAGCGCCTCCCTTCGAACCCGATCTGTTTGCGGCTCAAACTGGACTGGACCGGCGCCGCCACCAGCGCATCAAGTGCTTTGTGGCGGTTGAGATTCACGTTGAGGGAATGGACGAACCGGTGTGGGGGAACCTTTCTAACGTCAGCCGCGGAGGCTGCCTGGTGGAAACCGCCGCAGCGGTTCCTGCCGGGAAAACCCTGGAAATCGGGTTGTGGGTGGCCAGCGGGAAGATCTGGGTGAAGGGCGTGATCCTGAGCGGTGTGGTGACGCGGACGGCGCCTTCGTTCGGGGTGCGGGTAAAGTTTTTCGAGGCGGAACTGGCAGAGAAAGAACACCTGCGCGAATTCCTGAAATTTGTCGAGAACACGACCCGTAAGGCGCAGAGTGGGCACGCATACGTCGCGAAGTTGAAAGCCTGAAATTCGGCTTCTTGCCGCCCATCCCGCAGCAACTTTTCCCACCGGCCGGGTTCATTCTAAAGAGACCACCGAGGGCTGGTATGTCTTTGCGCGCTCGAAACCTAACTGCAGCTGCTTTGATCATTGGGGCCGGGCTGGTCAGCCAGCTTGCGCTGGCCAAAAAGAAGGACAAACCCGCCGGAACCATGGATCCGCAAAAGCGAGCGGTCCACGCGTTGAACCGGCTGGCCTTCGGCCCGCGTCCGGGCGAGGTTGATCGGGTCGCTGCCATGGGCGTGGACAAGTGGATTGAGTTCCAGCTTCGTCCGGAAAAAATTGACGACTCGGCTCTCGAATCGCGCCTGGCTCCGCTCCGTACCCTGCGCATGGACACGCGCGAGATCGTTGAAAACTTCCCGCCCAATCAGGTCATCAAGCAGATTGCGGACGGCAAAGCCTCCTTGCCGCGCGATCCTGCCAAGCGCGCGATTTATGAGGCACAGCTTCAGCGCTACGAGGACAACCAGGAACGCAAAGAAGAGGCGGGCAAGAAAGCCGCCGAAGGCGATGCGGCCAGTTCTCCCGCCAATGGAGACGCAGCGACGACCGCCGATCCCGAGGAATCACGGCGGCGCGAAGAACGGCAGGCTGCTCGAGTCCAGGCTGAGGAGCTTCTCGACTTGCCGCCCGACCAGCGGATGAAGGAAATCCTGCGCATGTCTCCCGAAGAGCAGCGCGCCCTCGCCGCGACCACCAAGGGGCCCAAGGCGGACGCGCTCATGGAAGGCATGAGCCCGCAGCAGAAAGAAACGCTCATGGCGCTCAACAATCCCGAACAGGTGGTGGTGGGGGAACTGATGCAGGCCAAGCTGCTGCGTGCCATGTACAGCGAGCGGCAACTGGATGAAGTGCTGACTGACTTCTGGTTCAACCACTTCAACGTCTTCGTGAATAAGGGCGCGGACCGGTTCCTGCTGACCGGTTACGAGCGCGACGTCATCCGGCCGCATGCAATGGGGAAGTTTGAAGACCTGCTGGTCGCAACCGCAAAGAGTCCGGCCATGCTCTTCTATCTCGACAACTGGCTGAGCGTGGGCCCGGATTCAGAAGTTGCGCTGGGTATCGCGCGGCCTCAGCACAGACGGCGCGGGTATGGTCCAGGGGCGCAGCCGCGGCCGAATGGAAAAAAGCGGTTAGCCAGCGGCCTGAACGAAAACTACGGCCGCGAACTGATGGAGCTTCACACGCTCAGTGTGAATGGCGGCTACTCGCAGCGCGACGTCACTGAGGTCGCCAAGGTCTTCACCGGCTGGACGCTGGAGCAGCCGAGAAAAGGCGGGGGTTTCCACTTTGAGCCACGGATGCACCAGCCCGGTGACAAGATCGTGCTGGGGCACCGCATCAAGGAAAATGGCGAGAAGGAAGGCATCGAAGTTTTGCGCATGCTGGCGCGCAATCCCAAGACAGCGCATTTCATCTCGGAAAAACTGGCGATGCGCTTTGTGTCGGACGATCCTCCGGCGACGCTGGTCGAGCGGATGACGCAGGCTTTTCTTAAAAAGGACGGCGACATTCGCGAAGTGCTGCGGACGATGTTTAAATCTCCTGAGTTCTGGTCGCCGGAAGCCTACCGCGCCAAAGTGAAGACGCCGCTCGAATTCGTGGTGTCGGCGGTACGGGCGAGCGGTGCGCAGGTCGAGGATGCGCGCCCCCTGGTCGGCACGCTCAACAACATGGGCATGATGCCCTATGGCATGATGCCGCCGACGGGCTATTCGATGAAGGCCGACACCTGGGTAAATTCATCGGCGCTGCTGGGACGCATGAATTTTGCGCTCGGCCTGGCGGCGGGCAAGGTGCGCGGGACCACGGTGGACGCGGCGCAACTGGCGCCGGGAGCTACTGACTCTCAGCAAGCGCTCGCGTCCCTTGAGAATTCACTGCTGGCTGGCGAGATTTCCAAGCAGACGCACGATACCATCAGCAAGCAACTGGAAGACCCAAAGATCAGCCAGCGGCGACGACTGGATGATCCATCGCGTCCACCGAACGTGGGCGCGATTGCGGGACTGATTCTGGGGTCGCCGGAATTTCAGAGGAGATAGCCTTCAGCCTTCAGCCATCAGCCGTCAGCTAGAACTGTAGCGACCTGATGGCTGACGGCTGAAGGCCGGTTCACATGTCCATCACTCGTCGCATCTTCCTTCGCAACAGCGCCCTGGCCGCCGTGGGCACAGCGGCTCTGCCGAGCTTTTTGACACGGGCGGCGTTTGGCGCCGCTGACCCCGGTACCCGGCCGAAGAGGCTGGTTGTGATTTTTCAACGCGGGGCCGCCGACGGACTCAACATCGTGGTGCCGCACGGGGAGGCTTCGTACTACTCAATGCGGCCGACCATCAATATTCCGAAGAAGTCCGTGCTTGATCTGGATGGGTTCTTTGGGCTGCATCCTTCGATGTCGGCGTTTGAGCCGCTGTGGAAAGAGAAGCACCTGGCAATTGTGCATGCGGCGGGATCGCCCGATCCGACACGCTCGCATTTCGACGCGCAGGACTTCATGGAATCGGGCACGCCGGGCGTAAAGATCACCGACGACGGCTGGCTGAATCGCATGCTGCACGAACTTCCGGCTGACAAACCCGCCGCCGACAAAACTGCGTTCCGCGCGATCTCGCTGGGGCCGTCCCTGCCGCGCATTCTGTCCGGCAAAGAACCGGCCATCGCAATCAACGATCTCAATGCTTTTTCGGTGGGCGGAAAAAATCCGAAGGCCGCGCCCATCTCCAACACTTTCGAGGCGATGTACGAAAATTCCGTGGACACGGTGCTGCACGGCACGGGACAGGAAACTTTCGACGCGGTGAAGATGCTAAAGGCGGCTGATCCAGCCAAGTACGCTCCCGCCGCCGGGGCGAATTATCCCAAGGGACGCTTCGGCGACAGCCTGAAGCAGCTTGCACAACTCATCAAAGCAAACTTAGGCGTGCAGGTCGCCTTTGCGGATATCGGCGGCTGGGACCATCACGTTAACGAAGGCAGCACGCAGGGGCAGATTGCAAATATCCTCGGTGAGTTTTCGCAGTCGATTGCGGCGTTTTGGACCGACCTGGGCGATCTGGGGGAAGACACCGTGGTGGCCACCATGTCGGAATTCGGGCGCACCGCGCGCGAAAACGGCAACCGCGGCACCGACCACGGGCATGCGAACGTGATGTTCGTCCTGGGCGGCCCGGTGAAGGGTGGCCGCGTTTATGGGCGGTGGCCGGGGCTGGATTCATCACAGTTGTATGAGGGGCGAGACCTGGCGGTGACGACGGATTTCCGGCTGGTGCTTAGCGAAGTCGTGTCGCGTTATCTAGGCAACAAAGATTTGAAGATGGTGTTCCCTGGATTCGAGGGGCAGACGGGGCAGTTCTTGAAATTGCTTGGATAAACGAATAGAACATGAGAATGAGCGATACAAGTTCTCAACTACTTACGTCGCAACAACAGAGCTAGCCAGACGGATGTGGCAAGGAACATGATGCCGTAAGTGATAAGATTCGCATTGCGAACTGCCGTCCGAACACGAGCAAACGCGTGGCTCGACGGCTCTCCATCCGGCGTGCCCACCATCTTCCTGACGACGAGATACTCGATCCAATAGGACGCAAAGAAGAAAGGTATCAGGAGCACAAGCGTCGCAGCCGGAATGACCCACGCATTTTCTCCCAAATCTGGGTTGAGCCATGCCGAGCTAAGAAGCAGGAAAATCACACTCGCGATGGGACTATGCCAATTTTGAAGTGCTTTGCTCTCGCCTACAAGTCCCATAGCTCCAAATTCAATTGTGAGCATAACGGCCCATGCGACTGGAATCCCGATTATCGTGGACGCTAGATTCGACACGGCATTGGTCTTGATTGCCTGCCATGTTTTCAGCCCCAACCATCTTCTGCACAGAAGACCTTCGATCACAATAACTGGAATCAACAGGGCGACCATCGCAGGCCACGCCAAGATAATCATCGGGACACCTGCATCGGCAAGCAACGGTAGAGGAACGAAAGAATGCCCGGTCAATCTGAGCCTCCGGAATGCTTCAGTATTCACTACGGGACAGAAAATCGCTTCCGGAGCGCCGCCACACATTCGCGGTCGACCTTTAGCGAGACCATCTCCAGCGGGGAAAACCCCCGAGACCACGCAAGATAGAACGTCATCATCAACAGCAAGATCGTAATGACAAAGTTGGGCCACGCATTCAGCGCCCATTGTCCTCGCCAGCACAATTCCCAAGCCCGAGAGAACGGCGTGAGATATGGAATTGGCCATTGATAGCCGTCTGGCCCGCGACTTCCCGCCAAGTCTTCGAGCAAATGAATGTGGAAGCTCAAGAAGGCGAGCCCAGCGGTTTTCCATCGCTGAGCCGCCAGTGCGAATGACGCCACAGTCACAACAACCGCGAACGGAAGGCTATGCAATGAGTGATGGTAAGTCAAAAACCATTCGAGCGGATGGCGCGAGTTGCGGGTCAAATATTCCGCGACGATCCCAAGACCGTCAACGTCGGGCACGACGCACGCAAGAGTAACCAGAGCACGTTCCCTGCGACTCAATGATACTGAGTTAGCGAAAACCCATCCGGTGAGAAAGTGCGTGACCGGACTCATGTGCTCTCCCACCCGGACGAATGCGTCCGGGGCTACGTGATCCAACTAAACGTCGATCAGCACGTCCCCGCCCTCAATCTTCACCGGGTACACCGCGACTTTCGCTCCTGGCGGGCCGGCCTCACCGGTCTTCGGGTCCCATGCCCAACCATGCCACGGGCAGATCACCTTGCCTCCTTCGATCACGCCCTGGCCGAGCGGGCCTCCGCGATGCAGGCAAACGTTTTCCATGGCGCTGATTTCGCCGTTCACGTTGGCGAGGCAGACCAGTTTGTCGCCGCACGGGAATTCCTTGGCTTGGTTCGTGTCAGGGAGTTCGGATTGAGACGCAATCTTGACGAATACCATGGCTGTTTACCGCGGCTCAGAGCGAAACGCAAGGTCCTTCGACTTGCCCTCGCTTGCGCTCGGGCGGCGCTCAGGATGACAAGAGTATAAAGGTTTAACTGAAGGCTGACAGCTGAGAGCTGACAGCTATTTCGGCTGCATCGTCTGCGCGACCATCACCTGCCGCTTGAAATTCTCCATCATGCTTTGATCGAGGCGCACCTCGGTGGGCTTCTTCGCCAGGGTCATCGTGTCGATTTTGTCCTGCAGCCGGAGCATGGCATAGAACAGGTTCTCCGGGCGCGGCGGACATCCGATCACGTATACATCCACGGGGACGATGCGGTCCACACCCTGCAGCACGGCGTAGGTATTGAACGGGCCACCCACTGACGAGCAGGCACCCATCGAGATCACCCATTTCGGCTCAGGCATCTGGTCGTAGATGCGCTTCACAACCGGCGCCATCTTCAGCGTCACCGTGCCCGAGACGATCATCAGGTCGGACTGCCGCGGGCTGGGGCGGAAGACTTCCGAGCCGAAGCGCGCGATATCGAAGCGCGCGGTTGACGACGCGATCATCTCGATCGCGCAACAGGCCAGGCCAAATGTCATCGGCCAGAGCGCCGACTTGCGCGCCCAGTTGAAGACGTAGTCCACGGTCGTGATCATGAAGTTCTTTTCAAACTTGTTCTGAAGCCAGCTCATGGGTCCTCGTGCAGGAAACAGGATACGCCATCGCGCAAATCTCGAGTGCGATCCCGGCCACAACCTCACCGCAGACTGCAGTTTGGCAGTCGGTGAGGCCAGTGTCAATCGCAAGAGGGGGAAGGTCTGGGAAGGGGAAGCAAATCCAGCGACTACGCACTGGGCACAGGGAACGCACTGGCATCAGTTACGCGTGCGAAATGCTGGCCAGCAGCCAACTCCGAGGCACGGATTGGAAGATCAATTTGTCTTTCGGGGGAACGAACTCCATCCCGCAGCGCGGGCAGGAAAATTCCCAGTCCAAGGACAGCATGCGAGTTCCTTCCTCGACACGCTCGATGAAACTGTAGCTGATCGCAAGCGAGCCACAGCCCGGCACAGGACAACTCGCGCCCGCCGCCAACGAAAACTCGTCCCATCCCCGGATCTCAGACATGGCCCCTCCTTGCTCGATGCTCAGTGTCCGATTGATAGCGGAGATGCTGACATCACGTCCAGCCAGGTTCTGGATGATTCTGCCGTGACAACGCTAAACCCCAGAACCTCAAACAGAGCTTTCTCGTATTCCAAAATCGCCTGATTATCAGCGATACAGAGAAGCGCTCTCACCCGTCCCCGATACGATTGCGCCATTGGAGCTTCCAAAAAAATGGGCAGCCCAGCCTATGGGGGGTGTTATGGGTGTACTTGCAGACCGGACTGCCCTTCCATTGCCCTAAGGCGCATCAGACTGAACACTCGACTGCTTTACCCGCTTCTTGTGAGTCAGCTTGTCACAGAACCCGAGCCTCGTCTGTCCAAAAATGCACACCCCCCAGGATGCGCCCAAGGCTTGACCGCCTTGAGCCACACAAGCGCGCTCGACGCGGCTCGATACCGATCTGCCCCGCCACTCACCAAACGTTCGCTGGACCGTCTAATCGCCACCGGAGATCTTATGCCCCAACCACAGAGGATTGGCGTGCTAACGAGGTTGGCCGCTAGCGCGATCGCAGCGATTTTCCTGATTCCCGGCGCACTAGGCTCAGACCAGGGCGGAAAGCTGGCCGAGGAATTCCACAAGGTCTACCCGCTCTCAGCCCAGGGGCGCATTGAAATCGAGAACCTCAATGGGCCAGTGCACATCAGCAGTTGGGACCGCGATGAGGTCAAGGTAGATGCGGTGAAGAGTGCCTGGACCCAGGAGCGTCTGGATGAGGCCCGGATCGAAATTCGCTCGGACGAGAACAGTCTTACCATCCGCACCGAATATCCCGACCACGACCACACATTCAACCATGACGACCGACGGAACAACAACCCGGCTAGCGTGGAATACACCTTGACCGTCCCCCGGCAGGCGCGGCTTGACGAGATCAAGCTGGTCAATGGACGGCTCGATGTGCAGGATGTGGCGGGCGAGGTGCGGGCCTCCTGCGTGAATGGACGCATTCAGGCGCGCAATCTGCAAGGGCCTGCTGAACTGGACACGGTGAACGGCGAACTCGATGCGAGCGTTAGCCAGCTGACTTCGTCGCCGCTGAAACTCTCGTCGGTAAACGGTGCGCTGCGCGTGACTTTGCCGTCGGATGCGAAGGCCGAGATTCAGGCCAGCACGGTCTCGGGCCATATCACCGACGACTTCGGTCTAGCCGTCAAGCGACACCAGTTTGTCGGCCAGAGTCTGCACGGCGAACTGGGCGGCGGAGGAGCGGAAGTGCGGCTCTCCAATGTGAATGGGACGATCGAGATTCGCCATGCGGGGGACAATCGTCCGCTCAGCCCGGTGAAAGACCTGGAAAACGAACGCAGCCACGATGGCGATGACAATGACAACGCCCAGGACGATGAAATCTGAGAATGGAGAGCCGGGCGTCCCCGCCCGGCTGGACCGGCGAGACGCCCGTCCCTCGATTTCTGACTAATAGATCGTGTAGCCCGGCGCCGGATTGCGCACGTCTGGCTTGGACGCCATCAGCAGCAATGCTCCAACTCGCTTGAAGGCCTTCAAGTCGTCGAGCGAATGGAACGATGTGGTCTGGTAGTTCTCCAGCGTGGGGGTGTCGTCAGGAATCTGCGCGTATTCGACGTTCTGGAACGCATGTTTCTTCAGCAACTCAACATACTCCGCGGCTGAACGCACGTGCACGGGGACTTTCAGCTTGGGCACCCACTGCAGGGAGTAGGGATTGTCCTTGTAAAGATTGATCAGGATGAACAACCGCCCATGCGGAGCCAGCACGCGGAACAGTTCGGCGAGCGCGCGGTCCTGGTCGGGATAGTAGTAGAACGATTCGACCGATAACACTTTGTCGAAAAAGTTTTCCTCCCAGGGAATCTGCGCGGCCGACCCGACCACGAACATTACGTTCTCGAAATCTTTCGACGCAGCCCGCGCCTGCCGGATC
>Ga0209698_10003945_pt1 | contig 16401 bp, 15 predicted proteins | sample LitLauG_LLR_2012_FD_187203 | JGI IMG/M metagenome (GOLD analysis project Ga0209698, IMG submission 187203) | Freshwater sediment microbial communities from Pennsylvania, USA - Little Laurel Run_MetaG_LLR_2012 (SPAdes) (version 2) | ecosystem: Environmental > Aquatic > Freshwater > Creek >...
GGGCGAGGAGGGATGAAAAAACGAAGCCAATTGCCGGCAGGAGGCGAAGGAAGAGCCGAGGTGTGGGCGATGGCATGGCTTTTTGTAAGTTTATCGCGGGTAGGGGTTGGTGGTAGAGGGGGCGATTTTACGCTTCGAAGCCAATGGGGCAAGGGCTTGGGGCGAAGGAAAGGCGGCTTTCGCAAAACATCGGACGTTTGCGCAACGAAGCCAATGGCGTGGAAGGCTGTCGGACGAAGGAAATGAAAATTCAAACCCATTTGGTTGGCTCTCGTCGAGGATGAACAGGAGATTTTACGCTTCGAAGCCAATGGAAAGGGAGGGGGCTCGGGCGTGCCGCGGTTTTGCGCTTCGAAGCCAGTGGGCCGATGATTTGCGAGCAAGAAAGATGTTTTTCGCCGGACGGCGGAATTGCGCAACGAAGCCGGCCTGCGTGAAAATTCAACCCCATTTGGCGCTGGAAGGTCAGCGGACACGCGGCGAACGATGCTATGGGACGACAGGATTTTGGCCTTCATACGCGCCAGATTACAGGTCGACGGTTAGGAACGGAATCGGACCGAGAGAGCTGAGGTGCCACAAGTACTTGAGGGGACGGGAGATAGAAGAGATGACTTTATTTTCAAGGTTTGTGATGGATCTCATAGTGACGCGAATCCGCACCCTTTGCGCTCTAAAGCAACCTTTGGCCCAGGCGTCTGTGCCAACATAAAACGGGGACAGCGCCGCGACAATGACGATTGAAATTCACAGACCGGAGCATGAAGAGCTCATCATGCAACGCATGAAAACGGGCGGGTTTACCAGCGTCGAAGACGCGCTTCAGCACGCCTTGGAAACATCGCCGGTAGTGGCGACGGATGCAACGACAGCATCGAAACGCACTGGCGCTGACCTTATCGTCGCCATGCAATCATCGCCTTTCCGAGAGGCCGCGATTGAGCCGGCACGCCATCGCACGCCGGTACGTGACGTCACCTTTTGATGGCGTGGCTTCTCGACACCAACATCCTGTCTGAATTACGACGGCTAACCGGAGCCGAAAATTCTGGAATTTGTCGCCGCGCATCCGCTTGATGAACCTTATGCGAGCGCGGTCACATTGGCTGAGCTTGGTTTCGGCATTGAGGTTTTGATTGAGGGAAGCGCCCGCCGGGACGAGTTGAACAACTGGCTAACGAGCACCATATGGCCCATGTTCGATAAACGGGTTTTGCCGGTTACCGAAGACATAATGCTTAGATGGCGGCTTGTGGTCGAAGAATGCCGCAAAGCTGGATTAGGTTGCCGGGTCGACCTTTGAGCCCATTTGGCGGCCGTATACGGCACGAAGTCGGGATTGAGCGGCGGTATGATCGCCACTGGAGCGAGCATCTGATTCCGAAATTGGCTGAATTGAATGAAAGCGTAGCCTTCGGCGAGCGAGTCATGGCTGTCAGCCAGGAGTGGTAAGGAGGACAGTTGATTGTCGAAGACATGTTCGATAAGGCTAACTAGAAGTCTTCCACCTTCATCAACTCCTCTTTTGCGAGATAGTCGCAACCATAAATGATCTTCTTTTCGTCGGCCGAAACATCAAAGATGTAGGTTATGCCGGAAGGTAGATTGAGAACTGTCGAGACACGCCCTGTCGCAAAACTGAAATACTGTACTTTATTCTCTGCGCCAAGGCCTGGGCTGGTAAAATAAATACCGGACGCCCTCACAAGGTAGTCGCCGATATTCCTAAACACGAGATCCTCATCGGCAGGGCTGCCAAGAGGGGTTTTCCAAAGCGTAAGTGTACCTTCGGAAAGGCGTGTGAAAAAGAGAGTGCGCCCGTCGGGCGTAATTTGGGGGTTTGACGTCATTCTTGGGGTCAAGGGCACCATTTGGCCACCGGCCTCGGGCACTTTCCACGTCATGGAAACACCGCTTCGAAACGATGTGAAGAAGATCCAGCCGCCGCCTGGGAGCCAGCGCGAATTCTCATTCAGGCCCGCCGAATTTGTGATCATCTTCGGCTGCGCTCCTGGACCGCTTAGAGTGTAGATATTCCCCGCACCCGCGCAGACCGCTGAGAAAGTAATCATATTGCCAGCGGGCGACCACCTGGGCAGGGCCACTTTCGAGCAGCGTATGTCTGTCCACTGGACTGGATTCGTACCGGCAGTGTCGCCGACCCATACTTCCGGGTAACCGCTGCGGTCTGAGACGAAGGCAAAGCGACGACCTGATGGATCGTAGTTCGGCTGAAAATCGCGCCTGGAAGGGGAAGTGAGTTGCTTTGGTGGAGTGTGGGTTTGCCGCAAGTTGGTCTCCCAAAGGATGCTGATATTCAGGCTGCTGGTAAAAAGCAGGAGTGACTTGCCGGACGGATTCTTTCCCACCGCGGGCCACGTGGCGGAACCCTGAACGGGAACGGGCAGCGGCTTCGGAGTGTCGTGTTCGAAAGCCGACATGCGCACGAGTTGCTGGCGATCATAGGTTCCGGTCGAGAAGATCAGTTCCTTGCCACTGGCGCTCCAGGCGGGAGCAGTGTTCCAGGGATGTCCAGTCTCGAGCTTCTTTGGTTCGCCGATAGGAGTCGAGAGCGGGTCGAGATGTAGAAGATATAGATCCGCCAATCCGTCCGCGAGTATGCGGGCAAAAGTCAACCAGCGGCCGTCCGGGGAAACGGCGGGCGCGCGATCGCCGAACGGATCTCCAATCGCCGGGGGGGTGGTGAGCCGCCGCAATTCACCGTTTTTGAGGGAGAACAGAAACAACCCTAGCGAATCCTGCGACGTCATATTGGTCGATACGATTAAGAAATCGGGGTTACGTGACCATGCCAACGACCCACGCCTATCGATCACTTGCGTGCCGATTACCCCAACTTCGTGTTCGACGCGACTGGCCAGATGCCAGAGAATGATCTGCGCTTGCTCCAGTTCCGCTGAACGTAAATATGCGATAGTCTTCCCATCCGGAGACCATACCGGATTGAAGCTGTCGATGGTGGGATTGCTGACGGTTTCGATAGAGCCTGTGTTCATGTCGAGCACGCGGACGAGCCAGTGCCGTCCAACTTGTGATTCGAAGGCGACGTGCCTGCGGTCGGACGATATGCTGGCTTGACTGGCCCCACTTATCAATGGGAGCGTGTCGAGCATTTCCGAATGTAGATGCCCAGCGTCCCAGCGACCCGCGACAACCCACCAAATGCCCGCGGCGAGGGCTAGGGCTAGGAGGGCAGCGGGCAGCCAATTACGCCTCGCACCAGCCGCCGGAGTGCTGGGTGCCTGTAGCGGCCAGTGCCGTCGTCCCGCATCTGAAATGTCGCCCCGGATCGCGCGCAAGCGCTGTGCGACTTCGCGAGCGCTGGGACGGGCTGACGGATTTTTCGCCATCATTTGCTGCAGCAGTTGGGAAAGCTGTGTAGGCGCGCCGGTAGTCAATTCCGTGAGCGCCTTTGGCTCTTCTGTGCTGATTGCCATGATGGCCTGCAGGGCGGTTTTTGCGGAATAGGGATGTGTGCCGGAGGCGAGTTCGAACAAGACAATCGCCATCGAAAACACGTCCGTGGCTGGGGTGAGTTTTTCTCCGCGCGACTGCTCGGGCGACATGTAGCGAAATGATCCGGCGGGCAGACCAGGATGACTCAAGTTGGATGCGTCCAGCCGCTTGGCTACGCCGAAATCGAGGAGCTTGATGTAACCATCGGGCCGCAGCATGACGTTTTCCGGCTTGATGTCGCGATGAACGATGTGGGCAGCGGCAGCGGCGGCCAACGCATCCGCCATTTGCTCTCCAATGCGCAGGACTAGCTCGATGTTTTGTGGCTGGCTACATCGGGTACGCAACACGTCGCCCGCCACCAACTCCATCACGATGGCGACTCCATGCTCGCTACGCAACACTTCGTGCACCGTCACGATGTTGGGATGGTTCAGGGCCGAAGCGGCTCTGGCCTCACGAATTTGCCGTTCGGCGGTTCCCGGACCATCGGAGCTGCCACTGTCCGCGCGCAGGTGCAGGAACTTCAACGCCACAGGCCGATTCAACTCACAGTCCACCGCTGAAAATGTATCGCCCATGCCGCCGCTGCCGAGAACGCCGGTTACTTCGTATCGCCCAAGGCGCTGCCCTGTGTTGACTGGGAGACCCCGCACCTGTGCGCGCGGTGGTTCGGGCGATGCGGGGTCGGGAGTGATATTCTCCAAGAGCTCATGGGCGATTCCCGCCAGGCCGGCATCAAAGAATTTCTCCGCATCGTCGCTCGCCTGGATGAGAGCAACGACGCTGCGGCGCAGTTCAAGGTCTGTGCCGCAAACCCGGTCGAGATACACCTCGCGCTCGACGGCATTTAGATCCAGCGCGTCGCCGGCGATCTCCTGTAGCCTGTTCCAATCGAGCGGGTTCATTCTTCATCAGAGGCCCTGCGAGGGCGTTCAGACAGGAGTTGCTGATAAAGGAAAGCCTTAGCCAAGCGTAGGTCGCGTCGGACCGTGGCCGGCGAAAGTCCAAGGGCTTTGCCGGCCTGTTCCTGCTCCATGCCGCCGAAAACTGTCAGTTCCACGAGTCGTGCCTTACGCTCATCAAGGTGGGCTAAGCGCTCCAAAGCTTGATCTATTTCAAGGAACCCGACCTGGGCTTGCTCGACACTCAGCAGACCTTCTCGAAGCGGTTCTTTGGCCACGCCGTGGCCGCGCTTCTGGGTGCGTTTGGCTTTGCCGTGATTTATCAGCATGTGGCGAATGATGCGGGAAGCCAAAGCATAGAAATGAGCCGGATCACCCACTTCGGCGCCGGCGGCGGATAATTTCATGTAAGCTTCATGGACGAGTTCGGTAGCGCGTAGGGTGTGTCCGGACGCCTCATTGCGGAGATGATGGTTAGCCAGTGCACGCAGTTGGTCATAGACCAGTGGCATGAGTTGATCCAGCGCCTCGCGGCGTCCACCATTCCAATCGTTGAGCAATGCAGCGATTTCGTCAGGTTCGGACACCATGGCCTAGAGACTCCTCATTGAACCAGCGTAACGCCGATCCAGCGTAAAGCCGCGATTGTATCAGAGGACGAGAAAGAATTTCTTGGCCAGTAGTGAGCGTTCTTACCGGATTTTGTTGCTTAAGAGTCAGGAGGGGTTGCCCTGTAGGTTAACCCTTCAGGAGACACCCATACGAAAAAACCAACTTCGACTATTCAAACTCAAAACGACTACAATCCGGCCGTCACGTCAACCCTTAAACCGGCAACCGCAGGAGTGTTCGATACCGGCCTTCCCGGTTTGAGATACCTCAAAAGGCGGTCTGTGTTCCGACTCCCAACGCTTTGGATGTGAACCCGCTTAGCGTGACGATCGACGGGACGACTTATAACAATGCGCTGGTAGATTTTTTTACTCCCGGAGGCTGCGGTGGTGTCTCTCGAATATTCCCGGTTTCAGCCGGATCTGGTGGTGGCGGATCTGGATGTGAGGACAGCGGCCGGAATTGCCGTTCTTTTGGAAATTCGGCGCATGGATCCTCAAGCGCAGTTCCTGGTCGTCACCGCTGATGACTCGTCTGAATTGCGGCACGCAACGGAGCGGATTCACATAGCGAGGTATGTGACGAAACACGACTTGTCCAATTGACCCAAGCAGTAAGTGATTTCGCGTCAGTCTGGAAGCTTCCGGCGGGCGCAACTAGAAACGAATAATTCAAGCTTCGAAAGGAAACCCAATATGAAAAGAACTTCGATTCATCTACATTCAACAAGCCTAAGCTCACGCTTCGCTTGCCTCTCTGTTTTCGCCGTCGCACTCGTGGTCGGCAATGTCAGCGCCGCCGCTGCTACGCTGACCGATAGTTGCGGAACCATCACAGAGTTGCAAGTCACCCAAGGTTCCAATGACTATTCATTCTGCCCGGCTTTCGATATTGCCGGAGCAACCCTTACGGCGGTGACGCTCGTTGCGAATGTCACGGTCAAGGGCGACTCGGCTATCCCCGACTATGTGGTCCTGGAGTTCACTCCCTTCGTCTCTCCCTTCGACTTGACCGTCCAGTTTTCTCAAATGGCCGTCAGCGTCGGTGGTTGGGGAGGTGGTTCTCAGTCGGTGTCCGGATCGGTCGACACAGCATTTAGCAACGCCAATTTTAGCGTGCCGTTTAATGTCGAACAATTTATTGATTCCTCCTATATAGAAGGAACTGTGAACAGCGTTGTTTCCACGTATCAGGTCACATATGCCTATGATCTCCCGGCGGCGGCAGCGCCTGAGCCCGCCACTGCAGGTGCGCTGGGAATCGGGCTGGCTGCCTTGGGGTTCATCAAGAGGCGGCGCCTCCTCCGCCTTTCCTCGCTGACTAACATGTGCAGCTTTGTCTTTCCTCTGGCACTCGCAGTTTTGCTTTGCGCGGATCGCGCCACCGCCGCTACCATTGACTACTCACTAGTCTCAGGGCCAGACACCATCACCTTCGCCATCCCTCAGACACCAACTCCAAATCCGGCGACCCCAAACGCATTCGACGTGACTCCGCTCAGCGTCACTATCAACGGCACGACCTTCAACAACGGTCTGGTGGAATTCACTAGCACGGCAAACGGCGGGGGAATGGAAGTGTTCGCGGGAATAACAGATCTGGTTCTCACTGGCCAGCAGTTGTTTACCGGGACCACTGCAGTGCCGGTGCTGTCCACTTTCTCCGGTTTGTCACTGACAAATGCGGGCGGGGGGCCTAGCACCGCTGGCCCGACTTATACCCTGGACGCGACAACCGCAGGGACGCCAACTCCCGAGCCGAGCAGCTTGGCGCTTTTGGGCTCAGTATTGCTAGTGGGTGGGGTGTTGGGACGCATGCGGCGGCGGACGAAGGCTGGTATTACGAACGGTACCCACTTCGAAAGCAATGATATCGAGCCAGAAAGTCACCAAGGAGTTTAGCCGTGAAACTATTTTGCCAACTTGCCCGTACTCTAGTTTTCGCGGGTTTGCTTACCGCCAGCGCGCGCCTTGCAACAGCGGACACCATTCAAACCTTCGATCTCAGCATGTCCTTTGGCGGCACCTCCTCCAATGGGGTTACCGGTTCGCCATTTTCACTAACAGGAACTGTAACTATCGATACCACGATCGGATCTGTCACGTCCGAGCAATTCTATTTCGGGCCATGGGATATAAAGTCTCAGGGGCTTGAGTCCGCCAGCTACTTAGTCTCTAGCGGGGATTTTATTTATACGCTGGACCTTCTCTTTCCAACCGCCTCCCTCGTGGGATATTCAGGCGGCTCGCTTGTTTCGTCTAGTAATCCAGATAAAGGAAACTACACCAACATGAGTAAGGCCGTCTTTTCGCATGGCCGCCACCCGGGTCCCGACGTGTTCTATCTCGACTATCCCCTGCTGAGCGGACAACTCACTCCGACGGCGGCGGCAGCACCTGAGCCCGGCGGATTGATAGCGGCGCAATTCATGTTACTAGCATGGAGTGCATTGACGCTCCTTGCGAAAAGAGTCGAAGCCTCGGTGTTCGAGGACGGCCGAGTCCGCAACTTTCGCATATTGGGTAAGTATATGCGTGATTTGCGTAACAGGCAACCTCCTCGAAGATCGCTTGGTGGTGCCAAAGCCATCTAAAAAGGCACGAACGCCGTGTCGCTTTTTGAGCGGAACGGTACCACGAAAGGGGGCGCGGTTCTGAATTTTGGCAGACGTTGGCATGATGGAGAAATGGAAAGTGTGTTTGAGGCGGCGGGCGGAATAGAAGGTGTGCGCCATCTTGCGAGCGCTTGGCATCGTCGGGTGATGGCGGATGAAGTGGTCAGCCATGCATTCAGCCATGGCTTTCATCCCGATCATGTCGAGAGACTGGCCGCTTACTGGGCCGAGGCTCTTGGGGGTCCGCGCATGTACACGGGCGTTTATGGAGACGAGACCAGCGTCGTCAAGATGCATAGCGGAAACGGGGAGCACGAGGAAATGAACCGGCGGGCGATTGTGTGTTTTGACGAGGCGCTGGCGGATGTGGGGCTGGCCGATGATGAAAAGCTGCGACAAGTGCTGCACGATTACTTTGCTTGGGCGACGACAACGACGATGTACAGGTTCCATGGGTCGGCTGATGAGGTACCGAGTGGGCTGAGGATTCCGAGGTGGTCTTGGGAGGGATTGCAGGGGTAAAGGGTCGACGGCGGTCCCTAGGCCACTCAACGAATAACCCGTATTTCACTCAGGTCTGAATGTCGGAACTCGAAGCACAGATTAGCCGCGCCACGATTGCGGACGCACCGGCACTGTCACGTTTATCGTCTGCACTTTTTCCGCTGGGTTGCCCCGTGACTACGAAGCCAGAGGATCTGGCCGAATACATCAGACAGGAACTGACGCCCCAGCGATTTTGCGCAGTGCTCGAAGACGATCGCAATGTGATTCTGGTCGTGACTATAGCGGACCAGCTCGCAGGCTACGCTCTCATCGCCGATGGCTCGGCACCTCCCCACTGGGAATTGTCCGCGGGATTCGAATTGCGAAAGTTCTACATCGACGCCGCTTACCATGGTCGAGGAGTTGCCAACGCCCTCATGGAGAAAGTGTTGGCGACAGCGGCAGATGGACGCGAAGGAACATTTTGGCTCAGCGTTTTCTCCGGCAATACACGCGCCATCTCGTTCTACAGGAAATGGGGCTTCCGGATTGCTGGGACGCCGAATTTCCTGGTCGGCACCGATTGGCAGGAGGACTACCTGATGGTGCATGAAACGACCAGCAACGCGCAGGAAGGGGTCGGCTAGAAGCGAAGGGAAAACATCCGTAAGCTATGGGGTCCGCAATCGGCGCTTGACTTCCGGGCCGCATTGAGCGTAGTGGTTCTGCCCTGATGCGATGCTTGCCCGGCACTCGAGTGAGGGTGAATCTGTGATCGCCGCAGGATACAGGCACGAGCACTGAGGTATCGAAAAGGCTTTCATTCGCCGGTGCCGAGGTTCGCCAAGTCGCGTTCCTCACGGATTTCTGGAGCATTTAGTCGGTAGCGGAAGCAGGCAGGAATTGGCCACTGTGAAATACCCAGGCGCCGTGCTCCTTTGTCAGTGGTCCGGTGCCACGGACGGAGCGAAGGTGATCTGCTCGCCGGAAGCTTCCATTTCCAAGGAGTCGCCGGGTTCTAAATACAACTCATCGCGCAGGGGCTTGGGGATGACAACTCGGCCTGCTTTATCAATAACGAGGCGGGTGCTCACAATGGCATCATAGGTTGGGTCAAACCAACACAAGATGCCATTTTAGCGATCCGTGGTCGTTTTCAGGCTTCGAGCTGCTACCGCTTGCGGGCGCTATTAATTTGAAATAGTTCACAATTCGCGTTTCAAATCATTTCCCAGCGCTCAATCTCTAGCAGCCGGTTGTATTTGGCGAGCCGCTCGGAGCGTGTGATGGATCCGATCTTGATCTGGCCAGCCCCGGAGGCAACTGCAAGGTCCGCGAGGAAGCTGTCTTCGGTCTCACCCGAACGCGCTGAAATAACGGCTTTGTAGCCTGCTGTGGCGGCGCGGAGGATCACGGCGAAGGTCTCTGTCAGAGTTCCGATCTGGTTCATCTTCACTAGAATCGAATTGGCGGCTCCTGCCTCGATCCCGCGATCCAGGCGCGCGATGTTGGTGACGAAGAGGTCGTCGCCGACCAGGCGCACCCGCGAACCCAGACGAGTGGTGAGTTCATTCCAGCCCTGCCAGTCGTCTTCGGCCAGCGCGTCTTCGATGGAGACGATGCCGAACCGGTCGATCCAAGGCGTGAAGAGTTCGATCATCTGCACCGACGTGCGGGTTCCGCCGTCGAGCCGGTAAAGGCCGTGGTCGGAGAAATGCGAGGCCGCCACGTCGAGCGCGATATCCATGTGCGTGCCGCATTCTTCGACGGCCTCGCGAAGCAGCGAAATCCCGAGTTCGTTGCTCGGCAGATCGGGCCCCCAGCCGCCTTCGTCAGCCACACCGTTGATGACGTATCCGCTCTTCAGCAGCAACTGGTGAGCCTGCCGGTGGACTTTCACGACGGCTTCCAGAGCCGACAAAAGATCCGGATAAGCGCGCGGGATGACCATAAAGTCCTGAAACTCCGCATGCCGGCCGCCTACCGCATGATGACCACCCGACAGGATGTTGACCATCGGAACCGGGAGTTCGGGCTTCGTTCCGAAAGTGTTTACGAGATGTGTCCAGAGCGGGATTGCCTTCGCCGCGGCCGCGGCGCGAGCGACAGCGCAGGAGACCGCAAGCACCGCGTTCGCCCCCAGACGGGACTTATTTGCGGTGCCGTCGGTTTCGATCAGGCGCGCATCGATGAGGGACTGATGGCCGGCGTCGAGGTCCGTGACGGCCGGTCCAAGAACCTTCTCGACGTTGGCCACAGCACTCGCGACGCCCATACTGTGGAAACGAGCCGGGTCGCGGTCGCGCAATTCGTGGGCTTCGTGCTTGCCGGTGGATTTGCCTGAGGGAACCTGCGCGGTCCCTACGGCTCCAGAGTGAAGTTCGACGCGCGCTTGGAGGGTGGGATTACCGCGAGAATCGAGGATCTCCAGGGCTCGAACGCGACCTATCTTCATCATCGGCTAAAAACCTCGTCTATGGACGCCGCAGGCTCATGCATGAGCGAAATCGCAAGTTTGCTGGCGCGGCGGCGGCCCGCTTCATCCAGATATTCCGCTGGGGACTTGCCGTCGACGCGCGCTAGTAACAGAGCGGGCAGGTGTACCAGAGCGGCGGCTTCGATCCACGCTGCGCCGCCCGGAAGTTCGGCATTCAGCGCGTTCAGGAATTCAGTCGCCAGACCCGCGAGGTGCTGCTTCAGTTGGGGAAGAGCGATACTTTTGAGCGCAATGTGATTCAGGAGGAAGCCAACGTCGAACGACGGGTCGCCGAAATGTACGACCTCCCAATCAATCGCCCAAAGCTCTTCGCCAGCGAGGAGCAGGTTCTTCGGGCTCCAGTCGCCGTGCACGAGACTGACCCGGCGCGCGGCGGACTGCTCCATCAGGTGATGGAAATATCCCTTGAGTTCTGGGTGGACGGAGGCGGTGAAGCGGTAATAGGGGTCGATGCGGAGTTGATCGAAGACGGTCTGGTCGCCGAAGAGTTCGCGGGCCTCGGGGTGTTCCCAACTAGCGGCGATGATGGACCCGAGCAGGATTCCGGCGGCGCGCGCATGGGCAGGGTTCAGTTGTCCGGCGAAGAGTTTGGTCTTCCACATCGCGGCTGAGGAGGGTGCCGCTTCCATGGCGATCGTGAACTCGGCCCTGTGTTCGCGAAGCAGCGCGGGGACATGTCCGCCCCGGACCCTGCCTTGGAGCCAGCGCATAGCGGCAGCTTCGCGGAAGATGCGGGCGCGATCGGAAAGCCACTCTCGCTCTACCCGCAGTTTGCCCAGAGACTGTTTCAAGACGGCGCGGAACTCAGGCGCCTCGACGAGAATGACCCGATTGGAAACCCCGCCGCCCAGTTCCTGGCAACGAAGATAGGACGTGGCAATGCCCATGGCGTTCAGCCACAGCGAGGCGTTGGAGGCGTCGAGTTCCAAAGGACATACTACCCTGGCAGAATGCGCGAGAGTAGATTAATAGAAGGCAAAAACATGTCATCTCGCAGTTTCTACATTGCAGCCGTTTTGCTGTCTCTATCGGCTTTGAACGCATTAGCACAGGTTACGTACTCTCGCGATGTGGCGCCGATTCTTTATCAGCACTGCACAGGTTGCCACCATCCGAAAGACATTGCGCCGATGTCGTTGATGGATTACAAGTCGGCGCGGCCGTGGGCGCAGGCGATTCGGCAAGCGGTGGTGCTCAAGAAGATGCCGCCTTGGTTTGCGGACCGATCTATTGGGCACTTCGCCAATGACCCTAGCCTCGGCGATGCGGAACGCCAATTGATTATTGCCTGGGTGGATCAAGGGGCGAAGGAGGGCAAGGTGAAAGATCTGCCGCTAGCGCCAACCTATGCGGAGGGCTGGCACATTGGTAAGCCGGATGCGATCTTCGATATTGGTGAAGACCACGTCTTGAAAGGGACATTGGCAGACGACTACGTTTATTTCACGGTGCCGACGCATTTCACGGAAGGACATTGGGTACAGGCGGTGGAACTGCAGCCCGGCAATCGGAAGGTTGTTCATCACGCGCACGTGAGCGTGGTGGAGCCGGATGCGCCCAAGTCTGCCGCGCAGTCCGCTGCCGCCGCAGACAAGAAACGTTTCAATGACTATCTGCTGAGGACTAGCGATGGCTTGCGCCATATGCGGCCGGATTCGCCGGTGGTGAATGACGCTTGCAGTTACAGCGGCCCAGATATCGATCGGCTGCGTATTGCAGGTGAAGGCGCGCTTGGTTCGTATTTGCCTGGCATGCCTCCGGATACCTACCCCGGCGATACGGCGAAGTGGATTCCTGCGGGAGCGCAATTGCGTTTTCAGATTCACTATCACAGTGAGGCATCTGGCGCCAAGGATTCGGGGGTCAGTGACCGTACTCGTGTGGGCCTGATCTTCGCGCCTGTGGTTCCTAAGCATCCACTACGGCGTATGGATGTGGATAACGATTTCTTCTCGATCCCTGCAGGTGCGGCCGGGGAAACAGTGACGCAATGCGCCACTTTCAGCGCGGATTCGCTGCTGCTCTCGCTGACACCGCACATGCATTATCGCGGCAAAGATGCGCGCTTCGAAATTCAGCGGCCTGGCCAAACGACAACCGAAACGTTGTTGCTGGTTCCGCAATACGATTTCAACTGGCAACTGAAATATGTGTTTCAAGCGCCGGTGTTTGTGCAGAAAGGCACGCGGGTGATCATGACATTCCACTACGACAACAGTGCTAATAACAAGTTCAACCCAGATGCGGCGCGGACGATTCGGTGGGGGGAGCCGAGTGAAGAAGAAATGATGAGCGGCTGGATTGATTACATTGAGGCGCCCGCGAATACGGCACTTAGTTTGTTGGGCCGTTAAGGTAACGGTCGGGTAGACCCGAACGGGCACTGGCCGCTAGTCGGTTTTCTTTTCGGCGTCTTCCGTGAGGTCGATGGCGAGTACTACGGCAAGGATCAAGATGTCGTCCTCCCCCGGCGCGGTTTCGACGCCGTAGGTGTCCGTGAGAGCAACCCACTGCTTTGAAACTGTAGCCACAACGCTTCCGCTGCGCTCGATCGTAAAGTTGTGTTGAAAAATGCTGCCGGTGACATGCAGGTCGTCGGGACCGGGAATGTCCACTGTGAAGCGATCAACAAATGGACTGATCAGCTTTTTGCGAACTGTCGCCGCTTCGACGCCATGGCGGGTAATGTGAAATTTGGGAGCGATGGAGATGAGCTGCTTTTCCACGGTCGCAAGTTCGTTGCCGGCGAGATCACTCAAAACCAGGGTGTGATGCAGAGAAAACAACTTGCCTTTGACCTGGTAAATGGGTGCACCCTCCTCGTTACGAATGACAGAATCCTCGGTAATTCGAAAGAATTTTTCGCGGATAACATAGCGCATAACCAATACTAACCTGCTTCGCGAAGAGTATGATCGTACTGGCCTTAAGGAGATGGGGAGACGGCATGAGTTCCATTGCTCATCAAGATGTAGAGTTGGACCCACTTACGAAACTGGTAGGTCGAACGGCCTTTTGGCGATGTGTATCGGAGACGTTGTTGAATCCGCCCGATGCGGCGGACCCTCCGGCGCTGCTGGCGGTGGATCTGGACCGGTTCAAGATGGTCAACGATAGCGCTGGCCACGAAACGGGAGACGGCGTACTGCAGCGCGTTGCCAAACGGATTCGCGGTGCGGTGCCGGCCGACGATATTGTAGCCAGAATCAGTGGGGACGAGTTCGCCATCTTATTGCGGAGAGGCGGAGGCGCCAAGGCCATGGCGCTGCAACTGCTGGACCTCATCGGGCGACCTTATGCGGTGAGAGGGCAGATCATCGCCATCAGTGCGAGTGTGGGCGTGGCAATTTCACCAAGAGACGGAGTGGATGCGGATGCGCTCATGCAGGCTGCCAACATCGCCCTGCATCAAGCAGAAGTTGAGGGCCGGAACCGTCACAAGAGCTTTGAGATTTCGATGCAAGACCGAGCGAATCTGCGGTTCGCGCTGGAGCGAGATTTGCGCGCCGCCATCGCGTTGCAGCAGGTGGAACTCCGGCTTGCCGTGGCGACGGGTCAGTTTGTGTTGGAGTACCAGCCGATCATCCACTTGGGCAGCGAAAGCGTGGTTGGATTTGAAGCGCTGCTGCGGTGGCAGCACCCGGTGCGAGGGCTGGTGGGGCCCGACAGTTTTATCCCGCTTGCTGAAGAGATCGGTGTAATTGGACAAATCGGGACTTGGGCCTTGCGCTGCGCTTGCAAAGCAGCGGCGACATGGCCGACAATTCCACGACCGATTTTCGTGAGCGTGAACGCATCGCCACTGCAGGTGCGCGAAGGGCAAGGGTTTGTGAAGGCAGTTGCGGACGCGCTTTCAGAGTCGGGCCTGGCGCCGGACCGGCTCGCCATTGAAATTACTGAATCAGCCGTTCTAGAAGATAGCGGCCAGTTTCTGCGAACCATTCGGGATATGGGCGTGGCGCTTTGCGTGGACGACTTCGGCACGGGGTTCTCGTCGTTAAGCCAGCTCTCGCAATTCAGCTTTGATCGAATTAAGATCGACAGGAGCTTCGTTCGCGAAATCGGGAAGCCGACGGCAGCGCTAGCGTTGTTGCAGAACGCGAATTCACCTTCTAAGCGGTCGCAGGCCGCGTGGATGCTCAGGGCGATTGCGGGACTGGGCAGCGGGTTAGGCATCACGACGGTGGCGGAAGGCGTTGAAACTCACGAGCAAGAGAATGTGGTTCGGATGGCTGGGGTCACGGAGGCGCAAGGATTTCTTTACGCGAAGCCAGTAGCGGAGAATATGGTGACTCAACTGGTGGAGACATTCGGAGCGCAATCGCGCAGTCAAGGAGCTTCCGCTTGAGCAACGAAATATATAGCCTCGCTTATGTCAGCCGGAGCGAGCTTGGAAAGAACGGTAACGAGGACGTAGATACGCAGATTGCCAGCATTTTGCAATCGGCGCGGCGAAACAACCGCCTATGCGGTATTACTGGAGCTCTGCTTTTCTCGGAGGGGTGGTTTGCGCAGATACTCGAGGGAACGCAAGAGGCGATAGAGGAAATCTTTGAGACAATCCAAGCCGACGCGCGCCACTCGAATGTGACTGTCCTACACTTTCATCCGGTTAGCGAGCGCAGCTTCCCCGCGTGGTCGATGGCGTATGCCGGGGCAAACGAAGGGGCGCGTGCGCGTGCGGCAGCGGTCCAGGTTCTGCCCTCAGCCGACGAAATTGCGGTGCAATCGATGGGGCAATCTTTCCTGAGCGTGCTGCGCGACTATATTGGACGGCAGGAGACGGGATTGGGTGCGGCGGCGGGGATCAAGACGTCTTAAATTTCGGTGATTTGTCCGATGGGCCACGGTGGTCTTCTCTTATCCGCCAGAGGTGGCTTTGACTTGGGTTTGGTTTGCGGGAAATGGCGGGGTGATTGGCTTGAGGCGGGCGGATAGGGCTCCAGCGGCGATGCGGGAGCGGATCATGAAATCTGGATTGCCGGTCGCGGCGTAGAGGGAGCCGAAGAGCAGCGCCGACGCGGCGAGTTTGGGGCGGCTGAGGTTGCGAGGGAACGGCTCGCCGGTGGCTTTGACCATAGCGGTTTCGGTGACGCCTTCCCAATAGGCGCGTTTGGAGATCCATTCTTTAGTGAGCCTTTCGCGGTGGATGCGATGAGTAACGCGGACCGACGGTTCGTACATCACTTCAAAGCCTTCGCGAAGCAGAAGACGGACGGCCAGAGTTTCTTCGCCGCCGATGAGACGGTCGCCGATGCGGCCTAATTCGTTGCGGAAGCCGCCGAGGGAGAGAAGCTTCTCCCGTTGGAAGGCAAGATTGGCGCCGCAGACTTTGGCTCCTTGGCGGACAGAACGGCGGGCTTGGTCCTGAATGCACGACAAATAGAAGAGCCAGCGAGGGCTGATGTGATTAGGTGCAGGTTGATCGGGCCAACCCGGGGCGGTTAGGCCGCCGACGGCGGCAAGATTGACGCCGCCGATTTCAATTGCGTTGTTAAGCGCAGTGAGCCAATTGGGGAAGGCTTGCGCGTCGTCGTCGAGATAGGCAACCCATTCACCGCGAGATTCGTGGAGGGCCGCATTGCGTGCTAGCGAGTGGCCCGGGGTTTCCAAGCGGACCAAGCGGGCGCGGTAGGTATTCGCCAATAAACGCAGGGCGTCGGCGTGCTGCGGGGCTGAGCAACTATCCACAATCACGAGTTCAGAGGAATGATCCGACATCTGGGGCGCAACGGCCTGGAGGCAAAGGGCAACGTCTTCGGAACGGTCATGAGAACAAATGGCGATGGAAATCATATAGTTAGTAACTT
>Ga0209698_10003946_pt1 | contig 16400 bp, 16 predicted proteins | sample LitLauG_LLR_2012_FD_187203 | JGI IMG/M metagenome (GOLD analysis project Ga0209698, IMG submission 187203) | Freshwater sediment microbial communities from Pennsylvania, USA - Little Laurel Run_MetaG_LLR_2012 (SPAdes) (version 2) | ecosystem: Environmental > Aquatic > Freshwater > Creek >...
CGCCTTCGAGCGTCAGCGCGGGCGTGGAAAGCTCTTCCGGAAGAACCGGATCGGGCCCGGGGATGTTAGTGCCGTAGGTGGGTAGCCAGAACTTCTGCCGCGCGGGCCAGCCCGTTTTCGCGCCGCTGACGGTTGCGGGGAGCGCTACGATGTGCGCGTCAGGAAATGTCTGCTTCAGCACCGCGAGTCCAAACAAGTGATCGGGATGCGGGTGCGTGATGTAGATCGTAGTCAGGTTTTTCTTCGATTCCAGAATTTCAGCGGCGAGCCGGTGGGCTTCGCTGAGGCTGAACTGAGGGTCGATGACGAGCATGTCCTTCTCGCCGTAAATCATCGTTGAATTGACGTCGTATCCATTTACGCCAACTCCTGTATGGACCTTCAGTTGGAGTTTCGTCTGTGCGCCTGCAACCGCGGCAAGTGCGGTTATCGTCAGGAGCAAACGGAAAAGTCGGGTATGCATGCAAGCGATTGTATCGCCCGGCCTGCGAGCGGGGGAAGCGTTACCCTAGTAGGCTGATCCGCCGGCGAGCCACTGCATGCCGCGCGCGTAGAGTGCGTCCAGTTCCGGGCCTTCGAGGCCGGGCATGTCGCGTTTCACCTTGTAGCCGATGCGCGTTTGTAAATAGGCAAGGTGCCGGTAGCCTTCCGGGAACATTTCGAGAATCGATTTGTCCAGCCGCAGAGGGTTGTCCGGATCGGGATCGATGACATCCATGCGGTCCTTTTCGTAAATCGGCTGGCGGAGCACCATGACCCAGTTGCCGTTTCGCTTTTCGAGGAAGTCGTAGAAACGGCCGGTGCAGACCACATCCACCGGATGTTCGTCGACGATGGCACGCTGCGAGATGGTCATCTTCGTCTGCGAGATGGCGCGATTGGCTGAAATATCGGCCGAGTGGCCACCGAGGAAGTGCAGGATATTCACGCCTTTCGCGATGCCCTGCCTGCTCATTTCGATGAACTCCGGGCCAGTGCCCTGGAACCAGGTGGCCATCATGACGCCTTCTGTTTTTCCTTCGCCATCTTTGGCCCAGACGTGGATGAAGCGGTCCCAGTCGCCGGCATCGCGCCAGACCACCCAGTTTTCCACCAGTTCGCGGATGGCCTGCCGGTCTTCCGGCGTGCCTCTCAAATCATCCATGGAAATCCTCCCTCGAAAGCGGCTTCTCACCGCGGCCAGTACCGCGACAAATCGAATAACAGGTTATCAATGCGGCGGGCTCCGGCGCACCGGCGGGGCTGTGGACAGACCTCCCGCGTGCTTCCAGGGGCCTTCCGGGTAACGCGTGATAGAATTCTGAGTTGCCCGTAATGATCGCTTCAAGCGGGGTCTGAACGGCAGTTTGGGCCGCGACGATCGGGCTTGCCGGACATCCACCGTCTTGTCGCGGCCGACCCTTGCGGGAGAGTAACGGAACAGGAGTCTGGAATGGAAAAGCCGTACGACGATATTCCCGGCACGATTGTGTTCGATGCCGAGCGCTCGCGCCAGGGTTATCACCTCAACATGTTCTGCATGTCCCTGATGAAGGACGAGAACCGCAAGGCCTTCAAGGCGGATGAAGCCGGTTATCTGGCGATGTGGCCCATGACTCCGGAACAGCGCCAGTCAGTGCTGGACCGCGACTGGAACCGCATGTTGCAACTGGGCGGCAATATCTATTTCACCTCCAAGATCGGGTCCACCGATGGCCTCTCGTTCCAGCAGGTTGCGGCCATGATGTCGGGCAAGACGCAACCGGAATACGCGGAAATGATGATTAACGGCGGTCGTTCCATCGAAGGCAATCGGTACAAATCGGAGCAAAAACGTGGCTAAGTTAACGGCGGGCCTCGCGACGTCCCACATCCCCGCGGTCGGGGCGGCACTCGACAACGGGAAGAGCGGCGAACCCTACTGGCAGCCCGTTTTCAAAGGGTACGAGTTTGCGAAAGAATGGATCGCGAAAGAGAAACCGGACGTTGTGATCCTGGTGTACAACGATCACGCCTCGGCGTTTTCGCTGGAACTGATCCCGACGTTTGCGATTGGCTGCGCGGAACAGTTTGAGCCGACCGACGAAGGCTGGGGGCCGCGCAAGGTTCCCGTCGTGAAAGGCTCGCCGGAGCTGGCGTCGCATCTGGCGCAGTCGCTGATTCTCGATGAATTCGACATGACCATCGTCAATAACATGACGGTGGATCACGGGCTCACGGTGCCTATGTCGCTGATGTTCGGGCAGCCAGCCGAGTGGCCCTGCCAGGTGATTCCGCTGGCCGTGAACGTGGTGCAATATCCGCCGCCCACCGGCCATCGCTGCTACATGCTCGGTAAGGCGATTCGCAAGGCAGTGGAAGCCTACGACAAAAATCTGAAGGTAGTGATCTTCGGTACCGGCGGCATGTCGCACCAACTGCAGGGGCCGCGCGCCGGGCTGATTAACAAGGCATTCGACAATCGATTCCTCGATCTGCTCACCGCCGATCCGATTGCGCTGACGAAAATGCCCCATGTGGAATACATGCGCGAAGCGGGCTCGGAAGGCATTGAGCTGGTGATGTGGCTCGTGATGCGCGGCGCGCTCGACGACGATGTCAAAGAGACGTATCGCTTCTATCACGTGCCGGCGTCGAATACGGCGGTTGGCCACATTATTTTAGAAAACAAAAATTAGTTCAATACATGAAGCCCTCTATTATTCGCAATATCAAGAGACCCGACGCGGCGGCCGTGAAAGCCCTTGGCGAACAGGGCGTCGCCACGGTTCACGAAGCGCAGGGCCGTACCGGCCTGATGAAGCCGTATATGCGGCCGATCTATCCGACGGCGAAATTATCGGCCCCGGCGGTGACCGTGTTCTGCGCGCCCGGCGACAACCTGATGATCCACGGAGCGATTGAAGTCTGCAAGCCCGGCGACGTGCTGGTGGTTGCGACCTTTTCGGAGAACACGGACGGGTTTTTCGGCGATCTGCTGGCCAATTCGCTGCGCGCTCATGGCGTGCTCGGCCTGGTGATCGACGCCGGCGTGCGCGATGTGGCCGATCTGACGGCGATGGATTTCCCGGTGTGGTCGAAGGCGATTTCGGCGCAGGGCACGGTGAAAGCAACACCCGGCTGGGTGAACATCCCGATCGTTTGTGCGGGCGCGACGGTGAACCCCGGCGACGTGATTGTGGCCGATGTGGACGGCGTTTGCGTGGTGCCGCGCGAAGACGCGGTCACGGTGGCGAAAGCCGGACAGGCGCGCATCGAAAAGGAAGAGAAGAACCGCGTGGAGCTGAAAGCGGGCAAGCTCGGCCTCGATATGTACGGTCTGCGCGACAAGCTGAAGCAGCTGGGCGTCGAGTGGTTGGACGAAGCGTAATCGGGGCAGATTGATAAGCCCGCCGTAAGTGATATCATTACCCGGAAATGGCAGCAACTACTTCTCCTCAGCCAGGCGTTAGCGCGCCGCCTCAAAGCGCTCCCACATCGAAGTGGATCTGGATCATCGCGGCGTTCGTCGTGGGCGGTGGCATTGCGCTGCTCCCGCAACCCGCGGGACTCAGCCATATCGCGCAGTTGGTTCTGGCCATTACCGCCGGCACCGCCATCCTCTGGGCGAGTAACATCATCAACCAGGGCGTCGCCTCCGTGCTGCTCATGGCTTTCCTGATTCTGGTGGGCGTGAAACCGCCGCTCGCCCTCAGCGGGTACTCCGACCCTGCCTACTGGACCCTGGTCGCCGTCCTCTTCTACGGCTTTGCGATGCGCAAAACGGGCCTCGCCGAGCGCGTGTCGTATTACATCCTCACGCTCTTCCCCGGCTCCTACTCCGGCATCCTAACGGCCTTTTTCGTCATCGGCTTCCTGCTCGCGCTCGGCATTCCGTCGATGACCGTCCGTACCGCCATCATGACACCCATCGCCTGGGCCCTGTGCCAGTCTCTGGGACTCAAGCCGAAGAGCAACGGCACCGCGCTCATCATCCTGACAACTGTCGAAATGGCCGTGGTTCCCGGGCTTGCCTTCATGTTAGGCTCTCTCGCCGGCCCGGTTGTCGTAAAGGCTTTCGCGGCGAAAAACATCCCGCTGACCTGGGGCAGCTACGCGGAATACACTACTGTTCCCACGCTGATCCTCTGCGCTCTGATACTAATCGGCAACCAATTCATTCTCAAACCGGAAGCGCCCATCAATGCCCCCCGTTGTTTCGCCCGAGACCGTCTGAAAGCCCTCGGCCCGTTCCACATGCAGGAAGGGATAACCGCCGGCGTGGTCGTGTTTTCGATCGTTTACTGGGCCACTGCCAGCTATCACCACTTCCCCTCGTTCCTAATCGGTATGTTCGGCTTGTTTGTATTCGCCGCCGCCGGCATCCTCTCCGATAAAGACATCCCCACTGCAGTCTCCTGGTCGCTGCTGCTCTTCCTCGGCGGCATCTTCGGCCTCGCCAATGTGATCCAGGAATACAAGGTCACCGACTGGGTCGCCGGCTACCTGGTACCGGTGGCGCAGGGCATTTCCGGCAACATGATTCTCGTCGTCATTGTCCTTGCTCTTGCCGAGTACGTGTTGCGCTTCCTCGATCCTTCCAGCTTCATCGCCATCGCGGTGCTTTTCCTCTCGGTTGTGGAAGTGCTTTCGAAGGCCGGTGTGCCGCCGCTGGTAACCAGCACCGCGATCCTCCTCGCCTCCGTACCCTTCTGGGCTCAGTATCAGAATTTCTGGATCGCGATGGGCTCCGGACTTTCCGACGGCCAGGGATTCAGCAACGGGCAGATGCAGCGTGCAGCCAACGGCTACGCTGTGTTCGTTTTCATTGCCCTGATTGTCTCGGTCGGGTACTGGAAGCTGATCGGCGTAATTTAGGGCGCCCTGGCCATGCTCATCCCGATATAGCCATCTCAAATGGCTATAATGGATCCATGCAGGTCAGCGTTGCCGAGGCCAGGAACAAACTCACCGAGTTGATTCGCGCGGTGGAATCCGGCGAACAGGTCACGATCTGCCGCCGCGGCACGCCCGTCGTTAGTCTTGTGCCGGCCGCTGCGCCCGAACCGCGCAAACCAAAATTCGGCACCATGCGGGGAAAGATCAAAATCATCGATCCGGACTGGTGGAAGCCGATGACCGACGATGAAGTCGACGCGTTTCTCGAGGGGCGTTATTGATTGCGCCTGTTGCTCGACACGGCAGTTTTCATCTTCGCGATGGAAGAGCCAGAGCGCCTTTCGAGGAAGGCCCGCAATGCAATTGAACAGGCCGACGCACTGCGTGAAGTCAGCGCAGCGTCACTGGCTGAGATCGCGATAAAATTTAACATCGGGAAACTGCACATCGGGGCTGACGCGGTTCAGGCCGGCCTTGACGACCTGATCGTCAGGGTTTTGCCTTATACGGCCGAACACGCACTGCGCCTGTTCGGTCTGCCGCTGCACCACCGCGATCCATTCGACCGCCAGATCATCGCCCAGGCGTTTGCTGAGAACCTTCCCGTCGTCACGCCGGATTCCGCCTTCCGCCGCTACCACGGGCTGCGCACCATCTGGTAACAAGAAAAGCTGCCCGCATGGAGCAGCCTTCTCATTTGTCCGTTCTTTGACGCCCGCGCTACGGCTGCGCCCGCATGCTCTTTTCGAGAGTGTCGAGGGTCTGCATTGCGTGGAGGCACTGATGGACGCTGGCGTTGGGCTCGCGGCCTTCTTTAATCGCGGAGAAGAATTCGCGGTCCTGCAGTTCGATACCGTTCATGGACACCGCAACGCCGGTCAGGTCGATGGCATTGCCTTCGCCGTCGATGAGATCGTCGTAGCGGGCGAGATAGGTGCCGTTGTCGCAGATATAGCGGAAGAAGGTGCCGAGCGGCCCTTTATTGTTGAACGACAGCGCGAGGGTGCAGAGCTGGCCGTTGGCGTTCTTGAGCTGGATGCTCATATCCATGGCGATCTTCAGCTCGGGATGGTGCGGGCCTTCGAGCGCGTTGGCGTATTTGGAGTTGCTGCCGGTCTGGTACTGGAAAAGGTCGACCGTGTGGCAGGCGTGGTGCCAGAGCAGGTGGTCCGTCCAGCTGCGGGGCTTGCCGAGCGCGTTCATGTTGGTGCGGCGGAAGAAGAAGGTCTGCACGTCCATGGACTGGATGGTGAGTTCGCCCTTCTGAATTTTGTTGCGAATCCACTGGTGGCTGGGGTTGAAGCGGCGGGTGTGGCCAGCCATGGCAACGAGGCCGGTTTCCTTTTGCACATCGCAGATGGCCTGGGAATCGGCGAGCGAATCGGCCATGGGGATTTCCACCATGACATGCTTGCCGGCGCGCATGGATTGAATGGCCTGCGCGGCGTGCATTTGCGTGGGCGTGGTTAGGATGACGGCCTCAACGCCGGGCTGATTCAGGCTTTCGGCAAGATCCGTGGTCCAGTGCGGGATATTCCATTTCTTTGCGACCTCTTCGGTGGACGCAGGGCTGCCACCCGTAAGCGTGACCACTTCGATGCCAGGGATGTTGGCCATGGCTTCCAGATGCTTGACGCCGAAGGCTCCCTGTCCGGCGAGACATACTTTCATGGTGTTTTCCTCACTTTGAGAATGTGCCGGAGGGCACTGATGGCGCGGCCCCGAGCATAAGAAACCACATTATCATCCCGCGCCCGCTGGTCCCGCGCCGATGACCGGGGCTCAACAGGCCCGGAATGGCGCTCAGGACAGGGTCGCAGGAGATCCTGATGAAGCGAGCATAACGACACAAGTCTAACGACTCATTGACACATAAAAATGCACTTGATAGCATTTTTCGACGGAGTTGCCATGAAAAACAAGCTGTTAGTGTTCCTTGCCTTGGGGGCTGGTCTGATGCTCAGTACGACGGCCGTTTTCGCCCACCACGGCACGAACGCGTCTTACGATCTGGACCACACAGTCACGATGAAAGGGAAAGTGGCCGAGTTCCTGTGGGTAAATCCGCACTGCCAGCTTTATTTCGACGTGGCCGACGACAAGGGCAATGTTGTGCGCTGGGGCGGAGAAACGAACAGCCCGGGAGTGCTGATGCGCTCCGGCTGGAAGAAAACGATTCTGAAGCCAGGCGACGAGATTACGATCAGCGTGCATCCTTCGCGGGCGGGCACTCCGGTGGGTGTGATCCAGCGAATCGTGCTCCCGGATGGCACGGTGCTGGAACGCGGCGCAGGGGCGAGCAACTAAGCGGCGGGCGATCCATAAGAGGAATGAAAATGCGGAATCGTCTCAGTGTGCTGGGTTTGACTATAGCGGGAATCACCTTCGCGCAGTCGGTTCCGGCGCCGAATCATGACCTCACGGGAGTGTGGCGCTGGACGGGGCGCAGCGTGCTCACGGTGAGTCCGGAGACGCCTCCCTTCACTCCCCTTGGCAAACAGCTGTTCGACGCCAACAAGCCCTCGTACGGGACGCGCGCGATCCCACCGGCACTAGGGAACGATCCGCAGGGAAAGTGCGATCCGCTGGGGATTCCACGCCTTCTCTTCTACGGCGGGACGAATACGCAGGAGTTTATTCAGTCGAAAGACCGGGTGGTGGAGTTCTTTGAATGGATGCACGTTTACCGCACGATCTGGACCGACGGCCGCGAACTTCCAAAGGAACCGGAGCCATCGCGGCTTGGCTATTCGGTAGGTAAATGGGATGGCGACACGTTCGTGGTCGACACGGTTGGTTTCATCGACAACACGTGGCTGGACCACTTCGGCGATCCGCACAGCGATGAAATGCGGCTGCAGGAACGGTATCGCCGGACAGATCAGAACAATCTGGAAATGACGCTGACGCTCACCGATCCGAAGATTTACACGAAGCCCTGGGTGAGCGACAAAAAGACGTTCAGACTGGAGCCTAAAACGGAGCAGGCGGAGATCTTCTGCGTGCCTTCCGAAGAAGAGTTGTTTAACAAGCGCATGCGGGATCCCGCCGCCGGGAAGAAGTAACCGCCCGGAAACAGCGTTCCTGATGCGCGCGCGTGATTTCGATATGCTTGCAGAATGCTTTACGGAAAGAGGCTGATGAAAATGAACCGAATCGCTTTTGTACTGACCGCGGCGGCCATGGCCGCCCTGCCCGCCCTTGCCGCGCGCAACGTTGATGAATTCAAGACCAGCGCCGGCACGCTGAAGATCACTACTGTTATGCATGCGGGCTTCATCATGGAGGCGGGTGGGCAGGTGGTTTGCGTCGACCCCGCGCAGGGAAGCTTTGACGGCCTGCCGCAGGCAGACCTGATTCTGCTGACCGATATCCACGGCGACCACCTGGCGCCGCCCCTGATCGCCAAAGTCCGCAAAGCCGGCACGCAGATCATTGCGCCAGCCGCGGTGGCGAAGACCGTGACGGACGCTATTGTGCTGAATAACGGCGAATCGAAGACGATCGGCGCGTGGAAGATCGAGGCGGTGCCGATGTACAACCTGAAACGCGGACCCTCTGCCGGTCAGTTGTTTCACGATAAAGGCCGCGGTAACGGGTACATCGTAACGTATGGCGGGCTGCGAATTTATATTGCGGGCGACACGGAGGGCATTCCGGAGATGCGCGCGCTGAAGAATATCGACGTGGCGTTTGTGCCGATGAATCTGCCCTACACGATGCCGCCGGATGAGGCCGCCGATGCGGTGAAAGCGTTCCACCCGAAGGTGGTCTATCCATACCACTATCAGGGGTCGGACCTGAAGGTTTTTGAAGCGGCTCTGGCTGGCACGGGCATTGACGTTCGCATTCGCAACTGGTACTGAAACTCCGCAATTGTGACCGAAGCAGACCGTGCCCGTGGCGGCGAGTTCGCGCGGCCTGCTTCGGCATCCCCGTTTTTGACCTCACGATCCGACTGATATATACTTTTGCGAGTTGCTCTTAGCGGGTTCCCCCCCGCAGTTCAGGGTCGTTTTTTTCAGTTTTTTCAGGAGATTTATGCGCTCGCCGGTAAAAATAGCTTTATCTTTATTGCTTCTCTCGATGCCCGCTCTTGCTCAAAGCGACCGCGGCACAATCACGGGCACCGTGACTGACCCCGCTGGTGCGGTGGTCGCGTCGGTGCCGATCGAGGCGAAGAACCTCTCGACCGGATTGACTTACGAATCCGCGAGCACAGGGACGGGCAACTACACGGTGGCCGAATTGCCGGTTGGCCCGTATGAGATAACGGCGACGGCGCCGGGCTTCAAGAAGTATGTGCGGGCGGGTCTGGTGGTGCAGGCCGCGGCAACGTATCGTGTCGATATCGGGCTGGAGGTCGGCGCGACCACGGATTCGGTGACCATCACGGCAGAAGCGCCGCTGCTGAAGACGGAAAGCGGCGAGTTGAGCCATAACCTGACGGGTGAATCACTGGATACGCTTCCGATCCTCGGAATCGGTTCGGCCTTCGCCAGCAACAGCGGTGTTCGCAATCCGTATGCCGCGACGAATCTGGTGCCAGGCGGAATCTTCGCGGGTGACGTGACGGTGCGCATCAACGGCACACCCCAAAACACGCAGGCTCTTCGGATTGAAGGACAGGAATCGAGCAACGCCACCATGATGGCCTTCGGCTCGCAGAATCAGCCGAGCGTGGATTCGATCCAGGAATTCTCGATTCAGACCAGCAACTATGCCGCGGAGTTCGGCCAGGCCGGCGGCGGCGTGTTTATCGCAACGATGAAATCGGGAACGAATCAGTTGCACGGCACCGGGTACGATTATTTCGTCAATGAAGCCCTGAACGCCAGCACACCTTTCACCAATGTGAAGCCGCGCGCGCGCCGCAACGATTATGGCTTTACGCTGGGTGGACCGGTTGTGATCCCCAAAATCTACAACGGCCGCAACAAGACGTTCTTCTTCTATAATTTCGAGCAGTTCCGTGAGAACACGATCGTCAACAACGTGCCCCTGACTGTGCCGACGGCGGCTTACCGGGCGGGCAATTTCTCCAGTGCCCTGACCGGCAAGACGCTCGGGACCGCTCCGGACGGGACTCCGATTCTGGAGGGCGAGATTTTCGATCCCACGACGAACCACGCCGCGGCGAATGGCTCGATTGTACGCACTCCATTTCCCAACAATACGATTCCGACCAGCCGCATCGATCCGGTGGCGCTGGCGATTCAGAATCTGGTGCCGGCGGCGAATCTGCCCGGGCTGAACAATAACTACCTGGCTTCGTACACCGGCATCCGGCACACGGACATCAATTCAGTGAAGATGGACCAGATCGTCACCGAGAAGTCGAAGCTTTCGGTCTTTTACTCCCGGACCCACACCTCCGCGCCTTACTCGCAGGTTCTGGCGGGTGACTCGCTGCCAAAAGAGATTACGGTGGGCCGCGGCAACTACGACTGGGTTCACACGACCCGCGTCAACTACGACTACACCATTGCCCCCACGGTGCTGCTGCACGTCGGCATCGGCTACGTGAACCAGCACGGGCCCAACGACTTCACGCCGGCAATGGACAGCTTCAACCCGGCCAGCATCGGATTGAAAGGCACGTTCAACACGGGCCGCTTCCCCAGCATTCTGACTTTGTGCAACGCAGTTGTACCCGCCGGCGCTTCGAATCCAGTGGGTTGCGGCAGCCAGGGCGGACTGGTCAACCTGGGTCCCACCACTTCGGGCGGCGCGCCCGGCGCCACGACTGGAGGCGGAATTTACTCGTTCCGGCCTACCGGGAACACCAGCCTGACCTGGATTCGCGGCAACCATGCGTTCAAAGCGGGCACTGAAGTCATCATCAACAATTTCATGTACGCGCAGGACGCGACGTCGACCGGTGTGTTTACCTTCAGCCCTGGCGAAACTTCCGAACCCTACCTTGCTCCTGCCACTACGCTGGCCGGCGGCACACCCGGGTTCCCCTACGCCAGCTTCCTTCTGGGCGCTGTGGATAACGGCAATATCGGGGTTCCCACGGACCAGCACCTGGGACAGCACTTCTTCGCTCTGTTCGTTCAGGACAGCTGGAAAATCACCCGGAAGGTCACTCTGGATTATGGCGTGCGCTGGGACTACCAGACTTACATGAAGGAAGGCGCCGGCCGCATGCCGAGCTTTTCTGCGACCACGCTGAACCCGAGCGCCGGGAACCTGCCTGGCGCCACGATTTTCGATGGCTACGGACCGGGACGCTGCCAATGCAATTTCGCCAAAAACTATCCTTACGCCATTGGCCCCCGGCTCGGTATCGCGTGGCAGGCAATGCCGAAAACCGTGGTCCGCGCGGGTTTCGGCGTGGTCTATGCCAAGCCCTCCGCGTATGACAACCTGACGATCAGCAGCAACAATCCTTACCAGTCGCCGGGCCTGTTCACGCCGGCTGCGTCTTTGCAGAATGGCGTGCCGATTACGCCGAATCCGTGGCCTTACTTCAATCCCGGCCAGTTTCCCAACATTCCTGGCCAGGTAGCCTCAGCCAACATTCCGACGGTGATCGATCCGAATGCGGGCCGCCCCCCCCGACAGCTGCAGTGGAGCGTTGGCGTGCAGCGCGAAGTGATGCAGAATCTGCTGGTGGAAGCTTCGTTCGTGGGCAACCGCGGCGCGTATTGGCCGGCAAACAGCCTCGTCAACTACAACGCGATTACTCCGCAGATTCTTGCCGCGCATGGATTAAGCGCCAACAATGCGGCCGACCTGACACTGCTGAACTCGGTTCTGAGCAGCCCGACCGCGATCTCCAGAGGTTTCGGAACGCCTCCCTACCCGAGTTTCCCGCTCAGCGCGACGGTTGCGCAGTCGCTGCGCCCGTTCCCGCAGTTCGGCACGCTTGCCGCCCAGTATGCGCCGATCGGCGATACCTGGTACGACTCGCTGCAGGTGAAGGTGATCAAGCGCCTCTCGCACGGTCTCGATGCCAGCTACAGCCTTGCCTGGCAGAAGTCGCTGACCATGGGCGCGGAGAGCGAAGGCACGGGCGGCGGTGTTGCCAACAACGTCTTCAATCGCCAGAATTCCAAATATCTCTCCCAGTTCGATCAGCCGCTGGTGAGCTTCCTTTCCATCAGCTACACAACGCCCAGGATTGGCGGCACCGGCGGAATGGCCAGCAAGGCCATGTCATGGGTGGCGCGCGACTGGACAATGGGCGGACTGCTGCAATATCGCAGCGGATTGCCGATCCAGTCCCCGACCTCCACCACCACGCTGGCGACCTCAGGGCCGTGGTTCCAGGGTACGTTTATGAATCGCGTGCCTGGTGTTCCGCTCTTCACGCAGGACCTGAACTGCCACTGCTTCGACCCGAACAAGACGTTCGTGCTGAATCCGGCAGCATGGACGAACCCTGCGCCCGGCCAGTTCGGCACCGCGGCCGCCTATTACAATGACTATCGTTACCAGCGCCGCCCCACGGAAAACATCAGCTTCGGCCGGACATTCCGCATGCGGGAGAAAATGACGCTGAACGTCCGAGCCGAGTTCACGAACATCTTCAACCGGACTGAAGTCAACAATCCGACTTCGTCGAACGCGTTCCTGACTCAGGCGCGCGTGAACAATGCCGACCCGACCAGCCAGACGACGGGCGGCTTCGGTTACATCAACACCTCGACGACCGCCAGCCTGCCGCGGCAGGGTTCGATCGTCGCGCGCATTGTTTTCTAATTGCTTTCCGAGTACCGGTGCGCCGAAGGATACCCGATGGCACACCGGAGCTGATCCCGGACTTAGCTGTCGGGGCGTTGGATTCGGGAGCGCCCATATGATAGAGTTTCCCGAAGCGAGATCTTCTTTTTTATGAACAAACTCTTTGCGACTAATAATAGCTGGGCACTGCTGATCGCCCGGCTGCCGCTGGGTGTCAATATGATGGTCCACGGCTGGGCCAAGATCACCAACGTTCCTGGCACGATGCATTATTTCGACGGGCTCGGCGTCCCCCACTTCTTCGGCTGGCTGGCCATCATCGCGGAGTTCTTCGGCGGCATGGGACTGGTGCTGGGCTGCATCAGCCGCGTGGCTGCATTCGGCGTAGCCTGCACAATGGTGGTCGCGATCTTCGAGCGGCACATCGAGTACGGCTATCTGATGAACTGGCACGGGGGGCTGCCCTACGGCACCGAGGGCTACGAACAGCATACGCTCGCGATCGGCATTGCGCTCGCCGTGATGATCGGAGGTGCGGGTGCGCTTTCAGTGGATCAGTTGCTCGCCAAACTCTTTGCCGCCAAGAGCGCGACTCGCGTGGCGGATCTGGAAGTTGCGCACGCGGCTTTTCGGGCGCAGCGAACTTAAATCTCCAATCCAGCTTATTCGAGAGGCCCTGGGATTCTAGGGCCTTTTCTATTCCGGGGCCTTTTTTCTATTTGGGAACGGCCGTTTTCCAGTAAGCCGGCAGATTTGGCTTCGTTTCGCGCAAGATGTCGAGCACGGCGGTGCGATCCTCCGGCGTGAGTTTCGCAAACTTCTCGCCGGTATCCTTGCCGCTGAGCACATCGTAAAGCCGCTGGTAGATGCGATCGAGCGCGAATTTCGGCAACGCATCGAAGGCCTTGTTGTAAACCATGTAGCTCATCGGGTATTTGAACAGGCGGGATTGCAGATCGAAATCGCGCAGCGAGCGGCCCTGCTTGTCGCGCGGACCCTTCGCGGCGAAGGTTTGCGTGAAGGTGGACACGCCTTTGATGGGGGCCAGGAGCGGGGCTTCATCGGCAAAGAGCATGTAAATCACCATCTCGTTGATCTCTGAATCGAGCTGCGGCGAGAAGGATTTCATCTTTCCTTCGTATGTGGCGATTCTCGTGTCCCAGCCGATGCGGGTCAGAATGTTGGTGATACGGCTCTGGTGCTCCAGCGTCATCAGCGCGACAACATCGCTGTAGGGTGAGAGGTAGCGGGCGGGGTCTGGCATCTGATCGTCGGCTGGCAGCCCGGGAGCAGCCGGAATCATGATGCCGAGGTGTTTATTTGTGCCGAGTTCGCCGCTGACGTACCAGCCGCCCCAGCGGTCTTCGAGGTCGGTACGGCCGTCGGTGACGAAGCCGCCGCGCGTGTGTTCCGCAACGCCCTTCGGTATGTAAGCGGACGCAACCACCAGGCCGGGCACCGCGAGCGTCTGCGCGCCCTGATGGCACTGCAGGCAGACTTCGCGGCGCGCGAAGCTCGGTTTGGCTCGCTGTTTGGTTTCAAGGCTGTAGAAGATCACGCCCTGCTTTGGATCGAAGGCCGTGACTTCGTACACCTCGCCGCCCGGGACGTAACCGACGGAGATGTTGTCGTCGAAGTAAAGGGCGCGCGGGCGGCGGCGCGAAATCAGCGGCGCCTGAAAGCTGGACTGACTGTAAACGAGAACCTGCGAATCCTTGTTCAAGCCGAATTTCTGCAGGACGGCTGGCAAATAGCCGAAGCCATCCGGAGCGTAGTCGAGCGTCGCTTTGCCTTTATCCAACTGGTCGTCGAGGCGCGACACGGGATTGTCGCTGGGCGTCTCGAAATACCGAATGGCTTTGTGGCCGTAAGGGACGAAAATGGTCTCTTCCATCCGCTTTGTGGCTTCGGCGGCGAAAAGAAGTGCGGTACCGGCGAACGCGGTGGTGAGAACGAGTGTTCGGTGCTTCATGACCGGGGATGCCTCAGGGGCCGCGCCCCGATCGCACTGCGGGCGCACGCCCAACCACATTATAAGCGGCGGGCCCTTGTGTGACTTGCCGTTACTGGCGTTTTCGGTAGTTCGGCCGGTAATCCTGGTGGCACTGGACGCAGGCGGTGTTCAGGTCGTCGCTAAGCGCTATCAGGGCATCGGCGTCTTTGGCTCTTGCTGCCTTGTAAGCCGCCGCGCCGACATCGGCCAGCAACCTGGCGTCCTTGATCCACTTATCGTTGTCACGCGCGCGGCCCGGCATCATGAGCAGGTTGGCGGATTCGGCGAGGGTGAGCGCGTTACCAGCCATCTCGTCCCACTCCTGCTGGTTCTTCGGCGGGGCTCGGTGGATGTAGAAGATTACGTTCGATGTCGGGTAGATGATGCTGATCATCAACTGGCTCATGGTGCCGACGGATTGATAAGGCGCGGCTGCCTGGTTAGAGGGTGCTTCCTGCGCGATGGCAATTGCCGTAGCCGCCGCGCACGCCAGCAGAATTCCCGTTATCTTCTTCATCCGCACACCTCTTATCTTATTGATGCTCCAGTACCCGGATTCTACTACGCGTTGATTACTTTGGTTCTGCTTCCTTCGAGAGGCAGCCTTTGGCGGCTTCGTCGAACTGGTCGAACAGCCAGGCAGCGCCGGCGCCCGCGAACGCGGCAATCAGATGGTGCTCGCCCTTCTCCACGGTGAAGCGGACTTTCAGACCCTTGGCCCGGAATTGCGTCGATTGCTCCAGCATCTCCTGACGCCAGTCGGCGTCCAACTCGCCGACATGCATGTTGATGCACATCTTCGAAATGGCCGCGATTCGCGACGGCGCCGGGTTCTCCAGGTAGCCCGGATAGCCCGTGATCGAGAGAAAATATTGTGGATAGCGGGCAGCAATGTGAAACGCGCTGATGCCGCCGTTGGAATGGCCCGCGATATGGAATCTGCCATCGCGGACCGGGTAATCTGCCAGAATCTGCTTCAGAAATTCCGGAAAGACGCGCTCGCCTTTCTCGAAGAACAGTTGCCCGTTGGGCGCGGCGGGCAGGATGACGATATACCCGCGCTTTTCAGCCTCGGCCCGCAGGCCGCGGTCGATATCGGTCTGCACGATTTGCATGGTCTGCGAGCCGCCGGGGAACGAGAGGACGGCCGGGTATGTTTTCGCCGGATCGAAATGCTCCGGGAGGATGACTTTGTACTCGACCTTCAGCCCCGCGATGGTTTTGCTCTTCGAAAGAACTTCAGCCTGCGCTGAGAAGCCCGCGCAAATCGACGCGGCGAGAATCCAGAGGAACGGGCGCTTCATGAGTCAGAGTCTATACCAGACCGCGCCCGGCGACCCCTGCTTAAGAAAATGAGGGGCGTAGGCGTAGAATAGGCTCCGGAGTTCTTCATGGCAAAAATTATCGGCGCTATCGCCACCTCTCACACGCCCACAATTGGGTTCGCCCTCGATCAGCATAAGCAGAACGATCCCGCGTGGGCCCCGATTTTTGAAGGCTACCGGCCCGTTCAGGAGTGGCTGGCGGAAAAGAAGCCGGACGTGATTTTGTTGGTCGCCAACGATCACGTGACGTCGTTTTTCTTCGATCACTATTCGCCCTTCACACTCGGGATCGGCGAAGAGTGGAGCGTGGCGGATGAAGGCGGCGGACCGCGCAACGTGCCGCCGATCAAGGGCCATCCCGGGCTGGCGCGCCATGTGGTCGCCGGGTTGGTGGCGGATGAATTCGATATGTCGGTTTACCAGAACCGGCCGCTCGATCACGGCTGTTTTTCTCCGCTTTCGGTGATGTGGCCGCATGATGTGGGTGAGAACGGCGGCGGCTGGCCCGGGGCGATGATTCCACTGATCGTAGG
>Ga0209698_10003948_pt1 | contig 16393 bp, 10 predicted proteins | sample LitLauG_LLR_2012_FD_187203 | JGI IMG/M metagenome (GOLD analysis project Ga0209698, IMG submission 187203) | Freshwater sediment microbial communities from Pennsylvania, USA - Little Laurel Run_MetaG_LLR_2012 (SPAdes) (version 2) | ecosystem: Environmental > Aquatic > Freshwater > Creek >...
GGGTGGGAGTGGCTGGGTCAGAGGGGGCCATCTCAGAACCTGAAGTAGATGAAGGGCGCCACACCCTGCTGGTCGACCAGGGTGAAGACCACCACGATGACGATACCGGCGGTGACGCCCTGCAGCAGGAGCGGCAGCCGTGCGTACTGGCCACGCACGAAGGCCCACCACCGTTCGGCGGGCAGCTGCGTGGCCAGCCCGACGACCAGAGCCACGGTGACCGCGGGGGTCAGCACGCTCGCCCGACCCGGTCGCGCCAGCCCGGTGAGCATCTGGCCGGCCACGGCCAGGTCGGGGGACCGGAAGAACACCCACGCCAGACACACGACGTTGAAGGTCAGCACCACCTGCAGCGCCTGCCACAGCCGGGCCTGGCGCGGGGTGCGCTCGGGCAGGCGGGCGTCGCGACGGGCAGCCCACGGCCGCAGCGCCCGCTCCACCGCCAGCCCGGCACCGTGGATGGCACCCCAGATCACGAACGTCCACGATGCGCCGTGCCACAGGCCGCCGAGCAGCATGGTGATCATGAGGTTGACGTAGGTGCGCGCGGAACCGCGCCGGCTGCCCCCCAACGGGATGTACAGGTAGTCGCGCAGCCACCGCGACAATGTCATGTGCCAGCGCCGCCAGAAGTCCTGCAGGCTCGCCGACGCGTACGGGCGGTCGAAGTTCTGCGGGAAGCGGAACCCCAGCAGCAGCGCCAGGCCGATCGCCATGTCGGTGTAGGCGGAGAAGTCGCAGTAGATCTGGACCGCGTAGCCGTAGACCGCCGCGGCGATGTCCAGGCCGGAGTGGGTGGCGGGGCTCGCGAACACCGGGTCGACCAGGTGGGTGCCGAGGTAGTCGGCCAGGACCACCTTCTTGAACAGTCCGCCCAGGATCAGGAACACGGCCGGCCCTACCGCCACCCGGCGCGGGTCCCGCGGCGGGCTGAGCTGCGGGATGAACTCCCGTCCACGCACGATGGGGCCGGCCACCAGGTGCGGGAAGAACGACAGGTACAGCGCGAAGTCGACGTTGGACGCCGGCCGGATCACGCCGCGGTAGACGTCGACGACGTACGAGATCGCCTGGAAGGTGAAGAACGAGATCCCGATCGGCAGTGCCACGTTGGCCAGCGGGAGCGCGGCCCCCAGCCCGACCGCGCGCAGCACCGAGTCGGCGGACACCTCCAGGAACCCCAGGTACTTGAACACCCCGAGCAGGACCAGGTCAGCGCTGACCGCGGCAGCGACCACCCCGCTCGCCCGTCGGGTCGACGGCGCGGAAGCGATGACCCGGGCCGCCACCTGGTTGCCCACCGTCGCCACCCCGAGCAGCGCGCAGAAACGCCAGTCGGTGTAGCCGTAGAAGAAGTACGACGCGGCGATCATGAACGGCTTCCACACCCGGGGCATGGGCATGACCAGCCAGCTGACCACCAGCACGACGGCGAAGAACGCCGCGAACTCCACGGTAGGGAAGATCACGGTGTGGGCCGGCGCGTCCGTGCGCGGGGGGGCATCGGGTCGTGGCGGCGCGCCGGCGCCGGGCTAGGCCTTGCGACGGACGATCTCGTCGGCCAGCGCCGGGACGACCACGTGCAGGTCGCCGACCACGCCGAAGTCGACCAGGTCGAAGATCGGCGCCTCGGGGTCCTTGTTGATGGCCACGATGGTCTTCGACGTCTGCATCCCCGCACGGTGCTGGATCGCGCCGGAGATCCCGCTGGCGATGTAGAGCTGCGGGGACACGGTCTTGCCGGTCTGTCCGACCTGGAACTGGTGGGGGTACCAGCCGGCGTCGGTTGCGGCCCGCGACGCACCCACCGCCGCACCGAGCGCGTCCGCGAGGCGCTCGATCACCGCGAACTGCTCCTCCCCGCCGACCCCTCGCCCACCCGACACCACGATCGCCGCCTCGGTGAGCTCCGGACGGCCGGTCTTCTCCGCCGCGCGGCGGGCCGTCACGCTCACCGCTCGCGCAGCCTCGCTGACCGGCGCGGCGAACGGGCGCACCTCGCCCGCAGCGGACTCCTGCTCGGCGGGCACGCTGTTGGGCCGCACGGTGATGACCGGCACCCCGTGGGTGACCCGCGAGTGCACCACGGTCGATCCGCCGAACACCGACTGCTCGGCGACCAGGTCGGCGGTGACGTCGACGGCGTCGGTGATCACGCCGGACCCGAGCTTGACCGCCAGGCGGCCGCCAGCCTCCTTGCCGTCCGGGCCGCTGGGCAGCAGCACGACATCTGCGCCGATCTCCCCGACCAGGTAGGCCAGCGCCTCGGCGGTCGGGACAACCGGGTGGCTGACGTAGTCGGCGGACTCGTCCACGTAGACGGCGGTAGCGCCGTAGCCGGCCAGGGCGTTGGCGGTGGCGGAAGCACCCGGACCCAGTGCGACGGCCACAGGTGTCCCCAGTCGGCGCGCGAGACTCAGCAGCTCGAAGGCGGTCTTCTTGGCGGCACCGTCGGTGTGCTCGGCCAGGACGAGGATCGTCGGCATCGTCTGCTCGCTTCCCTTAGATGAACTTCTCGGTGGCCAGGAAGTCGGCGAGCGCGCCAGCGGCCGACCCGTCGTCGGTGACGACCGTCCCCGCGGCACGCGGGGGGCGCTCGGCGAAGTCGGTGACCGCACTCCAGGCCGCACCCAGCCCGACCCCGTCGGCGCCGACCCCGAGGTCGGCCAGGCTGACCGTGGACACCGGCTTCTTCTTCGCGGCCATGATCCCCTTGAACGAGGGGTAGCGGGGCTCGTTGATCTTCTCCACCACCGACACCACCGCCGGCAGGGTCGCCGTCAGGGTGGTGACGCCGTCCTCGGTGGTCCGCTCCACCGTCAGCGCGCTGCCGTCGACGGCCACCGACGAGGCGAAGGTCAGCTGTGGGTAGCCCAGACGCTCGGCGAGCATGGCCGGCACGACAGACATACGGGCGTCGGTGGACTCGGTGCCGAGCAGGACGAGATCCACTCCCTCCTCGGTGGCCAGCGCGGCGGCCAGCACGGCGGACGTGGCCAGGGCGTCCGAGCCGTGCAGGGCCGGGTCCACCACGTGGATGCCGCGGTCCACGCCCATCGACAGCGCCTTGCGTACCGTTTCCCCCGCGCGGTCCGGCCCCATGCTGAGCACGACGACCTCACCGCCGTGGGCCTCCTGCAACCGCAGGGCCTCCTCCACGGCGTACTCGTCGAGCTCGTTCATCACCGCGTCGGCGGAGTCACGGTCCAGGGTCGAGTCCGCGGCCACCAGGCGCTTCTCGGCCCAGGTGTCGGGGACCTGCTTCACGCACACCACGATCTTCATCGGCCGCGGCTCAGCCTTCCTGGTCGGGCCACCCCGGGGGTGGGGTGAGACGGGTTGCCGGCCGAGCGCCCAGGGCGCGTCGTGCCCGCGACGGGAAGACTATCCCGCGTCCCCGGAGGCCTTCACTCGACCGGTCCACCGCCTCAGCGCAGGATGCCCTCGGTGATCGCGGCGGGGCCGGAGGGCTCGGCGAGCAGGTTCATCTCGACCGCGCGGGCGAGCAGCGGGTGCTGGGGGACGACCCGCACCGTGTAGCCGAGGGACCCTGCCCGGTCCAGCGTCAGCTCGCCGAGGTACAGGTCCAGACCAGGGCCGTCCTGACCGGCCCACACCAGGTCCACAGTCGTCGTGGCGTCGACGAAACGGTCCAGGGTGTCCACCCGGCCCACGACAGCCTGGACCCGCACGTCGGTGGCCTCCAGCGTCCCCCGCTTGACCAGCGCGCGCAGGGTCAGCTGCTCCCCCACCCGTGGCCCGTCCGCGGCGCCGGCGGTCTCCACGTGCTCGACGCTGACACCCCCCCAGCCGTCGACCACCCTGGCCTTCCAGCAGGCCAGCTCCGCGGCGACCCCGTCCTGGGCAAGTCGACGACCCGCCGCGGCCGCGGGGGTGTACAGCTCGGCCACGTACTGCTTGACCATGCGGTCAGCCGTCAGCTGCGGACCCAGGGTCGCCAGGGTGTGGCGGACCATCGCCATCCACCGGGTGGGCACGTCCTCCTCGTCGCGTTCGTAGTACAGCGGGGCCACGACGTGCTCGACGAGGTCGTACAGCGCGTTGGCCTCCAGGGCATCGCGGCGCTCGGGGTCGGCGACGCCGTCGGCGGTCGGGATCGCCCAGCCGTTGGACCCGTCGTACATCTCGTCCCACCAGCCGTCACGCACGGACAGGTTCAGTGACCCGTTGAGCGCGGCCTTCATCCCCGACGTGCCGCAGGCCTCCAGCGGGCGCAACGGGTTGTTCAGCCAGACGTCGCACCCGGGGTACAGCCAGGCCGCCATCGCCATGTCGTAGTCGGGCAGGAACGCGATGCGGTGACGGACGTCCTCCCCGTCGGCGAACGCGATCAGCTGCTGGATGAGCCGCTTGCCGCCGTCGTCCGCTGGGTGCGCCTTGCCCGCGACGAGGATCTGGACCGGGCGACGGGGGTCCAGCAGGAGGGCGCGGAGGCGGCGCGGGTCGGCCAGCATCAACGTCAGGCGCTTGTAGGACGGCACGCGCCGAGCGAAGCCAATGGTGAGCACGTCCGGGCTCAGCGCGTCGTCCACCCAGCCCAGCTCGGCCGGGCTCGCCCCCCGCTCCAGCCAGGCGGCGCGCAGGCTGTCCCGGGCGTGCGCGACCAGGTGGGAGCGCATCGCGTGGCGGGCCTGCCACAGCACCGAGTCCCCTGCCGACGCCAGCGCCGACCACGACTCCGCGCTGCCGAGCTCGGGCGCGCCACGCTCGGCGGCCAAGGTGCTCATCAGCGGCGACACCCAGGTCGGCACGTGCACGCCGTTGGTGACCGAGGTGATCGGCACCTCGTCCTCGTCGAACGCGGACCACAGGCCGTGGAACATTGCCCGGCTGACCTTGCCGTGCAGACGGGCGACGCCGTTGGCGTGCTGGGCCAGGCGCAGCCCCATCAGTGCCATGTTGAACAGGCCGGGGTCGCCACCGTCCGGCTCGGCACCCAGAGCCAGCACCGAGGCGGTGTCCAGACCGCCGCCGTCGGCCTCCCCCGCCAGCGCGTCGAGGTACTGCGCCACCTGCTCGCGGGGGAAGCGGTCAATGCCGGCGGGCACCGGCGTGTGCGTGGTGAACACCGTGCCCGCCCGGACGGTCTCCAACGCGGTGCCGAAGTCAGCGCCCTCGGCCATCAGCGCGCGGATCCGCTCCACGCCGAGGAAGCCGGCGTGCCCCTCGTTGGAGTGGAACACCTCGGGGAGGACCGTGCCGGTCGCGGCGCAGAACGCGCGCAGCGCGCGCACCCCGCCGACGCCCAGCAGGAGCTCCTGCAGCAGGCGGTGCTCCCCACCCCCGCCGTAGAGGCGGTCGGTGACGCCCCGCTCGCGAGGGGCGTTCTGCTCGATGTCGGAGTCCAGCAGGAGCAGAGGCACACGGCCCACCTGGGCCCGCCACACCTGGGCGCCCAGCGAGCGCCCCTGGGGCAGCGTCAGCCACACGGTGAGCGGCTGGCCGTCGGCGCCGCGCAGTAGCGTCACCGGCAGCTCATGCGGGTCTAGGACCGGGTAGGTCTCCTGCTGCCACCCCGCCGAGTCCATGGACTGGCGGAAGTACCCGCTGCGGTACAGCAGGCCGATACCGATCACCGGCACGCCGAGGTCAGACGCCGCTTTCAGGTGATCCCCGGCGAGGATGCCCAGGCCGCCGGAGTACTGGGGCAGGGCCTCGGTGATCCCGTACTCGGGGGAGAAGTAGGCGACACCCACCGGGCCCTCCGGGTGGCCCTCGTGCGGGCCCTGGTACCAGCGCGGGAGGTCCAGGTAGCCGTGCAGGTCGGCCAGCGCGGCGGCCAGCCGGGCGCGGAAGCCCTCGTCGCCGGCCAGCTGGGCCAGCCGGGACGGCGGCACCGCGCCGAGAAGCCGGTGCGGCTGGTGGCCCACCGCCTCCCACGCCTTGGGGTCGATGCTGGCGAACACGTCCCGGGTGGGGCGGTGCCACGACCACCGCAGGTTGGTGGCGAGCTCGTCCAGTCCGACGATCTCGGGGGGCAGGACAACCTGGACCATAAACCGGCCTATGGCACGCATGGCGAGAACGGTAGCGGCCGGCGCGTAAGCGATTGAATGCACCCGGCCGCGGGTCCGCCCCGACCCGGCTACGCCGCCGGACCTCCGCTCACGCACCCGGTACATTCCGGCAGGTGAGCCTGCGGACTGGACGCATCCCGATCATCGACGTCCAGCCCGTCGTCGACTGCGGACGGCTGCCCGCCAAGGCGGTCGCCGGTGAGGCGGTGGAGGTCAGCGCCACGGTCTTCCGCGAGGGGCACGGCCTGATCGCCGCCCGAGTGGTGCTGCGTGGGCCGCGCGGGGCCACCGCCCCCGAGCCGACGCCGCTCGTCCAGCGCGAGCCGGGCACCGACCGGTTCGTGGGCTCGGTCGTCGTGCCGAGCGAGGGTGACTGGTTCTTCGTCGTGGAGGCCTGGGCGGACCCGTTGGCCACCTGGCTGCGTGAGACCACGGTGAAGGTGGAGGCCGACCAGGACGTCACCGTCGCCCTGCAGGACGGGGTCGCGCTGCTGCAGGCGGGCGCGGCCGCGACCGGGCCGTGGGCGGCCACCCTGACCCGCGCCGCGCAGCGGCTGGCGGACCCGCCGGCGGACCGCCAGGCGCTGCTCGCGGCGCTGCGCGACCCCGACCTGGCCGACGCCGCCGCTGCGAGCCCGGTGCGCGAGCACCACACCCGCTCCCAGCGCTGGCCGCTGCGGGTCAGCCGCCCACGGGCGCTGTTCGGCTCCTGGTACGAGCTGTTCCCCCGCTCGGAGGGGGCGGTGGTCGACGAGGACGGCCGTGCGGTGCGCAGCGGGACGTTCGCCACCGCGTCGCTTCGCCTGCCGGCGGTCGCCGCCATGGGCTTCGACGTGGTGTACCTACCGCCGGTCCACCCCATCGGGACCACCCACCGCAAGGGGCCCAACAACAGCCTCGTCGCCGGCCCGGGTGACCCCGGGGTGCCCTGGGCGATCGGCGGCCCAGCGGGCGGGCACGACGCCATCGACCCCGCCCTGGGCACCTTCGAGGACTTCGACGACTTCGTCGCCGTCGCGGCGGCGGCGGGCATCGAGGTGGCGCTCGACCTCGCGCTGCAGGCGTCCCCTGACCACCCATGGCTGCAGGAGCACCCACAGTGGTTCACCCGGCGCTCGGACGGCTCGGTCGCCTTCGCGGAGAACCCGCCGAAGCGCTACGAAGACATCGTCCCGCTCAACTTCGACAACGACTACGCGGGGCTGTACGCCGAGATCCTGCGCGTAGTCCGCCTGTGGATGGCGCACGGCGTCCGGATCTTCCGGGTGGACAACCCGCACACCAAGCCTCTGCACTTCTGGGAGGAGCTGATCGGGGAGGTGCACGCTCAGGACCCGGGGGTGATCTTCCTGGCCGAGGCCTTCACCCGCCCCGCGATGATGCGCCAGCTGGCCAAGGTCGGCTTCGACCAGTCCTACACCTACTTCACCTGGCGCACGGCCAAGCACGAGCTCGAGGCCTACGCCAGCGAACTGGCGGGCGAGACCGCCGCCTACCTGCGGCCAAACCTCTTCGTCAACACCCCGGACATCCTGCACGCCTACCTGCAGTACGGCGGCCCGGCGGCGTTCAAGATCCGGGCGACCCTGGCGGCCACTCTGGCACCGACCTGGGGGATGTACGCCGGCTACGAGCTCGGCGAGCACGTGGCGGTCCGCGCCGGCAGCGAGGAGTACCTGGACTCCGAGAAGTACCAGCTGCGGCCCCGCGACTGGGCGGGCGCCGACACCGGACCCGGCTCGATCATCGCCCATGTCACGGCGCTGAACGCACTGCGCCGCCAGCACCCCGCTCTGCAGTGGCTGCGCAACTTGGTGGTCCACCACGCCGACCACGACGCCGTGACCGTGTACAGCAAGCGACGTTTCAGCCAGGGACGGTGGGACACCGTGCTGTGTGTGGTGTGCCTGGACCCCGCCTCCACCGTCGAGACCACGGTGCGCTTGGACATGCCGGCGCTCGGCGCGGCGTGGGAGGACGAGCTGATCGTCACCGACGCGTTCACCGGACAGACGTGGCGGTGGGGCCAGGCCGCCTACGTCCGCCTCGACCCGCACGAGCAGCCGGCGCACCTGCTGGCGGTGTCCGTGGTGGGCGACCCGGACTGATGACCACCGACCGAGCAGCGCCGACGGGCGTGCCCCCGCGCGGGGCCGCGGACCCGCTGTGGTTCAAGCGGGCCGTCTTCTACGAGGTGCTGGTTCGCAGCTTCTCCGACTCCAACGGCGACGGGACCGGTGACCTGACCGGGCTGACCGCCCGGCTGGACTACCTGGAGTGGCTGGGGGTGGACTGCCTGTGGCTGCCCCCCATCTACCCCTCCCCGCTGCGCGACGGCGGCTACGACGTGGCCGACCTGACCGAGATCGCCCCGGAGTACGGCACCCTCGGGGACTTCGTGCAGCTGATCGACCAGGCGCACCGCCGAGGTATCCGGGTGATCGTCGACTTCGTCATGAACCACACCTCCGACCAGCACCCGTGGTTCCAGGCCAGCCGCAGCGACCCGGACGGCCCCTACGGCGACTTCTACGTCTGGTCGGACAGCGACACCTCATACTCCGACGCGCGGATCATCTTCGTCGACACCGAATCCTCCAACTGGACGTTCGACCCGGTCCGCCGCCAGTACTTCTGGCACCGGTTCTTCTCTCACCAGCCGGACCTGAACTTCGAGAACCCTCGGGTGCAGGACGCGATCATGGAGGCGCTGCGCTTCTGGCTGGACCTGGGTATCGACGGCTACCGGCTGGACGCGGTGCCCTACCTGTTCGAGGAGGAGGGCACGGACTGCGAGAACCTGCCCCGGACTCATGAGTTCCTGCGGCAGGTGCGAGCCGAGGTGGACCGTCTGTACCCGGGAACCGTGCTGCTGGCCGAGGCCAACCAGTGGCCCGACGACGTCGTGCACTACATGGGCGAGGCGTCCGTCGGCGGGGACGAGTGCCACATGGCGTTCCACTTCCCGGTGATGCCCCGGCTGTTCATGGCTGTGCGCAGGGAGTCGCGCTACCCGATCAGCGACATCCTCGCCGCCACGCCGCCGATCCCCTCGGGATGCCAGTGGGGCATCTTCCTGCGCAACCACGACGAGCTCACGTTGGAGATGGTGTCCAACGAGGAGCGCGACTACATGTACGCCGAGTACGCGACCGACCCGCGGATGCGCGCGAACGTGGGCATCCGTCGGCGCCTGGCTACCTTGCTGGACAACGACCGCCGCCAGATGGAGCTGTTCACCGCCCTGCTGCTGTCACTGCCCGGGTCCCCCGTCCTGTACTACGGCGACGAGATCGGGATGGGCGACAACATCTGGCTCGGTGACCGCGACGGCGTGCGGACCCCCATGCAGTGGACCCCGGACCGCAACGCCGGGTTCTCCCACGCGGACCCGGGACGCCTGACTCTGCCGGTGGTCGCCGACGCGGTGTATGGGTACCAGGTGACCAACGTGGAGGCGCAGCTGCGCAGCACTTCCTCGCTGCTGCAGTGGACACGGCGACTGATCGACGTCCGCAAGCACCACACCGCGTTTGGTGAGGCGGACTTCCACGACCTCGGCGGCTCCAACCCGGCGGTCTTCAGCTACGTGCGCCGCCACGACGACGACATCGTGCTGTGTGTGAACAACCTGTCCCGCTCGCCGCAGGCGGCCGAGCTGAACCTGTCAGCGTTCGAGCACCACCTGCCCGTCGAGCTGCTCGGCGGCGCGCACTTCCCGCTGATCGGCGAGCTGCCCTACCTGCTCACGCTGAGCGGGTACGGGTTCTACTGGCTGCGCCTGGTCGGGCAGGACAGGTGACCGCGCGGGACGTGCCCGACGAGCTGGGCGCCCATCTGGGCCGGGCTCGCTGGTTCGCGGGCAAGAACGCCGGCGTCGCGGTAGGCGAGCTGCGACGCCTGGCCACCCTGCCGGGGCGTCCGGCGACCGAGGTGTGCGTGCTGGACGTCGTGGAGAACGGCACGCCGGCCCGCTACCAGATCGACCTGTCGGTGCACGACCACCCCGTGGAGCGCCTGGCCAGCTCCTACCTGGGGCGGCTCGGCGAGGGCGACGGGTTCGCCTACGACGCCCTGTTCGACCGGGACACCACCCGGGCCTGGCTGGACTTGCTGGCCGACGGTTCCTCAGTCGGCCAGGTGGACTTCCACCGGCTGGGCGCCGGGGCCCCACCCGTGGAGCGGGAGGGTCTGGTGCTCAGCGCGGAGCAGTCCCACACCTCGCTCGTGTTCGGTGAGCAGGTCATCCTCAAGGTCTACCGCCGGCTCAGCGACGGGGTGAACCCGGAGGTGGAAGTCGCGGCGGCGCTGTCGCGGGTGGGCTGTGGCGTGATCGCCGAGCCGTACGGCTACGCCCAGTCCCCCGAGGGCACGCTGGCCTACGTCTCGCAGTTCCTGGCGGGAGGGGTCGACGGTTTCGCCCTGGCCACCGGCAGCGTCCGTGACCTGTTCGTCGAAGCCGACCTGCACGCCGAGGAGGTCGGCGGGGACTTCGCCGCCGAGGCAGAGCGCCTGGGCGGCGTGACGGCCACCCTGCACGCCGACCTGCGCGCGGCGTTCCCGGACGCGGTCGGGCAGCTCGCCGCGCCACAGCGCGCGGCCGCGATGCGCGCGGGCCTGGCCAGCGCAGTCAGCGCCGTGCCCGAGCTGGCCGACCTGCGCGAGCGGGTGACCTCGGTCTACGACGAGATGGCCGCACTGGGCCGCCCTGTGACGGTGCAGCGGGTGCACGGGGACCTGCACCTGGGACAGGCGATGCGCACCATGGGTGGCTGGCGGCTCCTGGACTTCGAGGGCGAGCCCTCCCGTCCGCCCGACCAGCGGCGGCAACCCGACGTCGTGGAGCGCGACGTGGCCGGCCTGCTGCGCTCACTGGACTACGCGGCGCACCTGATGGTGGTCGACCACCCCGGCGACGCCCAGCTGTCCTACCGGGCCGGGGAGTGGGTGACCCGCAACCGGGCCGCGCTGTGCCGCGGGTACCAGGCCGCGGCCGGGTGGGACCCGCGAGCCAGCGAGGCCCTCCTGCGTGCCCTCGAGGTGGAGAAAGCGGTGTACGAGGTGGTCTACGAGTCCCAGATGCGCCCGGCGTGGGTGGGCGTCCCGCTCGCCGCCCTGGACCGGCTGACATGACCCCGCCCGCCCTGCCTCCGGTGGACCGGGCCGCGCTCGAGGCGGTCGCCGCGGGCCGCCACGCCAACCCGCACGAGGTGCTCGGTCCGCACCCTGTGCCCGGGGGGATCGCGGTCCGCGCGCTGCGTCCGTGGGCACGCGCGGTGAGCGTGCTGCTGGCCGACGGGGAGTACCCGCTGGCGCACGAGCACGAGGGGGTGTGGGCGGGCCTGCTGCCCCTGGCGCAGGTGCCTGACTACCGGCTCAGCGTGGACTACGGGGACGGACCGGTCGTCTCCGACGACCCGTACCGGTTCCTGCCCACCCTCGGCGAGGTCGACCTGCACCTGATCAGCGAGGGCCGCCACGAGCGGTTGTGGGAGGTGCTCGGGGCACGGGTGCACCACTACCCCGGCGCGCTGGACGACGTCGACGGCACCGCCTTCGCCGTCTGGGCGCCTAACGCCACTGCGGTCGCCGTCGTCGGTGACTTCAACTTCTGGGACCGCCACACCCACCCGATGCGCTCGCTGGGTGCCAGCGGGGTGTGGGAGCTGTTCGTCCCCGGGGTCGCCGCCGGCGCGCGCTACAAGTACGACGTGACCGGCGCGGACGGCGTGCCGCGGTCCAAGGCCGACCCGATGGCCCGGGCGTCGGAGGTGCCCCCGGCCACCGCCTCGGTCGTCGCGGAGACGCGCTACGCCTGGACGGACGCGGCCTGGCTCGCGGCCCGGGCGGCCACCGACCCCCACCGCGGTCCGATGAGCGTGTACGAGGTCCACCTGGGCTCCTGGCGCCCGGGCCTGGGCTACCGAGAGCTGGCCGACGACCTGACCGCCTACGTGGTCGACTGCGGATTCACCCACGTGGAGTTCCTCCCCGTGGCCGAGCACCCCTTCGGCGGCTCCTGGGGCTACCAGGTCACCTCCTACTACGCCCCCACGGCGCGCTTCGGCTCGCCCGACGACTTCCGCTACCTGGTGGACCGGCTGCACGCGGCGGGGGTCGGGGTGCTCGTGGACTGGGTGCCCGCGCACTTCCCGCGTGACGAGTGGGCCCTGGCCCACTTCGACGGCACACCGCTGTACGAGCACCCCGACCCCCGCCGCGGGGAGCAGCCGGACTGGGGGACGCTGGTCTTCAACTTCGGCCGCCGGGAGGTCCGCAACTTCCTGGTCGCCAACGCCAGCTACTGGCTGGAGGAGTTCCACGTCGACGGGCTGCGGGTCGACGCGGTGGCCTCGATGCTCTACCTGGACTACTCCCGCGAGCCTGGCCAGTGGGTGCCCAACGTGTACGGGGGCCGGGAGAACCTGGAGGCGGTCTCGTTCCTCCAGGAGGCCAACGCGACCGCCTACCGGCGCAGTCGGGGTGTGGTGACCGTGGCGGAGGAGTCCACCTCCTGGCCGGGGGTCACGCGACCCACCCACCTGGGTGGCCTGGGGTTCGGCCTGAAGTGGAACATGGGCTGGATGCACGACTCGCTGGACTACCTGTCCCGCGCCCCGATCTACCGCCAGTACCACCACCACGAGATGACCTTCTCGATGATGTACGCGTGGAGCGAGAACTTCGTGCTCCCGCTGAGCCACGACGAGGTCGTCCACGGCAAGGGGTCGCTGCTGCGCAAGGTGCCCGGTGACCGCTGGCAGCAGCTGGCGACCCTGCGCGCCTACTACGCGTTCATGTGGGCGCACCCCGGCAAGAAGCTGCTGTTCATGGGCGGGGAGTTCGCCCAGGAGGCGGAGTGGTCCGAGGCACGGGGTCTGGACTGGTGGCTGCTGGACGCTTCCGACCACGCCGGGGTGCGCGCGCTGGTCACCGACCTGAACGCCGCCTACCGGGCGCGGCCGTCCCTGTGGTCCCTGGACCACGACCCCGCCGGCTTCGAGTGGATCGACGCCAACGACGCCACCAGCAACGTCTACTCCTTCCTCCGTCGTGCCGCCGACGGCTCCGTGACGGTGTGTGTGGCCAACTTCGCGGCGGTCCCCCACGACGGCTACCGCCTCGGGCTGCCGACGGCCGGGACGTGGACCGAGGTCGTCAACACCGACGCCGCCGCCTACTGCGGCTCCGGGGTCGGCAACCAGGGCACCGTGCAGGCCGAGGGGGTGGCGTGGCACGGCAGACCGGCGTCGGCGACGCTGCGCCTGCCCCCGCTGGGCACCTTGTGGCTGGCGCCCCCGACGGGGTAGCCGGCTCGCCGCCGGCTCAGGGCAGCAGCACCAGCTTGCCCGACACGTGCCCGGCGGCCAGCTCGACCAGCGCCGCGGCCGCCTCGCCCAGCGGGTAACTGCGGGCGACGGCGACCCGCAGCTCCCCGGCGCCGGCACGGCGCAGCAGGTCAGGACGCGCGGCCGTGCGCAGCTCCGTGCCCGGGTCTGCCCCCGGTCCGTTGCCCAGTACCTGGATGCCCAGCTCGGCGCCCCGGACGAAGCCGGCGATCGTGGCGATCCGGCTGCGGTCGGCGACCAGCTCCACAGAGGTGTCCAGCGCCTCGTCGCTGCCGACGAGGTCCAGCGCCGCGCTGACACCGTCCGGTGCCAGGGCCCGCACCCGCTCCAGCAGCCCCTCGCCGTAGGCGACGGGCTGCGCGCCCAGCTCCACCAGCTCCTCGTGGCGGGACGGGCTCGCGGTCCCGATCACCCGGGCTCCGGCGGCGACCGCTAGCTGGACCGCGATGAGGCCGACCCCGCCGGCCGCGGCGTGGATGAGCACAGTGTCCCCGGCACCGACCCGGGTCGCGGTCAAGGCGTGCTGGGCGGTGACCCCGACCAGCAGCAGGCCTGCAGCCTCCTCCACGCCCAGCGTGTCCGGCCTGGGCAGCACGGAGCTCGCGGGCACCAGCACGTGGGTGGCGAAGGTCGCCTGCGCTGGGTAGACGACCACGGGGTCCCCCACACCCAGCGGACCACCGGGACCGACGGCTTCCGCCCCCACCGCCACCACGACCCCCGCCGCCTCACGACCCAGCGGCAGGGGAAGCGTCTGCGGGTCGGTGCCGAACATGCCCCGGGCGGCCTTGTAGTCCACGGGGTTCATCCCCGCCGCCTGGACCCGTACCAGCACCTGGCCGGGCCCCGGGTCGCCCAGCTCGACCGTGCGCGGCCGCACCGCGGCGAGGTCGTCGTAGGAGGTGACCACCATCTGTGTCGTGGGCGTCGTCATAGCCGCGCCAACCGGGGGTGGTCGATCGGTATTCCGCTGCCGCTCAGTACAGCGCGCTGGCCAGCGCCCGGCGCCCGGCGAGCACCGCGGGGTCGTCGGGTCCCAGGGCGTCAAACAGCCCGACGAGGTGCGTGCGCACCCGGTCACGGTCGGCCCCGGCCGTGCGCGCCACCAACCCGACCAGGCGGGCGAACGCGGCATCGGGGTCCCCGCCGACCAGCTCGACGTCGGCGGCGGCCAGTGCGGCGTCCACGTCGTCGGCGTCGGCCGCCGCCGCGGCGAGTACCGCCACCGGGTCGGCGAGCTCGCCGGCGCGACGGACCAGCGCCACCCGCGCCAGACCCTGCTTGGCGTCGGCATCGCCGGGGCTGTCGGCGAGCACCGCCTGGTAGGCGGTCTGCGCGGCGTCCAGGTCGCCGGCGGCCAACGCGTCCTCCGCGGCGAGCACGCCAGGGGCGACCTCTGCCTCGGCGCCGGGCTCCCCGGGGGCGGGGGACGCGTCGGTCAGCCGCACCACCTCGTCGAGGAAGCGCCGGACGTCGGCCTCGGGCAGCGCTCCGGTGAAGCCGGGCATCAGCTGGCCCTGCCAGACCACGAACACCGACGGGATCGACTGCACCTGCAGGCTGGCCGCGATCCGCTGGTTGGCGTCGACGTCGACCGTCGCGAGCACCCAGGCCCCCCCGTCGGCCTGGGCCAGGCGCTCCAGCACCGGGCTCAGCTGCTTGCACGGGCCGCACCAGTCCGCCCACAGGTCCAGCACCACCGGCACCGTCATCGAGCGGTCGACGACCTCGGTCTGGAAGCTCGCCTCATCCACGGCGATCACCGTGACGGGGGCGCCGCCGGGGTCGGCGGCGGCGGAGGCGGCGGCGCGTTCCCGGGCGGCGCGCTGGGCGGCAACGGCGCCGAGGTCCACGGCGCCGTAGGCGGCGAAGTCAGGCTGCGTCATGCCCCCATCCTCCCCGACGCGCGCGGTCGGCGCACCGACCCCTGCTACTCCCGCCCGGGCGCGGAGACGACCCCGGTCGCCGCAGCCAGCTCGTCTGCGGCCGCGTACGGGTCGCGGGCGCCGCCCGCCACGTCCGCGGCCAGTCGGGCCAGCAGAGGGGCCTGGGGCCCGGCCAGCGCACCGCGCAGCCGGGCCACCACCAACGCGGTCACCTCCTCCGCGGCCCGGGTCCGGCGGCGGACCTGGCGTCCGCCACCCGCCTCCTGGGCGGCCAGGTGGTCGGCCAGGGTGCGGGCGAGCTCCGCGACGCCTTCCCCGGTGGACGCGACGGTGCGCAGCACGGGGGGGCGCCAGCCCCCCGCGGCCGGCTCGGTCAGCCGCAGCATGTGCGCGAGCTCGCGGGCGGTGGCGTCCGCGCCGTCGCGGTCGGCCTTGTTCACCGCGAACACGTCCCCGACCTCCAAGATGCCTGCCTTGGCGGCCTGGATGCCGTCGCCCATCCCGGGTGCCACCAGCACCAAGGTGGTGTCGGCCAGGGCCGCGACCTCCACCTCCGACTGGCCCACCCCCACGGTCTCCACCACCACGACGTCGAACCCGGCGGCGTCCAGGACGCGCACCGCCTGTGGGGTGGTGGCGGCCAGTCCTCCCAGGTGGCCACGGGAGGCCATCGAACGGATGAACACCCCCGGGTCGGTGGCGTGCTCCTGCATCCGTACCCGGTCCCCGAGCAGGGCGCCGCCGGAGAACGGGCTGGAGGGGTCGACGGCCAGCACGGCCACGCGCCGGCCGGCGGCGCGCCAGTACCCGACCAGCGCCGAGGTGGCGGTGGACTTGCCGACACCGGGAGCGCCCGTCACCCCGACGACCCAGGCGTGCCCGGCGTGCGGGGCCAGGGCCGCCATCACCGCGGGCAGCACCGCGACCCCGTCCTCGACCCAGGACACGAGCCGGCCCACCGCCCGGGGGGAGCCCGCCAGCGCGGCGGCCACCAGTGCGTCCACCTCGTCGGGGCGCGGGACGTGGCGCCCGCCGACCCCGCGCGGACCGGTGGTGCTCAGCGCGGCGCGGGCACGCTCAGCAGCAGCGCGTCCCCCTGCCCGCCCCCGCCGCACAGGGC
>Ga0209698_10003949_pt1 | contig 16391 bp, 15 predicted proteins | sample LitLauG_LLR_2012_FD_187203 | JGI IMG/M metagenome (GOLD analysis project Ga0209698, IMG submission 187203) | Freshwater sediment microbial communities from Pennsylvania, USA - Little Laurel Run_MetaG_LLR_2012 (SPAdes) (version 2) | ecosystem: Environmental > Aquatic > Freshwater > Creek >...
ATGAGAACAACCGCGAGCAACCAGCCTGAAGGGAGACGAACCATGTAGTTAGTTTCTGAATTGCTCGATGCGAGCAAGCGGTACATGCTCATTAAGCATCGGAAATTATAGTCCTGCGCTCTTCTCCGCAATCAACGTCCGAATCTTCTCCACAAATTCCGCCGTCCCCATGTCCTCGGTCTTCTCTTTCCCCCGAGTCCGCACGTTGACCTTCCCCGCCTCCGCTTCCTTGTCTCCGACTACCAGCAGGAACGGCACCTTCTGCATGGCGTGTTCGCGGATCTTGGCGTTCATCTTCTCGTTGCGCGCATCGACCTGCACGCGGACGCCAACTGCCCGCAGCTGCCCGGCAACTTTTTCCGCGTACGCCACGTGCCGCTCTGCAATCGGAATCATCGCCACTTGCACCGGCGACAGCCATACCGGAAACGCCCCGGCATAGTGCTCGATCAGCACACCGAAGAAGCGCTCCACCGATCCATACAGCGCGCGGTGCACCATCACCGGCTGCTTGCGGGTGCCATCCTCGGCGACATATTCAAGATCAAAGCGCTGCGGCAGATTGAAATCGAACTGCACGGTCGAGAGCTGCCAGAGCCGCCCGATCGCGTCCACCAGCTTGATATCGATCTTCGGGCCGTAGAAGGCCGCCTCGCCCGGAATCACTTTGTACTCAATATTCAATTCCTTCAGGACTTTTTCGAGCGAGTTCGTCGCCTGGTTCCACTGTTCTTCGCTGCCCACGAAATTCTTGCGGTCCTTCGGGTCCCAGGTCGAAAGCTCGGTCTGAAACTTGTCAAATCCAAAATCCCTCAGCACGTCGCGCGCAAACTCGACGCAGTCAGCGATCTCTTTTTCGATCTGCTCGGGAGTGCAGAAGATATGCGCGTCATCCTGGGTAAATCCGCGCACGCGCAGCAATCCGTGCATCACGCCTGACCGCTCGTATCGGTACACGGTTCCCAGTTCCCCCAGCCGGACCGGCAAATCGCGATACGACCGCAGTGAATCCCTGTAAATCAGGATGTGCCCCGGGCAGTTCATCGGTTTCAGCCGGTATTCGGCATCGTCGAGCTCCATCGCATCGAACATATTCTGCGCGTAATAGCCCTCGTGCCCCGAAGTCTGCCATAACTGTTTTCGCATCACGTGCGGCGTATAGACCAGCGCATACCCGCGCTTCACATACTGCTCGCGCATCCAGTCTTCCATCTCTTTGCGGATAATCCCGCCCTTCGGATGCCAGAAAATAAGCCCCGGCCCCGCCAGCTCCTGGATCGAGAACAGATCCAACTGCTTGCCAAGCACGCGGTGATCCCGCTTCTTGGCTTCCTCAATGCTGTTCAGATAGGCGTCCAGATCCTTCTTGGAAAAAAACGAAGTCCCATAAATCCGCTGCAGTTGCGGATTCTTCTCATCCCCCAGCCAGTAAGCACCGGCAATATTCAGGAGCTTGAATGCTTTGATCTTCCCAGTCGAAGGAATGTGCGGCCCACGGCAGAAGTCCAGAAACTTCCCGGTCTTGTAAATGGAAATCTTTTCATCGGGCTTGGTGAACTGCTCGATGAAATGGCACTTCATGAAGTCGCCTTCTTTCTTGAAGCGCTCCAGACCTTCGCCGTGCGGCAGAAATTCCCGCGCATACGGCAGGTCCTGCTGCACCAGTTCCTGCATCTTCTTCTCGATCTTTTCGAGATCTTCCGGGGTGAACGGAGTCTGCCGGTAGAAGTCGTAAAAGAATCCGTTCTCGGTCGCCGGGCCATGACCCAGTTTGGTCTCAGGGAAGAGTTCAAGCACCGCCGCCGCCATCAGGTGCGCCGACGAATGCCGGTAAACCTCGAGCGCCTCTGGGTCCCTGTCGGTCAAAATGCGCAGGTCGGTGTCTTTCTCGAGCGGCCGGGTCAAATCAATCAGGTTCCCATTCGTCTTTGCCGCCAGCGCTGCATCCGCCAGCCGCGGACTGATCGATTTGGCGATATCAAGGGAGGTCGTACCTTTGGGGAATTCCTTACCGCTCCCGTCCGGAAACTTCACATGAATGCTGTCCGACATAGTTAAGCCTTGTATTCCACTGAATCTTTTAAGTTTAAGGTAGGGTACGAGGAGGGTCAATCGCCCGCTAAGTTGTTCGCGGCGACGAGTGCAGCGCGTCAATACTTGTCTTCACCCGCCCCGACACCACATCCATATCCCCCATCTTCAGCCCCGTGGTAGGAATTACTTCCCCCACTCGCATCTCCAGCGGCTGGCACTTGATGTGATAGGTGTTCATCGGCAGCAGGTCGAACGTGCCCACGAGCGCGACCGGCACGATGTCCGCCTGTGCCTTGATCGCCAGGAAGAATACGCCCGGCAGGAACGGTTGAATATTCCCATCCTGCGTGCGTCCGCCCTCGGGAAAAATGACCAGCGGCATGCCCTTGCGCAGGCTCTTCAGTGCGGACTTAATCGCGCCCACCGACGCCGATGGCTGCTGCTGGTTGATGCAAACCTGCCCCGACCGCCGCAGGTGCCACCCCACAAACGGGTAAGCCAGCAGTTCGCTCTTGAAAACAATGCGAAACTGAAATGGCAGGTAGACGTAAAGAATCGGTATATCCAGCGCCGAAGCATGGGTAACCGCAAACACCCGCGGTCGAGATCCCTCGCCCGTCGCAAGCGCCGCTGTGTTTCCTGTCACTGTGACCGGCGAAAAAATCGTCTTCATGATCAGCCATGACCAGGCACGAGCCAGTTCATGCTGCATCCGCCCGTCGCGATCGATGAACGACACGATCAGCGATACCGTCCCCAGCACCAGTGTGTAGGCCCAGATCAGCGGATCAATAAAGAAGTACGACCGCAAGGCGCTAGCCCACCCATGGCGTTTCTCAAGCCGACCCGCCGCAGTCGTCTTCTCCCACGTAGGGACCGCTCCTCCCGGGTGTCCGGCCGGGCGCAGCTCGGCTCTATCCTTCTCCAGCTCCACGGTAGTGGCGATCTTATTCAAGGTCTTATCTCAAATCTCAACGATGTTCCGCGCTCGGACATTCTCGACCGCACCCACATTAGATGCGCACGCCCAGCGTTCGCATCGCTTCTCCCACAATGTAAATCGAGCCCGTGATCACCACCAGCCCATCCGCCCCGGCGACCCGGCTTGCCTGTTGCAACGCCGCTGCAACGTTCTCCGCCTCGCTGATCTCTCCCGCCACACGCCGTGCCGCCTCTCGAATCTCCTGCGCGCTCGCCGACCGAGGGTTATTGGCATGCGTCACAATCACCCGCTCGGCGATGGGGAACAGAATTTCCGCCATCTCCGACATCGCTTTGTCCCGTAAAACCCCAAACACGAGCGTGATTGCGCGCTCTCCATAGGCGGCCGAAAGCGTCGACCGCAGGGCCCAGGCTCCCGCCGGGTTATGCGCCACATCCAGAACGTACTCGGGGTTGCCTCCTCCCGCCGCCACAACCTGAAACCGTCCCGGCCAATGCGTCTCTCGAATGCCGCGTTCGATCGAGGCAGCCGTAATCTGTTCTAACCCCTGCTCTCGGAGCTCCACCGCCGCCGCAATCGCCAGCGCCGCATTCCTCAATTGGTGCCGTCCGGTCAGTGGCGAGTCAACAACAATTTCCGTGCCCATGACCGCAAGCGAGTACCGCTGCCGCGGCCCGGTCACTGAATACTCGGTACTGGGTAACAGGTACTGGGTGCTCCCCGGCGACACTGGCGGCACATACGGCACCGCATTCACCGCCCGTGCCCCTGCGTCGAGAATCGCGTTTCCAATCACGTCATTCGCTTCCGCCAGTTGCGGCAGCGTCACCACCACTCCTCCCGGCCGGATGATCCCGGCCTTTTCGCGCGCGATCTCAGGAATTGTTTCCCCCAGATATTTCTGATGATCGAGCGAAACATCGGTAATGATGCTGATCCGTGGCTCGACCACGTTGGTTGCATCCAGCCGCCCTCCCATGCCGACCTCGAGCACCACCACGTCCGGCCGGCTGCGTGCGAAATACTCAAACGCCATTGCCGTCAGCATCTCAAAAAAACTCGGGTGCCACGGCAAATCCCCTTCCCCAACCAGGCGCTCAGCCGTCCTGCCTACGACGTCATGCAGCAGCGCAAAGTCGTCGTCTGAAATGGCCAAGCCATCGAGCCGGATCCGCTCATTGATGCGCACCAGGTGCGGCGAGGTATAGAGCCCGGTCTTCAGCCCGGAAGCCTGCAGAATCGACGCCAGCGTCGCAGCCGTCGACCCTTTCCCATTCGTGCCCGCGACCAGCACGCTGGGAAAATTTCTCTCCGGATGCCCCAACGCCGCCAGCAGCACGCGCATATGCGCCAGGTCGAACTTGTGCGCCGGCGTCTGGCCCAGTTCGTGCCCCAACGCGTACATCTGCGCAACTGCAGTTTCGTAGGACAAAGTCGTCGGTCGCTCTTCGTCGTTCGCGGTTCGTGTAGCGCGGACACTCCTGTCCGCGAGGCTGCCGCGAATTCGACTAAGCTCTCGGGATCCCCTATGCACCCCCTTGTACCTTGTGGTGATGCTTTTTGTCGACTCTAAGTCGAAGTTTCCCAGATAAAGAATAGCAATTCGGTGTACCGCATTCGACCGTTCGACATCCGAGGGAGGCTGTCCGAGCTCAAACTGCTCTAAGGGAGACCTGAGTAGCGCAGCCCAGAGGCCCACGCGGGGAACGGTTTTTCGCGAATAGCGAACGACAAATAGCGACCGGCGGGTTCTAATGGCTGACGGCTGACGGCTGATGGCTGATGGCTGAACTCATAAACTCCAGCGCCCGCGCGATATACGCTTTCAGCTCCTTGCGCTGGACTACCGCGTCGAGCATCCCATGCTCCAGGAGAAACTCCGACCGCTGAAAGCCCGGCGGCAGCTTCTGCCGGATCGTCTGCTCAATCACGCGTGGTCCGGCGAAGCCGATCAGAGCTCCCGGCTCGGCAATATTCAAGTCGCCCAACATGGCAAACGACGCCGTGACCCCGCCTGTCGTAGGGTCAGTTAATACCGAAATGTACGGAACCTTGGCCGCGTCCAGTCGCGCCAGCGCCGCCGAAATCTTCGCCAGTTGCATCAGGCTGATGGCGCCTTCCATCATGCGCGCTCCGCCCGACGCCGAAACTATCACGATGGGCGTTCGCGTCTCCGTCGCCTTCTCAATCGCCCGCGTAATCGCCTCCCCGACCACCGCCCCCATGCTCCCGCCGATAAACGAATACTCCATCGAGCTCACGATCACCGGCCGGCCACTCAATTTTCCGCGAGCGTTGAGCACTGCGTCTTTCAGTCCCGTGTCCGCTTTCGCCTGCTTCAGTCGCGACGAATACGCTTTCAGGTCCACGAACTTGAGCGGATCCGTCGACACCAGGTTGCTATCGAAAACCTCGTATTGATTGCCGTCCAGGAGCTGCGCCAGCCGCGTGCGCGCGTCGATGCGAAAATGTTTATCGCACTTGGGACAAACGTTAAGGTTCTCTTCCAGGTCCTTCTTCCAGATAATCTGACGGCAGGTGTCACACTTCACCCACAACCCTTCGGTGCGGACCTTCTTGTCCCCGCCAGCATCAATCTCCCCGGATTGTCGCTTAAACCAAGTCATAAGAGCGTTCTCAGTTGTCAGTTCTCAGTTAATTCCTCTCAGCTCTGTCATCCTGAGAAGCGAAGGACCTGTGCATTTGTCTGTGCCACAACACTCTTTATCTTCCCACTAAGTTCTCTGTGCAACCGGCTCGCACTGAGAGCTGAGAACCGAGAACTAGTACTCGATTCCTCTTTGCGCCATCACGCCCTTCTCGTACGCGTGCTTCACTTGCCGCATCTCCGTCACCGTGTCGGCGAGCTCGACAATGGTCGGATGCGCATTCCGCCCGGTCAAAATGACGTGCACCATTTCCGGACGCCGCTTTAGTCCCTCCGCCACCTGGGCCGCGTCCAGCATACCGTAACTGATGGCGTAATTGATCTCATCCAGAACCACCAGATCCCATTCCCCCGATTGAATCGCCTTTTCGGCTTCCGCCCACGCTTCCTCGACCATGCGCACATCTTCCGGATCCGGTTTTTCGGCGCCCACTTTCACAAACCCGCGCCCCATCTGCTTCATGATGAACTTGTCGCCGAATGCCTTCACCGCGTCGAGCTCTCCGTAATGCCAGGAGCCCTTCAGAAACTGCAGCATCAGCACCCGCATGCCCTGTCCAACCGCCCGCAGCGCCGTCCCCATGGCCGCCGTTGTCTTCCCTTTGCCCGGCCCGGTATTTACGATGATGAGACCGCGTCGAACATCCGCCATAGAAGATTCCACTGATGAAGGGCGAATCTGTGATTGTACGCGGAGGTGGAAGCACTTGCCAGAGGGCTTGCCGGCCGCCCGTCGAGGCTCAATTGCGCATGCGCATGCGCCTGATCCGACCGGGCCATCTTCCAAGCCAACCAAAAATATGGCGGACGGCTTAGCGGCCGTCCGCCTCGAGGAAGGGGGAGATATTGCGGGAGAGAATCTTATGGCACTTTGCTGACTGGCTGCGCAACCTTGCCGGTTGCGCCGCCCGCTACGGCATTTCTACCACTCGCGTCAGCTGAGGACGACTTTCGCCATTGGCGGCGCCTTTATCCTCGGCTCCCAGCAAACGCGCCGCGATCCGCAAAGCGTCCATCTCTTTGCGGACCCGGATCAATTCCTGCTCTTTCATTCTTAGGACGTCGTACGGGTTTTTCATGGGGGGAGGGCCTCGCTACAAATTCAGACTAAGTTCGCCTGTGAAGTACAGAGTAAGCCACATTCCATCTTCTAGGGAAGCTCCCGGAGGTGCACCCTGTCTGCTGCGGGACGGTTCGCAGGATGCGGCTGAATGGCCGGTGCCTATTACTTTCTAGTTAATGTCCCGACCGAATGCCTGACGGTCTTGCGTCAGCAACCTGCTTTCTCCCTCCAGCGGGGGTTCCAACCTCTGCCATTCTGACCTCTCACCTTCTCAAGAATGCCCCACATGGTAAGGATGATTCTCCAGAATCGTGAAGGCCCGGTAGATCTGTTCTACCAGCACCACCCGCGCAAGTTCGTGCGGCAATGTCATCTTCCCCAGCGACAGAACAATGCCAGCCTGCCTTCGCGCATCGTCACTGAACCCATCGCTCCCGCCAATCGCAAACAGCAGCGGGATGGCATTGACCTGCTCCCGCTCCAGCATCGCCGCCAACTCCTCGGATGAGTACTGCTTGCCCCGCGAGTCCAGCAGCACCAGTTTGTGCCGCTCGTTCCGGCCATGCCGCTCGCCCCTCGCCAGCGACAAAATCGCCCCCTCATCTTTGAGCGCGATCCCCTGCACTTCGGCATAACGCGAAATCCGTTTCAGATATTCATCGGTCAAGCTCTGGATCGCCGCCTCTTTCGTCTTCCCGATCCATGCGACTTTGATCTTCACGGGCCGCGGCGCCTCACGCCTTTCCCGATGCCAGCACCACGTCCGCGCCGAACCTTATCTCATCCCCTACCTGATAGCGCTCGATTGCTGCCTTCGCGTCCGCGCGGATCGCCGGCCACATCTCCTCCGGAACTCGCTCCAGCATCGCCCGGAAGGGAACGGACAAGGCACAGGAATACTCAAAGACTTCCTCCGCGTCGCCCAGCCAGGTCCAGGGAAGATTGCGCGTCGTCTCTTCCACTTCCTGAAATCCCGAGGCACGCAAAATCTCCGAGAGCGAGCCCGCCGCAGAAAATCGAAACGGATCCGCTCCTCCCTCCGCCAGCAGCGCTCCACCCACGTGCCGCTGAACGATCTTCATCGTGCACTGCCAATACGGCTGTTCCACCGGACCCCACGCGGCAAAGCAGGCTCGCGCTCCCCGCCTTAACACCCGGTGCAACTCTGTGAGCGCCTGCTTCGGGTCCGCGAAAAACATCACCCCGAAGCGGCAGGTCGCCAGATCAAAGCTGCGGTCCCTGAACGGAAGCGTGTGCGCGTCCGCTTGCTGGGTCGCGAGATTCGCAAGCTGTTTGTTGCGAGCGCGCTCCGCGGCAATCGCGAGCAACTCCGTACTCTGATCCACCGCCGTGACTGACCCTTGCGGTCCCACGCGCTCGGCCAGACTGATCGCCGGCTCTCCCGTCCCGCTCGCCAGGTCGAGCACGCTCATCCCCTCGACCGGCCGTGAGTACTCCACCAAGGCTTGGGTGACGGCGCCACCCATCATCGCCGACTTGGCCTTCCACTTCTCAGCGGCCACCAGCCGGTACGATGATCCCCAGGCCGCTGGACTTGATGAACCTGAAGCCGGCGAATTGGGATTCGAGGTGGACACTTCAGGCTCTCTTCTTTCGCGCCGGCTTACGCGGAATCGCCGCCGTAATTTCGTGCGGACTCACCGCTGACTTCGCCTTCGTCGTCCGCGCCTTCTTGGGCTTGCCAATGAATTCCCCCGGCTCAATTCGCTTTGCCGACTTCCACAGCCGTTCCAGATCGTAGAACTGACGTGCCTTCTCAGAGAAGATGTGCACAACAAAGTCCACATAATCGAGCAGCACCCACTCGGCCTGCTTGTACCCTTCTCTGTGGGTCACGCGCAGTCCCGCTTGTTCCAGACGCTCGTCGACCGCGTCCGCGATCGCCTGAATCTGTCGCGGATTGCTCCCGCTGCACATCACAAAATAATCTGTGAATGCTCCAGAACCCTTTTCCAACTCGAGGATTGCGACTTGTTCTGCCTGTTTATCCTGACAGGCGAGGATGGCTTCGTTCACTTGCTGCTTGAGGTCGTTTTTCTTGGCCATAGATGACTTCGTCGATTGTAAACGAGCCACGAGCCGCGAGCTACGAGCTACGAGCAAGCAAGCGCTGCTACGTGCCGATGAACCCCGATGTCGGATTTAGTTCAACTCTCGTCGAATCCTGGAGAGGACTCCGCAACCGCGGCAGCTTCAAGCTCGCAGCTCGAAGCTTTCACTTCTGCAATCTGCTATCGATACAGCCCCGCTTTCTTGACGTACTCCGCCACCCGGGGATCCAGCCACTTCGCCAGCGATTTCCCTTGCGCCGCGGCGCTCCGGATCGCGGTTGCCGACACATTCTGATGAACTCCTTCCAGGAGGTGCAGCGTGACCCCGGGCAGAACCAGATCCCCGGTCGCGGCTTGCTTATGAAACGGCCTCGTTACCGCCTCGGGAGGCCGTAGCTCCTCCGGCAACGCCTCCGCCACATCCCGCAGCGAATAGCCGGGACGGCTCGCGACCACAAACTCACACTCGGCCAACAGCGCGCGCGCCTCATGCCACTTTGCAATGTCGCGGAAAGCGTCAATTCCAATCAGAAAAAAAATCCGGTCCGACTTTTTCAGCGAAGCCTTCAGCCGCCGCACGGTATCAATCGTGTAATTCGCCTCGGCTCGCGGGAGAACCGCTTGCGCCCGTCCAGTGGGGCCCAGCCCCGCATGCTTTCCGCCTCGGTGGGCCTCCGCGCCCAAGGCGGCATCCGGACCCTCCAACAAAGACGGTACAAACCGCTTTTCCGCCTGCGTGGCCAGCGCCACCATCGCGTAACGATGGACAAAGGAGGTCAATGGCTGTTTCTGCTTATGCGGAGGCACGTTTACCGGCACAAACAGCACTTGCCGCAGCGCATAGCGTCGCGCGGCCTCCTCCGCCAGAGAAATATGTCCCCGATGAATCGGGTCGAAGCTGCCTCCGAAAAGCCCGATATTCATGCCTGTGGTTCCCGCATTGCCCTGCTAGTGTCGTTGTTTGCCTGATGCTGTTGCAAGTCTTTGTTCGCCGATCGTAAATTTTGTACTGCTAAGTTTTGCGAAATCGGCCAGCTCAGTTTAGGCTGTTGCAATAGTTTGCACATCCACCACTTCATCTCCGGCGTACTCCTCCGGTGTACCTCTGGCCACTGTGCCGCCAGGAAATTGCGGTGAACAGGCGTAACTCGCCGTGCGCCCAGTCGGCGCATAGCATTACTGATAGCGAATGAGACTCCCCCACCTCAGTACGTTCGCGGTCGCTCCGTCGCGCGCTCCCATTCTGCGCTACGGCGTCGCTCTCCTCAGCACCGTCTTGGCCCTGATTCCCACCCTGTTCTTTTCCGACCTTGCCGAGAGCCGTCTGGTGGTCTTTGCCGTCGCCGTCATGGTCAGCGCCTGGTACGGCGGCTGGAAGCCCGGCCTCGCGGCTACTTCGTTTGCCCTCACCGTCAGCGCTTACTACTCGCTCTCCGGTGACCAGACTCCCAAGGAATTTCGCCGGGCGGTTGCCCACATGGCGCTGTTTTTCGCCGTCGCGCTGCTTATCTGCTGGTTCAATGCCGCCCTCCGGGCCACCCAGGAGAGCCTGCGCCGCTCCGAAAGCAACTTCCGCTCCCTGGTGATGAACGCGCCCTACGGGATCTGCCGCTGCAATGCGATGGGAATGCTTCAGGACGCAAATCCAGCGTTGGTCAAAATGTTTGGTTATGCCAGTGCCGACGAACTTACTGGACGCCACCTCGGTAGCCTCTACGCCGATGCCCAGCAGTGGTTCCACACCGCTGATTATTTTCGCGCGGCCAGGGAATTTACTAACCTTGCGATCGATTGCATTCGAAAAGACGGTTCTTCGATCGTCGTTCGCATCTCGGGACGCGTCATTCCCAACGGCAAAGACGGTAACAGCTTCGAGATTTTTATGGAAGATATCACTGAGACCCGAGTGCTCGAATTGCAACTCCACCAGGCGCAAAAAATGGAAGCCATTGGCCGCCTCGCCGGTGGCATTGCTCACGACTTTAATAACCTGTTGATGGTCATCTCCGGTTACTCCGAGTTTCTCCTCGAGCGTCTCGGGCCCGATCCGCATCTGCGCGGCCCTGCGCAGGAAATTTCCAATGCCACACAGCGTGCCACCTCCCTCACGCGCCAGCTGCTCGCTTTCAGCCGCAAGCAGATCCTTGCCCCCAAGGTGCTCGACCTGAATGAGGTGGTCACCGAAAACCTCAAAATGCTGACCCGCATGATCGGCGAGGACATCGACCTCGTCATGGTGCCCGGTCCCGCGCTCGGAGCGGTCCGTGCCGATCCCGGCCAGATCGACCAGGTCATCATGAATCTGGCCGTCAACGCGCGCGACGCTATGCCTCAAGGCGGCAAGCTCACCATCGAGACCGCCAATGTATCGCTCGATGAATCTTTTGCACGCAACCACCCGCCGCTCGTTCCGGGAAACTACGTCATGCTCTCCATCAGCGATACCGGCACGGGCATGGACAGCGAAACCCAGGCCCGCATCTTCGAACCTTTCTTTACCACCAAGGGTGCCAAGGGCACGGGCCTCGGCCTTTCCACCGTCTACGGCATCGTGAAGCAGAGCGGCGCCTACATCTTCGTGGACAGCCAACTCCAGCGTGGCACCTCTTTTCGTGCGTATTTTCCGCGCGCCGATGTGCGCGAAGAGGCGGTCGCCGCTCCGGAATTCGCCGGCCTTCCGCGCGCCGAGCGCGGTCAGGAAACCATCCTGCTCGTCGAAGATGAAACCAATCTCCGCCGCCTCGCGCACCAGTATCTGGAAAAGCAGGGTTACCTGATCCTCGAAGCCGAAGACGGCGCCGCCGCGTTGCAAATCGCCGCCGGTCACAAGGGCAAGATCGATCTCCTGCTCACCGACGTCGTGATGCCCGGCATGAATGGGCGTGAACTCGCCACGCACATTACCGCGCAACGGCCCGAAATCCGCGTCCTCTTCATGTCCGGATACACCGAGAACGCGATCGGCCACGACGGCCTGCTCGATGTTGGCATCAACCTGCTTCAAAAACCGTTCAGCCTCCCCACTCTGAAGGAACGAGTTCGCGAGCTGATGGACTCCGAACCAACTCCCCGGGAGGTCACTTTGCTCAAAAATTCCGAAGCCGGCGTCATTGCTGGACAAAAAAAGGTTCCGCCCTTCCGCGCTCGCCGCTTCAACCTCCACCTGCCGCTGCGCTATCGGCCGCTGGGAGAGAAAAGCTGGCGCCCCGGTACGACCGAGAACATCAGCCGCTCCGGCTTGCTCTTCCAAGCCGAGGAGTCGCTCCAGCCTAATGCGCAGGTCGAAATCAGTCTGGTATTGCCCGCCGAAATCGCGGGCTTGGCGGCCACCGAGGTTGTCTGCCGCGGAGAAGTTGTCCGCTCCATTGGAGCGAAAGGAACAGGGGTAAATCCGGCACTCGCCGCCAAGATTCTGCAATACCACTTCCAGCACGGTGCCCACGTCGGCGAAGCCTAGAACCGGCTATGTGTGGCGACCGGGCTCCGCCCCGTCAAGGTGGGGCAAAGCTCCGCTACCACAAAATCAGGCTTTGGCAATTTGCTGCTTCTGTTCATTGTGTTACTTTCGGTACCCGCTCCTGCTTGGAAACCTGCCCCAACACTGTTACATTGCGGCCAGCACGTTTTGAGGATTCCCGATGTCCCTGGTAGTAAAGCTCGAAGATGACCTCGGCGAACGCAGTGAATGGGTCATCTTGAACGGTGTGCTCCCGGGCGCCACCGGTCCGGACTTCGTTCTGCTCAGCGGCGTCGATCCCTTCGGCAAGACCGTCTTCAACCACCTGCAAATGGAAGCATTTCTCCAGGAATGGGAGCGCGCCAAGGAGCGGGTGCGCGATGACTCCCAATTGGATGCGTGGAACAAAATCAAGCATATGGCCGAAGCCTGCCGCCAGGACCGCGACCTCTATCTCCGCTTCGTAGGAAACTAGCCCAGACGCTGACGACGCGGAGAAACCCACAAACAAGAAGAAGCCCAAAGCGTTTGTCTCGGCGTACTCTGCGTCTCGGCGGTGAGATTGACAGGACCTGGTGACTTACTTTTCCGGCAAATTCTCTTTCAACAACTTAATTACATTCCCTCCCATCACCATCCGAATCTCCGCCTCCGAGTACCCCGCCTCCAGCATGGCGTCGGTAATCTCCGCCAACCCCGTCGTGTCAAACGGCTCGGTCACTGCTCCATCGAAGTCGGACCCCAGTGCCACATGTTCCACGCCCACTCGATCGGAAACGTACCGCATCGCCTTCACAATCGCACGTGCATCCGTGCCGCACGTCGCGGTGTCCCAATATCCAATGCCAATCAATCCACCCCTCGCCGCCACCGCCTGGATCTGCTCATCGCTAAGATTACGGTTGTTATCGCAGGTCCCTTTCACCCCGGTGTGCGAAACCACCAACGGTCGCGTCGCCGTCGCCAGCACATCTTCAATGGTCCGCGGCGACGCATGAGCCAGGTCTATGATCATGTGCCGCGCCTCCATCTGCCGCACCCACTCGCGGCCTTTCTCCGTGAGCCCGATCTTGTGTGCCCCGGCCGCTGACCCTCCAATGTCGTTGTCAAAAAAATGGCTGGGCGACATCATGCGATACCCGGCTCGATACAGCACATCAAGATTGTCCAGCTTGCCGTCGAGCGCGTGCGCTCCTTCAATCGCCAGCAACCCAGCCGTCAGCCGCCCATTCTTCGTGCGCCGCTCCAGGTAGCTCGATAGATCCGCGGCGCTCTCGATCACCACAAAGCCGCCCCTCGATCCGCGCGCGAACTGGTGCAGGCGCCGCCCTTGGTACAAAGCGCGCTCCGTCAGGCTCTTCCACGTTGCCCGCGGCCAGCCCTCGACGACCGCCAGCCAGAAAATGTCGTCATTCTTGTCCTCGTTGCTCTGAATGTTCAGCCCGTGTGGACTCTTGGTGGGAAGCGAGAAGATCTGCAACGCGACATTGCCGTCCGCCAGGCGCGGAATATCCACATGCCCATCGGTGCTGCGCGCTAAAAGGTCGCGGCCCCACAACAGCGAATCGGCGTGCAGGTCGGCAATCGTGAGTTGTTGGTGGAGCGCCAGTGCCCGGCTCGACGGGGAGTAGGGCGGCTTCTTCAAAACTCTGTTCTGGTTTTCATCCACCAATCGCGGAAGCTGTGCGAAAAACGCGACCGCGATGCACGCCAGAACGACAACAAGGGAACCCCACCTCCGCACAAGCCCTCCTGAGGTCGCCATCTTTCTTTGAAACCTTGAAACCTTGAAACCTTAAGGTTTTTACCTCTGCAATCTAACCTCTAACCTCTGACCTTTTACCACTTGATCAGCATCCCCAAGCACTGATCAGCAACCTTACTTCGACAGCATTCCCAGCGCCTCGCGGAACAAGGTCTCAAACGTTTTCGCGCTCGCACCCGCGCCGCCGCGCGCCGCTAACATCGCCTTCTCCGCCGCCGCCCGCTGATACCCCAGGTTGACCAGCGCTGAAATTACATCTTCTTCCACTGGACTCGCCGCCGGCGCGCTTGCCTCCGCCGCCCCGGTAGCTGCCGGAAGCTTGTCGCGTAACTCGAGCACCATCCGCTCCGCCGTCTTCTTCCCAATCCCCGGAATCCGTGTGAGCCGCGCCAAATCCCCACCGCGAATCGCCGTCACCATCTCGTCCGCCGGCATTCCGCTCAGAATCGTGATCGCCAGTTTGGGACCAATCCCGCTCACCGTCAGCAACTTTTCGAAAAGATGTTTCTCTGCCAGCCGCAAGAATCCATACAAGCTCAGCGCATCCTCACGAACGTGCGTGTGGATGTGTAGCGCGACCTCGCTGCCCGCCCCCGGCATCTCCGAGAATGTCGGCACGCTGATCGTGACCTCATACCCAACGCCTTGCGTCTCTATAATCGCCTGATTCGGATGCTTGGTCAGTATCGTCCCGCGAAGATGCGCAATCATCGGCGCTATTGTAGTCTCTCCGTGTGGCGCGGACACTCCTCTCCGCTTTAGCGCCGCCGCCAGCTTTCCCAATTCCGCACCACTTTTCCGTCCCTTTCCACAGGAACCTGCCCTCCTCCACAGCTTCTGCACAACGCCGGTGCATTTTGCCGTTGCGCCGGGTCGCCTTCCTCCGGCACAGTGCTATCCAGTCAAAGCGCGAGAATGTTTCTGAAGCGCTGCCGACCTGAGTTCAGCGTTGCCGGCGGTTCTCTCGAGGGTGAATCGCCGGGGGAATTCCGGTTCATGTCCAGTGAGCTGGTGCCCGGGCGTTGCGGCCTCCTCCGAAATCCTCCGTAAGGCAGGATGGAAACGCTGAACTGCAAGCTTGAGGCGCGAGCCTCAAGTGGGCCTCGCCACTTCGCCGCTCTTCGGAGTTGCGTTGAGCGATTGTCTTACGCCTCTGGCGCAAGACGGCAGTCAGAAGCATCCGCGATAACAATGCGGCTCGGGTGGCTGGCCCGAGCCGCATTTGTTTTTTCGCAGCGAGCCGCGAGCTTTGAGTCTCGAGCCACGAGCTTCAGCTATCGCACTCGCGCACTTTCCAACTCTGTCATCCTGAGCGCAGTAGCTGCTGCGCGAAGCGCAGCGGCTGCGGAGTCGAAGTTGAGGCGTTTCTGCGGCGTCTGAGCCGCGCGCCGAAATCCCGAGCGAAGTCGAGGGAGCTTGGCCCCCTATACTTTCACACCACGTCGCGATCGCCTCAGGGAGTTCTCACGATGCACAAAGCGCAGAATGCACGTCACTTCCCCTCCGGCGGTTGCACCAAATCTGGCACCCGCGCAATCGCCGCAGCATCCGGAGCTTTCAGATTCAATTCCTTCACGAGAAACGCGACTCGATCTCGCCGCGCCTCCGCGTTCAGCGCGTGCGGCGCGTCATAAAACTTCAAACTCTTCGGCTCGCTGACCAGCGCGTAATACTCCCGCGCCCGCTCCGGCGTCAGGAAATCCTCTTTCGTCGCATACTGCAGAAACACCGCCGCCGGCGCCGCGTGCGCCACATACTTGCCCTGATCGAGCCACCCATACTTGGCAAAGAAAGCATCCACCTTCTCCGTGCCCACCTGCTTGCGAAAATCCTGAGACTCCTTCGACTTCCTATCTACTTCATCCGACAGGTTGCCCGCCATCAGCACGAACGCTTTAAATCGTTTATCAATGCCCGCCAGAAACGCTCCGGTCGCCGCGTTGTAACTATGGCCGACATAGGCGAGCCGCTTCGTATCCACATCCGGCCGCGCCAGCAATAAATCCGCCCCGCGCCGCATGTCGACAATCTGCTGCACCCGGTCGTTGATGTAGGAGACGCTCAGCGGATCGGGGTCGCGCACAAATCCCGGCCGCGCGATCGGACCATCCGGCAGCAGCGACACCACCCCCGAAGGCGCCAGCGCGATAGCCTCCTCCAGAAACTCCTTGCGGTTCAGAAACTCCGACCCATCCTGATACCAGTGCCCCCAGATGACGGCCGCAAATGGTCCCTTGCCGGTTGGAACGACGAGGTACGCAGGCACGCACCCGCCCTTCGGACTAGCATACGAGATGTCATGAATCGCCACCTCCCCGCGTTTCACAACCCCGACTTCCTGAATCTCGAGCGGAGTCTTCTGGTCGTAATCAAAGTGCCGAAGAAGCGA
>Ga0209698_10003950_pt1 | contig 16391 bp, 12 predicted proteins | sample LitLauG_LLR_2012_FD_187203 | JGI IMG/M metagenome (GOLD analysis project Ga0209698, IMG submission 187203) | Freshwater sediment microbial communities from Pennsylvania, USA - Little Laurel Run_MetaG_LLR_2012 (SPAdes) (version 2) | ecosystem: Environmental > Aquatic > Freshwater > Creek >...
CATGACAACATCGGCAACTAAACGTGCCCTGGCAGTCGAGCTTCTGCTGGATGCGGTAGTGCCCGATTACTGCCCCGATCGCCGGGCCCGTTGCCGCCAGGGCGGGGCAAAGTAACACCGACGCCGGCTCGAAAGCATGGAAAGAGGCGGGCTTGTAGCCTGCTCACTCGTCCGGTTTGTTTCACTTGTCCGTATGACGGGCAAACCGGAAGTCAACTGTTGTAACCAGGCGATTTCGCTCATTGAGAATTGCTGGTGAGAAGGGGAATTTTTCGCCAACAATTCGGCAGACCAAACACTACGAGGTGTGACCCTCCGCATTGCTGTCCCTTGGCCGTGTTGTTTTCTTCCAAAGGAAAGCCAGTATCAAGAGGCCTTCGATCATTCCGACTGGAATCAGGAAGAGTTTTGGAATCCCAAATCTCCCGAGCGGGAAAGCCTGCACAAGGACTATCAAGAACAATGTGTGGAGCCCAAAAATCGGCAGCAGATTACGCCAAAACTGGACCCGGTTCCACGCAGGGCGGAGCACCAGGATGACAGTAGCGAACAACATAGTTGTGTAGACGGCGGCATCCTCCCACGTCTGGCTTAGCCGCATGAATTCGGTCGCAACTACGGCAGCCGCGGTGGTTCCGAACAAAATAATCCATTCCATCGCGGTTAAGTGTTTTCCAGCCGTTCGCATACCCTCTCCACGAGTCGAGCCCCAGTAAATTATCTAGTTTATTAGCAGGCGGTCCGAAGGCAACTGTTGTTAACAGGCGTTAGCGCTCAAAACCCCTCAATGAGCGCTATCGGTATGTTTCGCCAACTATCGTTCCGGCCCGTCCTTCATCGGCCCAAGGCCCTTGATTGTTCTGCTATCGTTGGGAACCATGCTACGGCCCTTGCGCTTCAAGGCGGTGGTTGGCGTGACACTTGAAGGCGTTCTGCTGGGGGAGTGGCGTTGACCTTGGCTGGATGCACTGGTGGTTCCGAAGAAGAGGGTCGTATCCGGGTCACGCCTGCTCAAGTAATCGGGCTTTATGAACTGAAACTCGACAAGGGATCGGAGCGATTGGAACTCAAGGCGGATGGAACTTACATCCAAGACACCGCCTCACAAACCCGTCCCGTTCATCGCACAAGCCAGTGGCTCATTCAGAGCCATTTCTTTGATGGGAGCGAGGTGATTCTCTTTGACGCTGCCATTACGCCATTGGCAACCCCTTTAGGCGAAATCCTCAACTGGGATTTGGCAAATTGCCCATGTATGCACACCAGCGTTCTGGCAAAGTGGCACTAGCTCGAAACGAGGTCGTAGACTGGTACTACGAGCGCACGCACTAGTGTCGGCCTTCTGCCGCCGTGGTCAGTTGCTGCAAACAGCCTGATTTCGTCAATTGCGGGAACGCTCCGAGTGTGGCGTCGCCAATCAATTCTGCTAGGACCTCATTATTTACAAATCCTTGCAAAGTTCAAAGCCGATTGGTATTACCTTTTTCGCAAGTGAAACTTGGTGACGACCCGAATCTTGGTAGTTGATACTTCCCATTAGCGGCGGACCGCTCGATCGTAGGCAAAAGAACTTATGGACTTATGCATATATGCGAAGGAGCAGCTATGAGACCGATTGCTTTTTTGCTGGTTGCAGTGGCAACGCTGGCTAGCTTTATCGCCTACATGGTCACGGCGACCGGACAGGAAGCTCAGAATTCCGCCCCAGTCTACGTCACCAAAATTCCATCAGGATACCGCGACTGGAGGCTGATCTCTGTGGCCCACGAAGAAGGCAACCTCCACAGTTTCGCCGCCGTTTTGGGCAACGATGTAGCCATCCAGGCGTACCGCGAAGGGAAGCTCCCCTTTCCCGACGGCGCCATCATCGCCGCTTTGCACTACAGTCACATCCCGTCGCAGGAGAACAACAAGGTCTTTGGCCGCGAACAATCTTTCGTTCCCGGCCCTCCCACCAACATTCAGTTCATGGTCAAGGACTCGAAAAAGTACGCGGCGACGGGCGGCTGGGGGTTCGGGCACTTCAACACAGATGGCAAAGCTGGCGACGAGGCGCTACTCAAGACTTGCTCTCCCTGCCACGCGAAGGCTTCTCGCGATTCTGTCTTCACGCGTTACGCACCTTAACCTATGGCTTGTGGCTGGCCCCACCGGCGAGTCAATGCGCGCAGAGTGGTTGAGAGACAGCCTCGGCACCATGGTTGGTGTTAACTCGATCACACTCATCATCGACCCGTGAACTGGGCTTTGCGCTAACTCCGTTCACCACGCCCGGCCGCAGGAGTCGATGGTAAGAAACATCCCCATAGCACTTGTAGCCAATCGGTTACTAGTGTTAACGCGCTAGAACAAGCTTGCGCGTTTTGTTCGCCAGACAGGCGAGTACAGGCATTTCAACTCAGAAGCGCGGTTGGCGATTTTTCCGTCACGTACAATAACGCTCCCTGAGTTTCTGGAAATGACAGACCCGGAATCGAGCAGCACCGGCCGCAACCCAAAATCGAAATGCGTAGCCCGCCGAGTCTTGGAGATGGTTACCGCAGCTGCGTTTCTGCTGGCCGTCTTGTACTGGCCGACTACAAATACTGGGCGTGTGTACCTCGCTACTGCGGCCGTAGTCTGGTTCGTCGGATTGAAACTGCTCCTAAAGTGGCCCTCGGCCTGACGCACGATAACTCGAAATCAGCATTCACATTCAGAACCGTTTTCCAATGAAACGCTGCGATGGTCACGGGGACCTGTGACCTCTGTTCTGCTTCTTCGCCTGCCGGTCACAGACCTGCGGGTGGGTTCGGCGCATACTGACGCCGCTGCAATGCATGCGGAGGTGTGCTTGGATGGAAGTCACACGAAACGAGTTCCTGAAATGTTGTGCAGCCGGCGTTTGCTCCTGTGTGGCACTGATCTCGCCTGAGCTGGCCCCGGCTGAAACTCCCAATCTCGAACAACTGCAGTGGCAGCTCGAGGCGGCGCGCATTCGCTACGCCAAGCTGGTCAGCATTCTTGAGAACAATCTTGACGAGGCCACGCGCAAGACAATTTTCGACAGCCTCGGCCGCGAGTGCGCTCGCCAGTTCCGCAGCCGCACTTTCGACAAATACAAAGGGGACCTCCCTGGTTTCCTAAAGTCGGTCGAAGGCCCCGACGGCTGGGCGGTGAAGACCGAGTATGACGAAAAGGCCGGCATCATCCGCGTATTCGACCGCAGCCCGCACTGCACCTGTCCGCTGGTCAAAGAGGGGCTGACGTCCGGGGCGCAATGTGATTGCACGCTCGGCTGGCAGCGGGAAACCTATTCGGCCATTCTTGGACGTCCCGTCGATGGCGCCGTAGAGGAATCCATACTGCGTGGCGGCAAACGGTGTGTCTTCCGCATGACAGTGTTCGGGTAGAAGCCGCTAACCTGGAGCCCAGAGAGCAGGCGGGAAGCGAGCCCAAATTCTGGTTATGCCTGGCCTGATTCTGCAGTATTATTTATTGCCAAGAAACAGGAGGGGAACTCCTCATGGGCTTTCGACTGCGCATGATTCTCTGGATTCCGGCGTTTGCTTATGTGGGCTTCCTATTGTTGGGTGGCAAAAACTTGACCTCGCTGGGCCAGGTTGTCACGGCCGCGTTTCTAGGCGCCCTGTTGGGATTTCTCCTCGCCATCATGTTCACTCTCAGGCAACATCGCCGAGAGACCCGATTCGCCCGTTAGGTCCGCTTAGAAGGATCAATGAGTGAATCGCGAGGTTGCGCCACCAACTGATTTCTGACCGCAACCCCCTCTATGGCACCGTCACTGCGAGCAGGCGCTTGGGGCTCTTGCCGACTTTCACCCGCGCCACTTCGCGCCGCGTGCGCGTGTCGATGATGGAGGCGTCATCGCTGTCACTGTTACTCACGGCTCCATAACGGCCATCGGGCGAAAACGTAATCCAGTTGGGGCATTTCCCGACGGGAATTTCCGTCGAAATGTGGCTCGTCGCAACGTCATAAACATACACACCGCTATCCGCAAGGCTGGTCACCCAGAGTTCCTTCCCGTCCGGGGATAACTCGATCCCATGGGTGGGCGTGTGGGGCTCAAGCCTGCAGGCTAGAGGGGGCGCTGGCGGGAGTTCGACCCGGGCCACAATTTTTTGATCCGGAATATCCGCGATCACAAAGCCGTGAAAATCCGAGAGCGCGGCGTAAAGTCTCTTCCCGTCTTTCGACACCGCGTAGGGACGGGGAATGCCGCCAACCGGAATCTTCTTCGCGTAAGCCATTTTCTTCAGATCGATCAGATTGATTTCGTGATCGCCCATGGACGACACAAACATGGTGTCGTCATTCGCGGCGTTGTAACAGTTGTGCGGCAGGGCAACGGGCAGAATTTTGACCACCTTGTGCGCTGTCGTATCGACGATGTCCACGCTATCTCCGCTGCGAATGGGCACGCCCACGTACCGGCCGTCGGGCGTGGACGCACACTGGTTTGGCCTTCCGGTCAGAGGGATTGTGTCCACAACTTTGTCGGTCCGGGTATCGATCACCTTCAGATTGCTTTCTGATTCGATGGTGGTGAACAGTCTTCGTCCGTCGGCAGGCGCGCACAGGCCATGCACCTGCTCGCCCACCCGGATGTTACCAATCACTGCGTAGGTCGCGAGGTCAATGACCGTGATGTCGTCACCCTCGCTATTGCTGACGTAGAGCTTGGTAATTCCTTGCCCGGCCGCATCGCTCATGCGGGCCGTCACAATGAGCAGGAACGCGATTGCTAAAGCTGGGGCTTGCTTGCGCAACCTAGGCCTCCGCCAGAAGAAGTGAGCTGAGCAAATCTGGAAGGCGTGAACACATAGAGCCTCCCAAAAATCTGCCCATTCTACAACGCCCTCACCAGGTGTCACATTGATGTTGTAAACCGGCGATTGCGCTCCAAACCGGCCAAAGCGCAATATCACGGATTTTCCAAACTCTATCCGAGGGGCGCTTTACAGTCAGAAGGAGTGGGGTTGCGGGAGCAATCGCCAGTACGCATAGACGGCGATGAACACGACGGCGGTGCCCACCCATTTAAGGTATTGAATGGTGGCAGCAGATGCTGAAACCAAGTACTGCATGACGGTATTGTAAGCGACGCAGTTCAGTTAGGTTGAACGTAAACAAGACCATCCCACTCACTGACCCGGTCGTGAGCGCAATGGGACTTTTCTCGACAGTAGCCTGGCCACAGCCCAGGGCCTGCCTCACCCCAGCCACTGCGGATTGTGCACCGTCCCGTCGAAGTCGTTCGAGATCTTGTAGCGCTCGAACTCGCCTTTGCCCGCCGCCGGAGCCGTCTTTGCCAGCAGCGCCCCGACGTCCGCCTTGCTCATCGGCTGGAAACTTCGCGCCGCGTCGATCGCCTGCTGCAGGATCGGCATCGAATCGCATCCCGTGATCACCACGCTGGTCGGCAAATTCATGGCGTAGTGCAGGCACTCCACCGGGGTCGCGGTCTTGCTGTTCAAAATCAGTTGGTCGCCCAGCGGCTTCATGCCCAGCACGCCGATTTCGTGTTTCACCAGCACCGGCAGCACTTTCTTTTCAAAGCTGTCGTAGTGCGCGTCCATCACGTTCAGCGGCATCTGCACCGCATCAAATGTGAACCCGTGGGCGAAGGCGGTCTCGAGCATTTTGAGGTGGATGTCCGGACTCTTGTGCCCGGTGAATCCGATGTAGCGCACCTTGCCCTGTTTCTTGGCTTCCATCACGGCATCCATGCCGCTGCCCGCTGCGAAAATGCGCGCCGGATCGGTGTCGCGGATCACTTCATGAAACTGCAGCAGATCGATGTGATCAGTCTGCAGCCGCCGCAGCGATTCTTCCAGCTGTTCCATCGCGGCCTTTTTGGTCTGGCCGTCGATCTTGGTCATGAGGAACGCTTTCTTGCGATAGCCGTCGCGCAGCGCCTTGCCCATACGCACTTCGCTTTCGCCCCCGTTGTAGTCCCAGCAGTTGTCCAGGAAGTTGATGCCCGCGTCCATCCCGGCGCGGATGATCCGGATACTCTCCTGCTCGTCCGCCTGCTTGCCCAGGTGATAGCCGCCCAGCCCCACGATAGAAATCTTCTCGCCGGAGCGTCCCATGGTGCGCATGGGGATGGCGGCGTCAGAGGCATGAGCCAGCTTGTCGTGCAGTGATGTGATGATGGTGGTAGCGGCGGCCGTCTTTAGAAAACTCCTGCGATCCATAGGAGACCCCTCAGTTTTCAAGTCAAAAGCCGGATTCGGTGCCGACAAGTGTACTGCGAGGGACAAAAAAGGCAAAGGCTCCCAGCGGCAAGAGCTCAGAGCTCTGGGCTCTGAGCTTCTTTATCCTACCAATTAATCTTCAACGCAAACTGAAACTGCCGCGGATCGTACGCCGCCGTGGGCGTGCCCGCATTCGAGAACAGCGGGCTCACCGCCGAGACGTTGAACTTGTTCGCAATGTTGAACATGTCGACGATGAAATCCATGTTGAAGCGCTCGCTGAAGTTGATGCGCTTGGCGACGCGCAGATCGTCGAAGACGGTCCATGGCTGGACACCCGCATTACGGCCAAGGTTGCCATCGAGCTGCAGAAGCGTGGGGAACGTTTGCGTGGCGACGAAACCGTTGATGCAGACCTCCTGCAATGTACCTGACGGAGAGTACTTGGACTTGTACACGGTGCCGCAGGCGGGATCGACCGAAGTGTTCGGCCGGCCGGTGAGCGATGACAGCTGGAAGTTGTCGCCGTTGCCCGTGATGATGTTGAACGGCCGCCCAGAAGCCACCTCGATCACCGGAGAGAATGTCCAGTCGCTCAGCACCTTGCGGCCAAACCCCCCGCCACTCAGCTTGCCCGTCTGGTACACGCCGCTGAAAACAAAGCGGTGGCGCTGATCGAACAAGGAGTTGGAGCGATCCACGCCAGGATAGTAGCTGTCCTGAGGAGTCAGCGTCGATTGCAAGTCGGTCGAGTCGTCGATCGAATGCGACCAGGTGTAGGAGGCGAGAAATTCGTAGTGCCGCCCGTAGCGCTTGCGCAGATTCGCACTGAACCCGTGATAGATCGAGCTGCCATTGGAGTAATTGGCGTCCATGTCGCCGAACGGGACGCAGTTCGTGTAGTCGAAGGTGGGCGGCACGGGATTGCACTTCGTGTTGAACCCGGGCAGCGTGCCCAGCACGGTGATCGCCTGCTGCACGCAGGCGGCGTCCCCTTGCAGGTACCGGCCCGCCGCAATCGAGGGATTCAGTCCCCCCGGCCGGAAGAAGTTCATGAGCGCCGGATCGACGTACGGAAACGGGCTCGTCAAGGTCCCCCCTGGGTTGCAGCCGCTCACGGTGAAGGGGCTGGCCGGAGGAGTCTGACCTGCGATCTTCGCGTCGTAGTAAGCCGCCTGGAAGTTTGCGGTCAACAAGTCCCCGCGAATCGTGTTGGCGTTGATGGGCCGGTTGAGATGACGGCCGCCGTTATAGTTGTAGGCCAGCGACAGCGAAAGGCCCCCGCCCAGGTCGCGCTCGATCGTGAGATTGGCCTGCTGCGCGTAGGCATACACGAAGTTCTTGGATTGCGGGTAGCCGAACGGCTGGAAGCCCAGGGGCAGGAACGTGGATTGTGCCGGATTCGCGTTCAAGGCCAGGTAATTCTGGTTCAGAAAAACCGATTGCGGAACATTCAGCGCCTGGAACTGTTGCTGGTTCGGGAGGTACCCGAGATTCGCGTTGGCCAGCGGGAACAGGGACGCCGTGCAGCCGGGCTGGTTCAAGAGTCCCTGAAAAATCGGAATTGCATTCAAGTTCGTGGGATCGCCGTTGACGCCGCTGCAGGGCGAGGTTCCCGCGAATGCCAGCTGGCCGCTCGACGAGCCGTCTGAAGCGTCGCCCAGGAAATACAGCCCGAGTAGCGGATGATCGTAGAACATCCCATACGACGCGCGGATCACCGTCTTGCCATCCCCCTTCGGGTCATAAGCGAATCCTAAGCGCGGCTGGATATTGTTGGTATCGGTCTGAATCCCCTTTTGCAACCCCAGCAGGTTGTAGGCGGGAAGCGCCAGCCCCTGCGGCGGCTTGAACCTCGGCGGAAATTCGACGTCGTACCGCAGGCCGAGGTTCAACGTGATGTTGGGACGAACTCGCCAGGAATCCTGCCAGAACAACCCCAGGGGTTTGTTCGTGAACGTGTCGCTCGGACTCCCCAGGCCCTGGATGAAATCTCCGGGAAGCCCCGCGCCGTAGGCCTGCACCGGGGACAGGTCCGGGAAGGGAACGGTTTGACCCGGATGCAACGGGTCGGGTATCGGAGCAAACCTCAGATTCGAAGCGGAAAACGACCCGAAGTCGTAGACTCCCCCGTAGTTGACGGTGAATATCGCCTTCAGCGGCAGATAATTGAAGTCGACACCCATCTTGGTGTCGTGGTGGCCCACGGTCCAGGAGAAGTTGTCGGTGAACTGGTAGCGCTGCTCCGTGCGTTCGATATAGGAATAGGGCTCCCGGCCGAAATACGCGAAGCCCGGGATGTTCACCGCCGGATCAGAGCCGCCGGGAATGGCAGTGTTGTAGAAGTACGAAAGACCGCGGCGGGCATACTGAAAGCGCAACTCGTTCACTTTGTTGTTGCCAATCGTCCACGTATCCTGCACCGTGCCAGCCACGTCCCGGAAAGTCTGTTGCGAAGTGCGCGAATAAGCATTCTGTCCGAACGGCTGGGACTGCCCGCCGACCTCGATCCCGGTAACGGTGCTTGGGCTGACGTTGACGCGCAGCATCAGCCGGTTGTTGTTGTTGACGTTGTGATCCAGGCGCAGCGAGTAGAGGCTGGTGCCTTCGAAGACGGGAAAATTTCCCACCTGCGACGTCAGTGTTTGATAGGAGGTCGGCACGGGCACGCACGGCCCCGGTGGGGGGCAAGTCGTGGGGAAGCCGGTCCAAGTCGATAGCCCTCCCTTCGTCAAAGCCAGCACCATGTCACTGGGCCACTGCCCGCTTACTGCCTGGCCGGAAGAGGCACCTGCGAGCGCCGCGTAGGATCCCACCGCTTTGGCAATGGTGCCGGTTGGGTCGCCCAGCTCCGCCGCCCCTACACTCGGATTGGTGAGGAACCCGACCTGGTCCGAGGTTAACTGCAGTGTTTTAAAGGGCAGGCCGACCAGAGTAGTGTCGAACGGAACCAGGCCGAAATTGTTCTGACCGATACTCGAAAATCCGGTTTCATGGCGGCGCGTAACTTCATACGAGAAGTAGTAGTACGTCTTGTCCTTCTTGATCGGGCCGCCGAACGCGGCGCCGGCCTGCACGCGCGTGTAGGCGGGGTTCGGACACGGCGGTGTCAGACAAACCGCGAACGGGTTCACGGCCTGGAAATTCCGGTTGCGCAGGTAGCCGAAGACGTCTCCGTGAAATTCATTCGACCCGGAGCGCGTGATGATGTTGACCACGCCGCCCGACGCCCGGCCGTACTCGGCGGCGTAGCTGTTGGTGATGATCTGGAATTCCTGCACCGCCTCCTGGGAAACCGTGGAGCGCACTCCGTTGACGGAATTGTCGGTGGCATCGGCGCCGTCCACGTTCACCAAGTTCGACCGGGCGCGTTGCCCGCTCATGTTCAGCCCCGAAGTCGGCGCCGCGCCCGTGTTCGGCGCGTTGTCGCGCACTACCTGCGAATCGGTCAGAGTGAAATTGATGTAGTTGCGCCCGTTGATGGGCAGGTTGTCGATTCGCCGCTGGTCGATGGTGTTGGTGGTCGAACTGCGCGTGGTCTCGACCAGATCCGCCTCCGAGGTCACTGTAACCACGGTCTGCCCGCCGCTCACGGTCAGAGTGATCGGCAGGGCCTTCATCTGGCCTACGGTCACCGGCTGGTCGTGGGCCTCGGACTTTCCGAAGCCGGGCGCTTCGACGGTTACGGTGTACATGCCGGGCGGCAGGGAAAGCAGGTCATATTCGCCGTCTTTGTTCAGGCTGGTGCCGTGCTCAAACCCCTTGTCCAACCCCCGCGCGGTAACGGTTGCGTTCGTGACCAGGTTGCCCTTCTCATCGCGCACGGTGACGTGCAGGTCGCCGGTCGAGGCGCCCTGGCCAAACACCAGCCCGGTCAAAGTGAATGCGAACGACAGCGCAAGCAGGATCTTTGTCATGAATTTCATAGGGTTTCCCTCAAGCTCCGCGGCGCGGAAAGAAGAGCGCAAGCGGCAGAAACGAGAACTTGGTCCGGTGGCAGGCTGACGGAGGTGCACGCGTTTAAGGGCGGCTAGGTCCCGGTAGCTTGTACATCAGGAGATGCGGCGAAAGCAAGATAAATTGATGACGAGAATAGGCTTAGTAAGCTCCGGAGTGCCGGAGTGGGAGGCAGCGAGCTAGCGCTCGATGCCCGACGCCTCGCGCTTCGCGGTCTTGAAGGCCCACGCCATCCGGGGCGTGTTATGCGCGATCCCAAGGCGTCCTTTGGCGTCGAGCAAAATAATGCCGCCGTGGCCGTTGACCCGCGCCTTGAGGTAGTTCATCGCTTCCAGCGAAACCCACTCAGGCGCGTTCCCGGCCAGCACCCTGTCGGCCGCCCACTTCGCGAGTACCAGCTTCATGATGGGCTCGCCCCAGCCGGTGAGCGAAGCGGCCGCGCTTTCGTTGTCGGCATAGCAGCCGCAGCCGATCAGCGACGAGTCGCCCAGGCGGCCGGGCGCTTTGTTCAAAGTGCCACCGGTCGAGGTCGCTGCGGCGATGTTGCCGTCGCGATCGAGCGCAACGGCGCCGACGGTATCGTGGGAGATGGTGGGGGCAAACAGATCCGGCGCGTCGTTGGCGGCGCGCGCCTGAAATTCGCGCAGCCGCTCCACTTCGCGCGGAATCACCAGCTCTTCGTTGTCACACAAGGTGATCCCGTGTTCGGCGGCGAAGCGCTCCGCCCCTTCGGCTACAAAATACACATGCGGGCTCTCGCTGAGGATCTTGCGCGCGGCGCGGATCGGATTGCGTAGCCGCTCCACCCCGCCCACGCCGCCGCCGCGCAGCGTCGATCCCTCCATGATGAAGGCGTCGAGCTGCACCTTGCCGTCGCGATTCAGGAAACTGCCGCGCCCGGCATCGAAGGTCTCGTCGTCTTCCATCACGACGACAGCTTCTTCCACGGCCTCGAGTGCCGAGCCGCCCTGGCTCATCGCCTGCCATCCGGCGGCGACAGCGTTGCGCACGCCGTTGAGGTGTGCCTCGACCATGTCGTCGGGGATCGCCCAGGCGCCACCGTGCACTACCAGTACGGGGTCGGTTGGCAAGCAAACCTCACTCGGGAAAAATGCCGGGATAGTCTAGCACCGGAAGCAGTTCCTAGTTCTCGGATCTCAGTGCTCAGCGGACGGACCGCGATCTCATCGGAAATGCCAGCTTGATAGGACGAAGGCAATGCGCGGTTCGGTGAAGCGGGCAGAAGAGCCGGAGGGGTCTCAATACGATTCGCTCCGAGCTAAGTCATTGAAAAGTCGTTCCGGCGTCCAGAGCCGTGAAAAGTCGACCGGCATGCTCGCGTAGAATGCCCGTTAATTGCGATTAGAGACGCATGGAGCGACCTTGAAGAGGCGGGCCATGGTTTTGCCTGTCCCGCGGGTCCGGACGCAAGAGCAAACGTTTTACCGGGGTTTCGTTATCCCCAAGCTATTCCATTTCGGGAAGCCCTTCGAGCGCGAGCCGTGTCTACCCGAGGCTGAGAACCGAGAACTGAATACGGAGACTGGTTTTAGTGTCCCGCTGCACTTGCTGCCTGCTTTACCGGCATGCCTTCGTAGTCGCGCACCTCGACCGGGCCGATGGCGAGTTTCTTGAGTTCGTCTTCGATCTTGGAGCGATCGCCCGCGCCGATCACCACCGACGTTTCCGGGTGAATGTACTTCTCGGCCATGCGCTGCACGTCGTCGGAGTTCACCGCGTCGATCTTCGCCGGCAACTGCTGGTAGTAGTCGAGCGGGAGTTCGTAGATGAAAAGGTCGCCGACGGTGTTGGCGGTTTCCTCGGAAGATTCGAACAATCCCGCCAGGGAATGCGAGAACGCGCCTTTTGCCAGCTGCAATTCGTCAAGCGTCGGCGGGCTGGTACGAATGCGTCCGAGCTCTTTGAACAGTTCCTGGACGGCCGGAGCAGTGGCGTCAGTGCGGACGCCTCCTCCGGCCAGGAAAACTCCCGGCCCGCGCCGGTAGAGGAAAAACGAGAAGCCGCCGTAGGTGTAGCCGTGTTCTTCGCGCAGGTTGGAGTTGATCCGGCTCGAAAACAGGCCGCCGAGTATGTTGTTCATCACTTCGAGGGGAACGTAGTCGGGGGTGGAGCGCGGCACGCCCAGGTTGCCAACCAGCAGGAAGGTCTGCGCAGCTCCGGGCTTGTCGACGATGGAGATGGCGCGCGAAGTTTTCACGTTGACTGCCGGCGGTTCGTGCTTGCTGGTTGAGCCCTGCCACGCGCCAAAGTATCTCTCCGCCAGTGCACGGGCTTCGCCTGGCGTGAGATCGCCAGTAAGGACCAGCGCGGAGTTCCCGGGCGCGTACCCGAGCTGCCACATCTTTCGCATGTCGTCGCGGGCGATGGCGCGGTTGGCTTCGATCGTGCCGACTTCGCGGTAACCGTAGGGGTGCCCCGGGCCGTAGATGGTCTTCATCAGGACACCGATGGCGAGCTGGGTGGGATCGTCCTGAATCTGCAGGATGTCGGTTTCGCGGCTCTTGCGCACGCGCTCGATTTCGGCGGGATCGAACTTGGGATGCAGTGTGACATCGGCGAGCAGATCGAAGGCGGCGTCGACATTCGACTTCAAAGTACGAATGGCGAGCATGGAGTCGTCACTCACAGAAACCTGGCGGACGGACGCGCCGATCTGGGCGGCATCGTCGGCGATCTGTGTGGCCGTGCGATGTTCCGTGCCTTCCGGGAGCATCTGTGCGGTGAAGGAGGCCAGCCCCGGCTTCTCGATCGGGTTGGCGTCGCTGCCGTTCAATACCTCCAGGTGCGCCGAAACCATAGGCAGCTGATGTTGCTCCACCAGCATGACGGTCAGGCCGTTGGCCAGCTTGAAGCTGGTGGGGATCGGCAGGCTCAGCTTCGAGGGTGGTCCGGCCGGCGGCGGGTTCGCGCGCCAGGGTTCGTCGGGCATGGTTCCGGCGACTGCGGTCTGTTTCGATTTCTTCTCGGCTTCCTTGGTGCGAGGAGGATCGTCGACCACCCGTTCGCCGGGCAATCCCCAGACCACCGCACGCGCCGAGGTCTTGAGGTTTTCTTGCGCAATTCGCTTCAACTCGGCAGTGGTGGCCCGGTTGTAGCGTTCGAGGTCCTTGGGCAGGTAGCCGGGATCGTGCAGGAACTGGTTGTACTCGTTCAGACGGTCGGCCAGCCCGCCGAAACCACCCAGGCGCTCGAGGCCGCCGATGATGTGGGTCTCGATCAGGTTGCGGGCGCGATCCAGTTCGGCCTGAGTGGGCCCAGCCGCGCGCAGCTTTTCGAGTTCGGTGTTGATGGCTTTTTCAAGATCTTCCGGTTTCACACCCGGCTTCGCCGTGGCCTGGAGTTCAAAGACAGAACCCAGCAACAGATTCTGATTCTGCACCTGCACGTCCTGCGCGATTTGCTTTTCGTAGACGAGTTTATTGTACAGGCGGCTGGACTTGCCGCCGCCGAGAATCTGCGCCAGCAAGTCGCTCTCGGCATCGCCGGGCTGGTAGATCGAGGGCATGATCCAGCCCATGTAAATCCGCGGCAGTTCGACCTGGTCGGTGACCTTGGCGCGGCGCTCGGCGGTGATGGGCGGAGTGCCGGCGGTGATTTTCGGAACCGGAGGGCCGGAGGGGATCGAAGCGAAGTATTTTTCCACCCACACTTTGGCCTGGGCGGGGTCGATGTCACCGATGATCGTCAGGCTGGCGTTGTTGGGGGTGTAGTACTGGCGGAAAAAGTCGCGAATGTCGTCGATGCGCGCGGCCTCGATATCATGGTGCGAGCCCATGACGTCGGCATAGTAGGGATGCTCGCGCGGAAACAGCTGGTGATACAGCTCCTCTTCGACCAGGCCGTAGGGAGAGTTCTCGACGGACTGGCGGCGCTCGTTGCGCACGACGTCGCGCTGGTTGGCGAGGCGTCCCTTGTCGAGCTTGCCGAGCAGGTAACCCATGCGATCGCTCTCGAGCCAGAGCGCGAGTTGCAGCTGGTTGGAGGGAAGGGTTTCGAAATAGTTGGTGCGGTCGAAGTCGGTGGTGCCGTTGATGTCGCTAGCGCCGGCGCCTTCCAGGTAGTGGTCGTGGGCCTTGGGGCCGACGTGCTGCGAGCCTTCGAACATCATGTGCTCGAACAAGTGAGCGAATCCGGTGCGTCCGGCACGCTCGTTGGCAGGGCCAACGTGATACCACAGGTCGACCGCCACCAGCGGGAGTCGGTGATCCTCGGAGAGGATGACTTCGAGGCCGTTCTTGAGCGTGTATTTCTCGAACTTGATCTGGGGAACGGAAACAGACGCAGCCGGGGCCTGGGCGGAAACGAGCGATCCATGCAAGCCCAACAACAGACAAGCTGCCAGCAAGAGGCGGGGAATGTTGGCCAACTTCTTCATGAGGGAAGTCTCCCGAAAACGTATGGATCGTTAGACTCGGCGGTGGAGGCAAAGATAGCCTGAAGCGGATGTCATCAACAAGACTACGCGGCCGATCGTCCCGCCGGGAGCGACGTTCTTCCCGTGCGTTCGGTCTGCAGCCAGGTGAAGTAGATGCGGTGGGCCACGGTGATGGTGGAGAGGACCGCGATCACCCAGAGCACGGGCGCCATGCGATTGAAGACCGAGCCGAGGATGAGCAGCACCAGGCGCTCGGGCCGTTCCATGAAGCCGACCTTGCAGGTGTCGATGAGCGACTCGGCGCGGGCGCGGGTGTAGCTGACCATGACGGAGCTGATCATCGCGAGGGCGGCGAGCACGACGTAGAAGAACCGGCCGCCGCGCGAATAGTAGACCAGCAGTCCGAAGAAAAGCGCGGCATCGCTGTAGCGATCGACGACCGAATCGAAGAAGGCGCCGAAGCGCGTGACCTGGTTGCTGGCGCGGGCTACGCGGCCGTCGACCAGGTCGAAGAAGCCGGCGCCGAAGATCACCAGACCGGCGTAGAAGAACATGCGCGCCTGGTTGTCGGCATTGGCGTAGCCGAACAGAAACGCGGCCACGGTGTCGATGACCAGTCCCAGGAAGGTGAGGAAGTTGGGGCTGATCCGCGCGAGGGCCATGCGGTTGACAATGGCGCGCAGCAGTTTTCCGCAGGCGTTGCCGAAGGCGCTGGTCCAGGTCATCCGGCTTGCGCCTCGTCGTGCATGGTGATGAGGCTGAGAATCTCCATTTCCCGTTTGCCGTTGGGAGAGACCACGGTAGCGGAGTCGCCGACTTTCTTGTTCAGCAACGCGCGGCCGATCGGGGACGTCGTGGAAATCTTGCCCGAGGCGACATCGGTTTCTTCACTGGTTACCAGCTTGTACTCGATTTCCTCGCCCTTGTCGCTGTCGTACACCTTTACGGTCGAACCCAACCCGACTTTGTCTTTCGGGATGTTGTTCATGTTGATGAGGGAGAGGTCCGCGAGGCGGCGGCCGAGCTGGCGCAAGCGGGCCTTGACGAACTCCTGGCGCTGTTTCGCCATGTGGTACTCGGCGTTCTCGCTGAGGTCGCCGAGGGCCACGGCCTTCTTGAGTTCCTTGGGGAGCTCGTGGCTCAATTCGTGTTCCAGGGTCGCGATTTCTTCCTGGAGTTTTTTCTTGATCTGCTCAGTCATGCTCTGGGGGATTATAAACCTCGTGGCTGGTTGGCAGAGGGGTTCCCGGTTTCGCGCGGCGAAACGCGTCTGGCGAGGGGGGACGCCCTCACGACAGCCGGCGAGATGCCGGCGTTACTAAAAGGCACGCTGGCCAAACGGTGCTGGTGCCCTCCAGCTAGTACGGTACCGCGCTGCCTGGCGCTGCCGTCTTGGTCAGGGAGGAAACGCTCTTGTTTTCTGGAAGTTGCCGCAAAAATAGGGCAATTCGGAGGCGGCCTGCTCACAAGGCCGATGCGCGGAAACCCGCGTCAAATTGCCTTTTTCGATCGATTGGACTAATATAATTGAAGTAGGTCCTTCATAAGTGTCCCGGCGCTCATAGGTGTCCCCTCATGATTATCAGCGACGGCTTCCACATCGGTGACAAAGTTGTTTACCCCAACCACGGCGTAGGAATTATTGAGCAGATCAGCAGCCGGACCATCGGTGCCTCGGTCGAGAAGTTCTACCTGCTCAAAATTAAGTCCAGCAGCCTGAAGGTGATGGTGCCCTTCAACAACGTGAACAACGTTGGGCTGCGGCGGGTGGTGCGGAACGGGGAAATCCAGAAAATCCTTGATTTTCTGACAGATGGCGAGTGTGAGAACAACGC
>Ga0209698_10003952_pt1 | contig 16389 bp, 15 predicted proteins | sample LitLauG_LLR_2012_FD_187203 | JGI IMG/M metagenome (GOLD analysis project Ga0209698, IMG submission 187203) | Freshwater sediment microbial communities from Pennsylvania, USA - Little Laurel Run_MetaG_LLR_2012 (SPAdes) (version 2) | ecosystem: Environmental > Aquatic > Freshwater > Creek >...
TCCTCGGCGAATCCTCCGGCGCGCTGCGCGCCGGCGCCTATGCCATGGTGGCGCCCGAGCGCGCCGAGCGGTTGGTGTTGGCCGCCTTCACCTACAAGGGCGAGGGATCGCCGACCCTGACCAAGCGCGCCGAGCAGCTCGCCTATTATCGCTCGCACAACATGCGCAAGCGCGACCGCGACATGATCCGCTCGATCGCCACCCGCGACAAGCCCGGCACCAGCGAAGCCGCCGCCGTCGAAGCGCTGGCGGATGCGGAGATGCAGTTCGGCGACCAGGTTCCGACCGGCACCTATCTCGACATGACTGCCAACCTGCCGGTGGTGAAGCCGGAGAAGGTGCTGTCACCGGTGTTGCTGGTGCGCGGCGAATATGACGGGATCGCCGCCGTCGCCGATCTCGAGGAATTCTTCAACCTGCTGCCGAACGGCGACCGCCAGTTCGTGATCCTGCCGGGCACCGCCCATTCGGTCACGCTCGCCACCAACCGGCAATTGTTCTGGCACGTGACGCGGGCCTTCCTCACCATGCCGGCCCCGATCGCGACGTAACATAGAGCCGCTATTCATTCGGTCGTCATGGCCGGAACAAGCCAGGCGAAGACCAAATCGGGTGGAACTGCGTCACTCAAAAAAATCCAAATCCGGTGTCGGATTGGCGCCGCAGCGTTCGTCCTTTGGCCATAACGCACCAAAAGGAGCTCTCTATGGCCAAAATGATCTTCATCAATCTGCCGGTCAGCGATCTTGCCCGCGCCACCGCCTTTTATCAGGCGATCGGCGCCGAGAAGAACGCGCAATTCAGCGACGGAACCGCCTCCTGCATGGTGTTTTCCGACACCATCTACGTCATGCTGCTGACGCCGGAAAAATTTCGTCAATTCACGCCGAAGAAGATCGCCGACGCCAGGACTTCGAGCGAGGTCTTGATCTGCATGTCCGCCGACAGCCGCGCCGCCGTCGACGATATGGTGGGCAACGCCCAGGGGGCGGGCGGCATGATCGACCCGGGCCCGAAGCAGGATTACGGCTTCATGTACGGCCGCAGTTTCGAGGATCCCGATGGCCACATCTGGGAAGTGATGTGGATGGACGTTGCGGCCGCTTCGGCGGCGCAGACGGCCGCCGCCTGATTGAAGCCTGCGCAACGGAGTACAACAATGTCAAAAATTTCCCCCTGTCTGTGGTTCGACGGCGAGGCCGAGGAGGCCGCGAATTTCTATGTTTCGCTGCTGCCCGATTCCAGGATCGAGAAGGTACAGAAGAACAGCATCGACAGCCCGGGCGGCAAGGCCGGCTCGGTGTTGGTGGTGGAGTTCACGCTGGCCGGCCAGAGCTTCATGGCGCTGAACGGCGGCACGCGGTTCGAATACACCCATGCGGTCTCCTTCAAGATCGACTGCGCCGATCAGGCCGAGGTCGATCGCTTGTGGGACGCGCTGTTGGCCGATGGTGGCCAGGCCGAACGCTGCGGCTGGCTGAAGGATCGTTACGGCGTGTTCTGGCAGATCGTGCCGACCGCGCTGGTGCAATATCTCGGCGGTTCCGACAAGGCCGGCGCGCAGCGGGCGATGGCCGCCATGCTGCAGATGGTCAAGCTCGATATCGCCGGGCTGAAACGGGCCTATGAGGGCAAGTCGGCGGCGTAAGGCTCTCTGTGAATTTACAGGACGGATTGCGCTAATAGTTCACGCGCAATCCGACGCCGCCGTGGATGGTGTTGCCGACCGGCTGCGGGCCCAGCGTGCCGTTGGCGAAGAGGTCGGCGACCCAGCCCTTGGCCAAGCGAAAACCGAGCCGTCCGCCATATTCGAACCAGCCCTGGTTGCCGATTGTCGGCACCACCGTGCCGTCGCCGGTCACGGTGGCGACGATGCCGGAATGGGTCGCGAAGGACTGCACCCATCCGCCGTTGATGTTGCCCTCGACGTTGCCGAACAGATGCGTCCACTGGCCGCCGATCTTGACCAGGCTGGTCCGGTCGGTCCCGGTCGCAATCGTTGCGTCGAATGGATTGAACGCCGATGCCTGGTCCGCGTAGCCGCTGACCCGTTGCCACAACTGCCAGACTTCGATCGACGCCGCGACCTCGTCGCGCGGCGAAAGCCGGCTGATCCAGCCGGCGCGGCCGTAGGCGCCGTAATTTCCGGCATCGGTCTTGCCATCGACGCTCACCGCACCGAGGCTCGTCATGTAGCTGCGGCGGTAGCGCACCTTTTCCCAAGGTGTCAGGACGGCGCCGACGTCGAAGAATGGCCGGGACGATCCCCAGTCCGTGAAATCGTAGCGCAGCGCGAACGCGCCGATCGGCGCGCTGGTGACGCTGTATCCGCCTTCGCTGTATTGGGTATAGGCGAGGCCGGCCAGCAGCGACAGATTGGGCGTGATTTCCTTGCGGCCGTGGATGCCGGCCGAGAACGATCCGGCCGAACCGAATGCGCTGATGCAGTCGCTGCAATTGATCTGCTCGTTGACGCCGAGCAGCACCGTGCCGAGCACCCGGTTGGTGATCATCTGGTTGAAACGCTGGTTGCCGAGATCGCCGATCGATCCGCCGCTGGACCCGGCGCCGGTCGGTGTCGGCGACGGACTCGCAGACGGCGAAGGCGAGGGTGACGGACTCGCCGAAGGCGAGGGCGTGGGGCTTGGCGAGTAGGTGGGTGTGGGTGTCGGCGTCTGCGCGGATGCTGCGTTGATTTGTGCCAGCACAAGCGAAATCGCCGCGAGCGCGACCGAAAGGGCAATGCGGCGGAGCTTTGCCATCGTCAGCGCCCGCACAGCATATTGGGATCGCTGCCGTCATCGACGGGCGGCGTCGTGGGCGTGGCATCAGCATATTGGGTCACGGTGCAAAGCCCGGCTGCCGCGGCGCAGTTCGCGGCGAAATTCCACGAGGAGTGGTTGGTCTTGTGAATCGTGCTTTTGCCGCCCGTCAGGGTGATGATCGCGGTATCGCCGGGCTGCGTCAGTTCGGTGCACTGGAAAGTCGGGGTGCAGACGCGCGAGGCGCCCTCCTGCAGCACCACGGTGGTCTTGCTGCGCTGGGACAAAATATCGAGCACGGTGCCGCGCACGCCGATCGTCGCCAGCGGCGTGACGATCTTGTAGGCGGCCTTTTCCGAATGCCCGGTGACGAAGCGAAACGCACCCGTCGTCAGCCTGACGGCGATGTCGCGATAGGTATGTTCGTCGTCGAATACGGTGCGGTCGAGCTTGATCGATGCGCTCGGGCCGAGCGACAGGTTGGTGCTGTCGGCCATCACCAGCCGCGCCGCGCTGTTGAGGCCGGTGCGCACGATTTCGTCGCGGTTGACGCCATCGCCGACATTGATCTGGCTGCTCGCCGGTCCCGCCACGCGGACGACTTCATTCTGGATGACGGCCGCTTCGCCGACGCGCGTCTGCGCACGGGCGGGACTTCCCGCCAGCACCGCCGCAAGGCAAAGCGCGGAGAGATAGAGAGGGCCGTAACGCAGATTCATTTCGCTACCGATCGATTTGTCCCGTCATCGTACCGGGCTGCGCACGCTCGTTATGTTGCCGATTTGCCACAAGCCGCACCTGATACGCCCGACGATTAGTGACCGCGAATTCCAATTGCGTTCAAGGCGATGGACATAAAGATCTTGCCCGCCCACACTCGATTTGCTTGCAACGCCATCGATCTGTGAACTTCGTGCGCGAATCACCTTCCGTTCCCGATATTTCGGCGGCGTGGACCGCCGTCATTGCCGTCATCCTGTTTCTCACCGCGCATTTCGCCCTCCTGGTCGGCGTCACCACGCCGGAAAAGTTCTATTTCGACGAAGTGCATTACGTGCCGGCCGGGCGCCAGATGCTGGAGCCGGTAATGCCGCAGCCGATGCTCAATCCGATGCACCCGCCGCTGGCAAAACAGCTGATCGCGCTGTCGATCCGCGCCTTCGGAGATGAGCCGCTGGGCTGGCGCTATCCGGGCGTGTTGTTCGGGTCGCTCGCCATCGTGGCGATGTACCTCTGCGGCCTCGCGCTGTTCGCCGCGCATGGGCCGGCCATTGCGTCGGCCTTGCTCGCCTTTTTCAACCAGATGCTGTTCGTGCAGTCGCGGATCGCGATGCTGGATATTTTCGCGCTGGCCCTCAGCCTGTTCGCGATCGCGGCGTTCATGCAGGGTTTCCGCCAGACGCGCCCGCATTTCTGGTTTGCGCTCGCCGGCCTTGGCTTCGGCCTCTCGGCCGCGTGCAAATGGAGCGGCCTGTTCGCGCTTGCCGTCGCAATCGTCATCGTGGCCGTGATCCGCCTGATGCGAGGCTGGCGCACGCGGTTCGGCGACGGCAACGCCTTCGACTGGTACCGGCCGGACCTGTGGCCCGGTTTCAGATGGCATCATTTCGCCGCGTGCTTCGTCCTCATCCCGGCGATCGTCTACCTCGCAACGTTCATTCCGCTCTATGGGCTTTCGCTTCCCGACCTCTGGGAAGCGCAGCGCCGCATCTTCAGCGACAACACCACGACCGCGATCGCGGGGCACACCTATATGAGTTCGTGGCCGAGCTGGCCGTTTCTGGTGCGGCCGGTCTGGTATCTCTTCGACAAGATCGGCGACGACAGGATCGCGGCGGTGGTGTTCCTCGGCAATCCGCTGCTGCTGTGGCCGGCGCTGCCGGCGCTCGGCCTCTGCCTGCGCGACTGGATCGTGACGCGCCGCTACGATGCCTTCCTGATCCTGTCGTTCTATTTCGGGACCTGGCTCGCCTGGGCTTTGCTGCCGCGGACGCTCGGTTTCATCTATTACTATCTGCCGGCGGCGACGCTGGCTTCGCTCGCGCTGGTCTATGCGTTGAGGCGCGGCAGCAGTCCGCGCTGGCTGCTGTGGGGCTTTGTCGCGATTGCATTCGCGGGCTTCGTCGCGATGCTGCCGATCACGGCCGCCTTTGTCGGAACGTCGATGGCGACGTTCAACCGGCTGATGCTGTTTCAGAGCTGGATATAAGCACGCTGTAAACCCTGAATGTGCGCGGCATCCCCGGGAACGATCGGCGATCCCGGCAGAACCCCAGCGTCGCATCCCTCACTTCGACGCGGTCTTGGTGTCCATGTTGACGACCTCGACACGGCGGTTGATCGGGTCCATCGGCGCGTTCGGATCCTTCGGCTTGCTCTTGCCATAGCCGACGGTAACGAGATCGGTGCCGTTGATGCCGTACTTCTCACTCAAATAGCGCTTGATGGTATCGGCGCGGCGCTCGGAGAGGTCCTGGTTGTAGGCCTCGCTGCCGATCGCATCGGTGTGACCGGCGACGACGAAGGTCGACCCCTTCAGGCTCGCATTCGACAGCGCCTTGCCGAGTTCCTGCACCGAAGGCAGCGAAGCCTTGCTGATCTCGGCGGAATTGTAGTCGAACTGGATGTCGAGATCGATCTTCGGCTTGGAGGACGCGATCTCCGCGATCTCCTCGCGCTCGCCGAGCGAGAGCGAGCGGGTCTTGCGGTTATGCAGCGTGGCGACGAAGCTGTCTTCCTTGGCCTTGACGGCAGGATCGGCCTGCGGCGCTCCGGAAAGGCTGCGCGTCAGCGGCTTCGGCTGCAGCGCGTTGACGATCTGGTTCGCCGAGACGTTGTTGTCGCCGGCCAGCGCGATGCCCGCGGTCATCGACAGCGCGGCAGTCAGCGTCATCGCCGCAGTAGCGGTAAGTCTGTGAAAGCTGGTCATGGTCCTGATCCTCGTGGCTCGCGCCTGATGGCGTTTTGATGCACGGACGCTACGACCGGTTCAATGCCGTGAATGTGATTTGGGTCACATGGCTGTTTCCGTCCGTCCGGCTCGCCGCGTCGCCGCCTGCCGCTACCGGGTTCGATCGCTTGCCTCCTTAAAGTGACCCAAATCACAGTCCGGCGTCCGCGGCCAGATCACATTCCCCGCAACGGATGGATCCCTCGGGATCAGCCAGTTCGACGACCGGATCAGGGAGAATGAAAATGCGCTTCTGGATCGCAGCATTGTCAGTCGCAGCACTTCTCGTCAGCGGCAACGCGGCCTTGGCCGACAAGCGCGTCGCCTTCGTGGTCGGCAACGGCGCCTACAAGAATGTGACGCCGCTTCCCAACCCGGCGATCGACGCCAGGTCGATGGCCGCGCTGTTGCGCAATGTCGGCTTCGACGTGGTGGAGGGCACCAACCTCACCCGCGACAAGATGACGGAAAAGCTCCTGGACTTCGGCAAGCGGGCCGACGGCGCCGATGTCGCGCTGTTCTTCTATGCCGGCCACGGCATCTCCGTGAACGGCACCAACTATCTGCTGCCGATCGACGCCGATCTCAAATCCGAGATGGACGTCAAGCTGGGGGCTGCCATCAATGTCGACCTCACGCTCGACCAGACCATGGCCGACGCCAAGGTCAAGCTGGTGTTTCTCGACGCCTGCCGCGACAACCCGTTCGCCGCAAAGATCCGTTCCGCCAGGGCCACCCGCAGCGTTTCGGTGGAGTCCGGTCTCGCCGAGATGAAATCCGGCGAGGGCACGCTGATCGCGTTCGCCACCGGTCCCGGCCAGACCGCGCTCGACGGCGAGACCGGCACCAACAGCCCGTTCACCCGTGCGCTGATGGCCAATATCGCAGCACCTGGCGTCGAGATCCAGCAGGCGATGACCCGGGTGCGCGCCCAGGTCAATGAAGAGACCAGCAAGAACCAATTGCCCTGGGGCCACACCAACCTGACCGGCTCGGTCTATCTCAATCCGGTTGCCGGTACGGTCGAAGCCAACGCGGAAACCGCGAATACGCCGGCGGTGGCCGCCGGTTCCACGTCCGAAGTCGAGCTCGAGTTCTGGCGCTCGATCAAGGACTCCAACAAGCCGGAAGAGCTCAACGCCTATCTGACCAATTTTCCCAACGGCCAGTTCAAGTCGTTGGCGCTGGCCCGGATCGCCTCGCTGCAGGACGGCCCGTCGACCACGACCCGCAACCTGACCACCGGCATCGATCCGGCCACGTTCACCCAGGAAGCCGACCAGTCGGCCGAGGATCAGCTCGGTTTCGACCGGACCCAGCGCCGCGACGTGCAGCGCCGCCTCACGGCCTTGGGCTTCGACACCAAAGTCAGCGGCAAGTTCGACGATTCCACCCGCGCCGTGATCACGCGCTGGCAGGCGGCGCGCGGCTATCCGCGGAGCGGTTTCCTCAACGCGCTCCAGCTCAAGGCCCTGCAGTCCGAGATATCGGCCACCAAGACCGCTTCGGCAGATGACGGCGACGACGAGCCCTCGCGCCACGCCCGCCATCACGGCGGCGGAGGCGGCCGCCACTATCGCGGCGCTGGCGGACCCGGCGCGTTCTTCGGCGGCATGATGGGCGGGCTGTTCGGACGGAGATAAGACTCCGCACCCCAGGGTGAATAGCGGGAACAAGAGAGCGGCGCGCGGGTCGCTCTCTCCTGCAATTAGTTGCTCACGGTTGCAAAGCCGCGTAAGCGACGAGGTACGGACAACAAATCGGCCAGATGCGTCGTTAGGATAAAGGTCGGCGAAGAAAAACAAAACACAGCAAGAACAAAAACCAGCGAAGCAACAGGGCCTTGTTTCAGTCACCCAAGAGATATGGCGAGTATCAAGGATCGCGCCCGGTCATGCCGGATCGCTCAGCAGGCTCGATACCGGTATTGGTGGGGGCCGCCATGATCGCGGCGGCGATCCTGCTGTCGACGCTGATTACCGCGGTCGGTTCCAGATTCATCGGCATGGACAGTCCGAACGACGACAATGTGTGGCTGATCGACCGGATGACCGGCAACGTCTACAAATGCCAGGCCGCCGATCGCGGCAAGGCCTCCTGCGAGGCCGACGTGGCGACCGGGAGCATCGGCCAGCAGCCGAAGCGGTAAGCCGCCGCCACTAGCCCCGTTGCATCGCTTTTTCCGGAAGGTCATCGCGGCTATGTTGGCGGCGGGACAGCTTCCGGATTGCGTGAACTTGAGAATTTTGATGAAGGTGCGCCGGCTTGGCCAGGCGGTTCTCGTGGTCGGCCTGACGCTGGCTGTGGTGGCGGCCGCCCGTGCCGACGAGCACTGGATAAAGCTGCCGACCGCGCCCTATACGCTGAACAACAAGCAGGACGCGATCGCCTTCGCCGATGCGCTGACCGGCTGGTACGGCAACGGCACCGGGCGCATCTATCGCACCGACGACGGCGGCGAGGCGTGGACGGCGATCTGGACCAAGCAGGGCACCTATGTCCGGGCGCTGGAATTTGCCGACGCCCAGACCGGGTTTCTCGGCAATATCGGCCCCGGCTATTTTCCGGGCGTGACGGATCGCCAGCCGCTCTACGTGTCCCACGACAGCGGGGTGCACTGGACGGCGGTCAGGCCGATCGCCGGCCGCCAGATCGCCGGCGTCTGCGCCATTGACGTGCTCAAGGTCGACGGCAAGCTTCTGGCGGTGCGCGCCGGCGGACGGGTCGGCGGTCCGGCCGGCCTATTGGAATCCTTCGACGAGGGCCGCACCTTTCGCGCCCGCGACATGAGCGCGGTCACCGGCATGATCCTCGATATACATTTTGTGGATGAGAACACCGGCTTCATCGCCGGCGCCAGCGAGGCCGGGGAGGACAAGGCCCATGCGCGGATACTGAAGACCAGCGATGGCGGCAAATCCTGGCGCGCGGTGTTCGACAGCGACCGCGCCGGCGACATCAACTGGAAATTGGCCTTTCCGAGCGCGAAGATCGGCTACGCCACCATCATCTCCTATCGGGCGCCGGCGGGCGAAGCCCGCGGCTACGTCGTGAAGACCGAGGATGGCGGCGAGCACTGGCGGCGGCTGACCGTCACCGGTGATGCGAACTGGATTCCTTACGGCATCGCCTTCCTCGACGAGGAGCGGGGCTGGGTCGGCGGATCGACCGGCGGCTACGCCACGCGCGACGGCGGCAAGACCTGGACGCCGCAGGACATGGGACTTTCCACCAACAAGATCAGGTTCGCCAGACGCGCCGATGGCGGCGTCACCGCCTTTGCCATCGGCAAGGATATCTACAAGCTCGAGCTTCCGGCCGATGGTCGCTGAGACGGCTTTCCAGGTCCGCGAATCCGGCTAGATTGCCGCGCAATGTCCCGCGCCGACAAATCCCATTCCCTGACCAAAGCCCAGGCCCGCCGGATCTGGCTGCGCGCCCAGCGGCTGGATACGCGCGTGCCGTTCGGCGACGGGCCGCCCGCGACGGCGGCCACGGTCGAACATCTCGGCTATGTACAGATCGACACCATCAACGTCATCGAGCGCAGTCACCACCACATTCTCTGGAGCCGGATTCCCGACTACCGCCGCGCGGATCTGCGCCAGGCCCAGAGCGTCGACAAATCCGTGTTCGAATACTGGACCCATGCGCTCTCCTACGTACCGACCAAGGATCTCCGTTTTTTCGTCCCGGCGATGAAACGCCACAAGCGCGAGGGCCATAAATGGCTTTCGTCGGTCAAGCCCGCTGAGCTGCGCAAGGTGATGCGGCTGATACGGCAGGGCGGCGCGCTCACCATCCGCGATATCGATGACGACGTGCTGGTCGACAAGGAGCATCTGTGGGCGAGCCGCAAGCCCTCGAAGCGGGCGCTGCAGCTGGCCTTCTACACCGGCGAGCTTACCATCAGCGAGCGCAACGGCATGCTCAAGACCTATGAACTGATGACGCGGCACTTCGGCTGGGACAAGCCGCCGAAGGGCGCCCCGGCGCGGGAGGCCACTGCCTATCTGCTCGACCGCGCGCTTCGCGCGCAAGGCGTCGTCAGTCTCGATTCGATCTGCCATCTGGACGCGCCGAGCAAGCCGGCGGTGCGACGCGTGATCGAAGCGCGAGTCCGCCGCGGCGAACTCACGCCGGTGGCGCTCGAAGGCGCGGGCAAGCAGGAGCACTGGGCGGAACCCAGGACGCTGGAAAATGTCGGCGACACGGCTGCCGAGCTGGTCCACCTGCTGTCGCCGTTCGATCCCCTGATCATCCAGCGCAAGCGCACGCACCTGTTCTTCGACTACGAGCACCGCTTCGAGGCCTATCTGCCCCGGGAAAAGCGGGTGTTTGGCTATTTCGCGCTGCCGGTCGTGGCCGGCGAGGACATCGTCGCCGCGCTCGACCTCAAGACCGACCGCAAGGACCGCAAGGTTCTGCTGCAGAAATGGAACTGGGTCGGCGCGGGTGCGAAAAAGGGCGCGCGCAAGGAGCTGAAACGCCGCATCGAGGAGGAGTTGCACCGGTTCGAGCGGTTCCAGCTTGGAGAATGAGCACGCGCCGCGGAACCGACCGCCTCCGGATGGGTTGATTCACGAACCGGAGTTCGGAGGCGACATGAGCACCACCGACAAATCGATTCTGGAAAAGATCACCGCCCGGATGAAGGAAATCATCCGCATTGCCGAGGATGCCGCCAGCCACGCGATGAAGGCCGAAAAGCCGCCGCGGCCGAACAGGCGCGTCAGGGATTTGATGGAAGGCTGAGCCGCGCATTGTTGGGAGAGACCCGGGCTGCGAGACGATCGAGCCCCATCGCCAATACGATCCCCACGCCATAGGCTACGATATCCCAGGCTGAGAAGATGCGGCCGAGCAAGAGCGCGCCCGCCAGCGTCAGCCGAAAGGCGTCGAGCGCGGGCGTATGGACCAGCCGAAACAGCTCCACGGCCACCGCGATCACGGCCGAGATCAGCGCGATGCCAGGCCGCGACAGGCGAGAGGCGGCGAGCGCCACCAGAAAGAACACCATCGCGCCCCACAGCGCCGAGCCGCCATATTTGACGATGAAGGCGGGCAATCCCAGGCGGAGCCCGAGCCCACGCAGAGCGAGGCCGCCAATGATGATCGCGGCGCACAGACAAACGCGGGCGATTGTCATGGCGCCGGAGCCTCGGCGACAGGAATCATCAGCTCGAACGCGGTGCCGGTCTCGGAATCGGTGAGGCGGATGGTGCCGCCATGGGCGTCGAGCATGGCGCGCACGATGGCGAGCCCCATGCCGGTGCCGCCGGAGTCGCGGCGCGTGGTGAAAAAGCTGTCGAAGATCTGCGACCGGTTGTTGGGCGACACGCCTTCGCCGTTGTCGCGGACGGTGACTCTGAGCAAGTCTTGCTGCCGCGCGGCGGTCAAGTCGAGCGCCGAGCTGCCGTGGCGCATCGCGTTGTCGGCGAGATTGGAAAAGATGATCGTGGCATTCTCCTGCGACATCCGCATCGGAATATCCAGCCCGCCGCCGGCGCGGATGTCGAGCGCGGCGAACGCCGAGCGCAGGCCGGCGATGGTGTCGGAGAGTTTCGCGGCACCGAGCGCGAGCGGATTTTCGGCGCGGGCGAAATCGCGCAGGCGGCCCGAGATCTTCGCCAGCCGGTCGGCGTCGGCGATGATGTTGTTGAGGAACCTGCGCCGGTCGTCGTCGTCCATCGACGGCGCATCGACGTCGTCGCGCAACAGTTCGGCAGCGCCCTGGATCGAGGTCAGCGGCGATTTCAGCTCATGCGACACGTGGGTGGCGAAGGTCGAGATGAAATTTGAGCGCGTATCCAGCCGCCGCGCCATGTCGAGGAAGCTCTGCGACAGGCGGGCGAACTCGCTGGTGCCGCGGCGCTTCAGCGGGGCCAGCGCGTTGCGGTCGCCCTTGCCGATCAGATTGCTGCGCTCGATCAATTCCCGCATCGGCGCGGTGATGGTGCGGTGAAACAGGAAGCCGATCAGCAGCGTCGGCACGATCATGAACAGCATCGCCAGCGCCACCTTGCCGCGCTGGTCGTACAGATAGCGGAACACGTTGCTCGGCGTGCGCGAGGCATAGACCACGCCCGCGACCTGGCCGCGCACGATCACCGGCATCGCGGTGAACACCCGCATGCCGGTGCCGCGGCTCATGGAATAGAGCGAGGTCTGGTCGTGCTTGGAAATCCGCACGCGCAAGGCGCTGCTGAAGCGTCCCTGCAGCGCCTCGGTCACCTCTTCCAGATGCGCAAGCGACATCCCGGTTTCCTCGTGGCCGGCGATGACGGTGCCAAAGGGGTCGAGCAGCCGAAATCCCGCGAGCGTCACGTTCTGCGTGGCGAGCAGATCGGGCATCATGCGCGCGCCGAGGGCCGCGAAGGCGGGATCGGCCGCCGCGGAGGCGGGATGCGCGGGTGGCCGCGGCGGCAGCACGCTTTCCTTGGCCAGTTCCAGCTTCGGCCAGATCGGATGATACGGTTCGTCCGCCGGTTTTGGCGCGGCGGGCGGGATCTTTGTGCCCAGCGCCACGCTTTCCGGAACAGCGGTCTCGATTTCGCGCTTGAAGACGGCGGCGAGCGCGGCGCTCTGCGCGATCAGCTCGGACTCGGTCTGCTGGATCAACTGGTTCTGGTAGAGTTTCAGAAAATACAGGCTGAACAGCGGCAGCAGCAGCACGCTGACGAGGACCAGAAACACCACGAGACTGAGGCTCGGCCGCCATTTCTGCCGCGAGGACATCGATCGGGTGGCGTCGGTCAACGCGACGCCTCGCAGCGTCCCAATTTGAAGCCGACACCGTGGACGGTCTCGATCACGGAATCGCACCCCGCAGCGGCCATCTTGGCGCGGATGTTGCGGATATGGCTGTCGATGGTGCGATCCGCGACATGGATGTTGCCGGCATAGGCGGCATCGAGGATCAGCTCGCGGGTGAAGACGAATCCCGGCCGCGCCAGCAGCGTCCGCAGGATCGAGAATTCAAGCGCGGTTAGCGAAACCGGCGTGTCCGCGAAGGTCGCGGTGTGCGCGTCCGGGTCGATGGCGAGGCCGCCATGGCGCCTTACTTTGGTTTCCGCCGCCGCGGGTACGTTGCGGGTGCGCCGCAGGATCGCATTCACCCGCGCGACCAGTTCGCGCGGGCTGAACGGTTTTGTCACGTAGTCATCGCCGCCGATCTCCAGGCCGAGGATACGGTCGATCTCCTCGTCGCGGGCCGACAGGAACAGGATCGGCGTATCAGCGGTCTTCCTGATCTGGCGGCAGACTTCGAGGCCATCCATCTCCGGCATGCCGATATCGAGCACGACGAGGTCGTGGACGTTGCGGTCGAACTGGCGCAGCGCCTCCTTGCCGTCGGGCGCGATCGAGATCGTCATCCCCGTTTTCTCGAATGCAAAGCGCACCACGTCACGGATATGCGGGTCGTCGTCGACGACGAGAATCGAATGAGCCATGGTCGCGCTAGCCTTTGCCGCTTTCGACGGGAACGGGCGGTGTGGAGGGATTGTTAGCCAAATATCGTTGCAGGCGCCATGCCCGGAAACTCCAGGCGCGCCAGTTTTCCAGACGCCGCTGCTTGTTCTGACAAACGTTTCGACCGGATCGCAAGTCCGCAACCGTTGACTGGAGCGCCGGAATCTGCGGCAGTCGCGGTTCGAGTCCGGGCAGGGCCTCTGGTCCCAGCGAGCGCAGATAGTTCATATCGAGCGAAGGTCCGGCGCCGCCGGCTTCCCGGCTATGCGCCACATTGTAAGCGGCGATGATCCGCGGCGCATTGATAAAGCAGCAGCCGTACAGAACCAGCACCAGCGTCGCGGCGTTGGCGGTGACGAGCCAGGAGACGGGCTTGCGCAGCATGATCTGGATCAGGATCAGCAACAGCCCCGCGGCCACCAGTCCCATCCAGATGAAGGCCGCGAGCCGCAGATAGGTCAGCGAGAAGGCCGCGACATAGAGATCGAGCCGGAAGATCGAGGAGATGACGAGCAGGACGTTCTGGCCGATCCACGCCAGCACCAGCGGCCGGATCAGCCGGGATTGCTCCGCCGGTCCCCCGGGCCGCATCGCGATCAGCACAAAACCGGCGGCGAGCAGCGCGGTGACGATCAGCGGATAGGCGCCGCGATGGGCGTATTCGGCGTGGCTCATGCCGTCGGGCAGCGCCGCGCCGCCCCAGAGATAGACCAGATCGAGCCCGCTCTGCAGCGCGAACAGCGCGTTGAACAGGATCAGCGAGCGCGACATGGCCTGCACGCCAAGCAGATAGTCCGGGCCCGACGGTATGGCGGCGGCGACGCCGGGTTCGGATTGTCGCACCGGCCTCGGTTTGATTCGGCGATGGATCAGCGGCCAGATGGTGCAAGCGATCAGGATCCAGAACAGCGTTCGCGAAAGCTCGAAATGGTCGAAGATCACGCGCAGATCGATCTGCATCAGGCGATGTTCGATCAGCGGATTCGCCGACGACAACAGGGTCAGGAAGACCGCGAAGATGATCAGCGGCACGATCCAGCCGACCAGCGAGCCCAGCCATCCCGGCGTCAATGCCTTCATGTAGCGGAGCGCGCCGAACAGATCGACGGCCAATCGGAACGGACCTCGAAGAGGAACGGTCACGGCTTCGAACAGGGTTCGTCGCCAGGACGTGGCTTCGCGAGCCGTCACGATGTTGACGAACAGCGCCGTTGCCAGCGTGCTCACGATGACCGAAAGAAAGTTGACGTCCTCGATCACGGCCGCCAGGCCGGCGACGAACACGACGGTCATGGCGATCGTGGTCTTGTGCCTTGCCTGCACGCGATTGCCGGCAACGCCGGCGATGCCGAGCAGGCCGAGAAACAGCGCGAGCGAAATGCCGAGGTCCCAGTCATAGAACAGCCAGTCCGCCAGCGCGACGCCGGCGGCGGCGAGCAGGAGCGGGATGAGCAGCGGACGGGCGGGGGCGGGAGCAAGTTCGAAATCGGACGCGGTCGCAATCGACATGGATTATTTCCCTGAGGTGCCGAGGGTGAGATGTCCAGCTTTGGCTAAGGGTCTGGACTTGGCCGCGTCGCGTCTCGACAGCGCGATGATTTTCGATCGGGCCGGCGGCGTCTCCAGCCACCAGCCGTCCCGGAGCAGTCGCTGCGGCAGCCGCGGCCGGCGGACTGGAAAGGGGATGATCTTTGCCATGGGCCCGACGATGCCCGGCCGGTTGGCAGCGCGTTTGCCCGACCCGCTCAGGATTTGCGGATTTCTGTGCAGGTTTTGCGCAGACGGTGGTGGCGGCTCCCCGGAGCCCCGTCTTGCGGGCAAGCGGCCATGCCGCGACGGCATCGCAATCCCGGTGAATCCCGCTATGTCATCTGCTTGCCGGGATGCTAAGACCGCGCCCGCATACCAGCCGCCACCAAGAAGAAACTCGGGGAGAAAACTGATGACCTCTACCACTACCTTTGCCGCGTCCGGCGCCGCCAGGAGCGAGCTCGAAACCTCCACCATCCGCGCGATCTCGTGGCGCCTGATTCCCTTCCTGGTGCTGGCCTATTTCTTTTCCTATCTCGACCGCGTCAATCTCGGCTTCGCCGCGCTGACCATGAACGCGGAACTGAAATTCTCACCGACTGTGTTCGCCTGGGGTGCCGGCATCTTCTTCATCGGCTATTTCCTGTTCGAGGTGCCGAGCAACCTGGCGCTGGAGAAATTCGGCGCCAGCCGCTGGATCGCGCGCATCATGGTGACCTGGGGCATCATCTCCGGATTAATGGCGCTGGTCACCGGTGTCTGGAGCTTTTACGGGCTGCGCTTCCTGCTCGGCGTTGCCGAAGCCGGGTTTTTCCCGGGCATCATCCTCTATCTGACCTACTGGTATCCGGCGGAATACCGCGCGCGCTTTCTCGCCGCCTTTGCCATCGCCGTCCCGGTTTCCTCCGTGATCGGTGCGCCGGTCTCGGGGCTTCTGCTCGGGCTCGACGGGGCGATGGGACTGAAAGGCTGGCAATGGCTGTTCGTCATCGAGGGCATCCCGTCGGTGCTGCTCGGCATCGTCACCTGGTTTTATCTCACCGACCGGCCGGCCAAGGCCGATTGGCTGACCGCCGAGCAGAAGGCGTGGCTGTCCTCCCGGCTCGAAAGCGAGGTCGCCGCCAAGAAGGCCGCGCAGCATCTGACGCTGGGGCAGGCACTGAGCTCGCCCAGGGTGATCACGCTGAGCCTGATCTATTTCGGCTTCGTCGCGGCGCTCTACGGCATGCAGTTCTGGCTGCCGCAGATCGTGAAAGCGTTCGGCTTCAGCAACGCGCAGACCGGTTTTGTCACGGCCGTCCCTTATTTGTTCGGCACCGTCGCGATGATCCTGTGGGCGCGGCATTCGGATGCCACCCGCGAGCGCGTGATGCATGTCGGCGCGCCGTTGTTGTTGACCGCGGCGGCGCTCGCGATCTGCGGCTACATGGATAATCCTTACGTCACCATGGTCGCGCTGATCGTGGCTGCGATCGGCATCTTCGGCACCTTCGCGGTGTTCTGGACGCTGCCGACTGCGTGGCTTTCGGGCACGGCGGCGGCCGGCGCGATCGCGCTGATCAATTCGATCGGCAACCTCGCCGGCTTCGGTGGACCGTATCTGATCGGCTGGGTCAAGGAAGCCACCGGCTCGACCTCGACCGGCCTGTTGGTGCTCGCGGTGCTGCCGCTGAT
>Ga0209698_10003954_pt1 | contig 16385 bp, 15 predicted proteins | sample LitLauG_LLR_2012_FD_187203 | JGI IMG/M metagenome (GOLD analysis project Ga0209698, IMG submission 187203) | Freshwater sediment microbial communities from Pennsylvania, USA - Little Laurel Run_MetaG_LLR_2012 (SPAdes) (version 2) | ecosystem: Environmental > Aquatic > Freshwater > Creek >...
CGCCTGGACGCACGCCACGGAGCTGGTTACCAACATCAAGACCGGCAACGCGCCGCGTCTCTCGCCCAGCTTCACGATGCTGCAGTTCCAGCGCATGCAGGGCGACGCCAAGGATTATAAGTACGCCTACACCGGCGGCGACGGCACCACCGGGGGCCCCGATCCCGGCAACGTGCTCACCCAACAAGGTACGTGCCGGCAGGAATTGTGGCCCGATAATAGCGAAGTTCCGGTCACCAGCGAACGCGTGCTCACCGCCGACGCGGCCAAGCATACGCTGACTGCTGCGCCATTGCCCATCTCGCTCGACGACGCGCGCAAGGTGCTCAGCGCCGGCTGCCCTGTGCATATTTCCATGAACACCGGCGAATCGTTCTCCGACGTCGGCCGCGACGGCATGTTCAACGCCGCGGAAGCGCCCAGCGGACGCCACGGCCGCCACGCCATGCTGATGGTGGGCTACACTGGCAATTTTTATATCATTAAGAACTCCTGGGGCACGGACTGGGGCGACAAGGGTTATTGCTACATTCCCAAGAAAGTACTGGAAGCCTCCGACCCGGAACTGATCGCCGTGCTGGTAAAGAAAGAAGAGGAACAGAAATGATGACGCGTAGAAAATTTGTTGCTGCCGCCGCTGCCGCGCCCGCCGTAATCGCAGCGTCCAAGAGCGGATCGAAGAATCCCATCGTCGGCTCCGGCGAGTTTCAGTACGAAATGATCTCGGATTGGGGCGAGCTCCCCGCCGGACTCAAGTACGGCAACACGCATGGCGTGTGCGAGGATTCGCAAGGCCACATCTACGTCCATCACACCGTGAATAAGACCAGCGAAAAGCACGACACCATGGTCGTGTTCGACGCCAAGGGCAAGTTCGTCAAAAGCTGGGGCGCGGCGTTCGAAGGCGGCGCGCACGGCCTCCACATTCATAAGGAGGGCAAGCAGGAATTCCTCTACCTGTGCGACACCAAGCGCGCCATCGTCGTGAAGACCACGCTCGCGGGCGAAGAAGTGTTCACTCTGCGCTATCCCAAGGAGTCGAAAGAATACGGCGCCGCGCCCATCAAGTACAGCCCCACCAACCTGGCCATCGCGCCGAACGGCGATATTTACGTCGGCGACGGCTACGGCTCCAGCTACATCAATCAGTACAATTCCAAAGGCGAATACATCCGCACCTTCGGCGGCAAGGGCAAGGACACTGGCCAGCTCGATTGCCCGCACGGCATCACGGTGGACCTGCGCGGCAAGGAGCCCCAGTTGCTGGTCGCCGATCGCGGCAACAATCGCCTGCAGTATTTCACGCTCGATGGCAAGCACATCAGCTTCGTCGGAGGCACCAATCAGCCGTGCCATTTCAACGAGCGCAAAGGCATCGTCGTCATCCCCGACTTGGACGCGCGAGTGACTCTGCTGGGCAAAGACAACCAGGTGATCGAGCATCTGGGCGACGATTCCGCTAGCGACTGGCACAAGACCCGCACGATGCCGCGCGAGGCGTTCAAGCCTGGAAAGTTCGTCGCGCCGCACGGGGCCTGCTGGGACCATGCGGGCAACATTTTTGTGGTGGAGTGGGTGGAAGTGGGCCGCGTGACCAAACTAAGGAAAGTTGCGTAGTCCCATCGAGCCGCCATGCGTAAAGCAGGCGGGCTGTTGACGCGAAGGATCCAGCCCGCAACGGGCTCGGTAAATTCCTGTTCAATCTTTCCCTGGCCTCCGCCGATGAGCTTGGTGTGAGCAGTTCCACCATTACGCCCATCTCGATGAATCTGACGGGGCAGTATGCCACCAGCTTCCAGCAGATTTTGAATAAAGCGGTACAGACAGCCGAAGTTCCTCTCACGCTGCTGCAGCAGCAAGACGCCACGATTTTGGGGCAAAAGTCAGCTTTGGGATCGCTACAGTCGGCGGTCGCCGCGGTTTCCAGCAGCCTGACGGCGCTGGCGAGCGATGGATCCAGCCGCGCCCTAGGCGCCACCAGCTCCAACACGTCCGCGGTGACGGTTTCTAGCAGCGGCGCGACGCAGCCCGCCAATTACACCATCAATTCCATCACCACGCTCGCCTCGGCGGCGTCGGAAACGTCTCTCACCAGTTATGCGGATTCGGCATCGACGCCAGTTTCCTCTACCGGAAAAATGGCGCTGGTCGTGGGATCGCAAACTTACAACATCACACTCACCAACAATAACCTGAGCGGCTTGGTCAGCCAGATCAACGGTTTGAACGCGGGCGTCACGGCGTCGATCCTGACCACTTCCGGCGGTAATTACCTGTCGCTTTCGGCCAATTCCACCGGCGCGACCACGCTGCAACTGAACGACGATCCGACGGGCGCGAATAAGAACGTGATCACCAGCGCCAACCAGGGCACGAACGCCGTGTTCAAGCTGAATAACATCAGCATCAGCCAATCAAGCAACACCATCAACAACGTGATTCCCGGCCTGACGTTCAACCTCGTCGGAACCACCAGTTCTCCCGTAACCATGACCCTGGCGAGCGATCCATCGCAGCTCACCGCTGATCTGCAAACCTTCGTCACCAATTACAACTCGCTAGTGACGGCGGTCAACGCGCAAACGGGTCAAAGCGGAGGCGCGCTTGTAGGCAACACCGTCATCAACCAACTGCACCAGGCCATGCAGCAGCTCACATCCCATTACTCCACCACCACGGGCAACATCAGCAGCCTCGCGAACCTGGGAATCACGTTCAATGGCACCGACGGCTCGGCCACGTTCAACTCGTCAAAGATCGCCAGCTTGAGCTCCACCGATTTGAGCAGCGCGCTCAGCTTTCTCGGGTCTACCACCACGGGTCTGGGCGCGTTCTCACAGACGTTCACCCAGTTCAGCGATCCCATCACCGGCATCATTCAGACCGCCATCAACGGCGACACTACCCAGGATCAGCACCTGCAGAGTCAGATCACCACCACGATCGCGAAGATTAACGCGTTCCAGCAGACCACGGCAGCGCAGATCGAGAAGGCCGATCAGCTCGAATCCGCGTATGAGTCGCAGCAATCGGAACTGACGGCCAGCATCCAGGGCCTGTCGCTGGTGCTCTACGGAAAGAACCAGATCGTCGCATGACACTCGAGGAAACCACGCGCCTCATCCGCGCCGCCGCCGAGGCCCAGGATCTGGACGCGCTCCATCAGGCGCGCATACAAAGGGACGCTGCCATCGCCGCGCTCGCCACGCTTCCGCCAACCGAGGAACTGCGCGCCAGCGTCGCCGATTCCCTCGCCGCAGGCGACGAAGCGCGCCGCGCGCTCGGCCTGATCAAGCAGCGTCTCCACGCCGAACGCCGCCGTGTAGCCGCCATCGAAGGCGGATTCCTCCGCTCCCCGCGCCTACCAGAACCTCCGCACTTCGACTACAAAGGCTGATTCACGCCGCATGCAGCCGATTCCATCGATAGACGATAATCGTACCGAAGTATGCGGTTCTGGATCACCAAGAACGGCGAAATTCCCCTGCGCGAGCAACTGTTCCGCCAGGTGCTGATGGGCATCTTGAGCGAGGACCTTCCGCCTGGGTACAAGCTCCCTCGCGTTCGCGCGCTGGCCCGCCGTCACCGCATCCATGCCAACACCGTCAGCGCGGCCTATCACGACCTCCTGGCGCACGGCTGGCTCGAATCACGCCAGGGAAGCGGCGTATACGTTCGCTCGCCGCGCGCCGCCGGGCGATCTCGACACTCTGCTCGAATCGGTCCTGAGGACCGCCAAGGCGGCAGGGCATACGCCAGAGGAGGTGCTCGAACGCCTCGACCACATGGTCCGCCCGCGCCCTTATGAATGCATCCTGATTGCCGAGCAGGACGTCGCGATGCGGGAAATCCTGCTGGCCGAAATCCGCGAACAACTCCATGTTCGGGTCGATTTCCTCGACGCTTCCCCGCCGCTGGAAAGGGCGCTGGTCGTCGCTCTCCCGACCAGAGCCGCAAAGATGGGCCACTGCCTGCCGCTCCGGGTGCGCTCCGTCCACGGCTCGCTCGAGGGGCAGAAAAAGCCCGCTCCGGAGGTGGTGATCTCCCTCGTGTCGCGCTCGGCGGAGATTCGCTACGGCTCCCGCGCCATGCTGATCGCGGTGGGCGTCGACGCGCTCTCGCTGCGGGAAATCGACGCGGCGGAAACTGGCTGGCAGCAGCGTTTGGCCCCCGGAGCCTACGTCATCACCGACGTCGTTGCCGCCCGCGAGCTGCCCGCCGGTTGCGACGCACGCATTTATCGCGTCATCGCCGATTCCTTCATCCAGGAATTGAAGCAATTGCTTCCGGGCTAGACTGGTTTTCATGAAACCACTTCGTTTGCACGCTCTGGCTGCATTATTTGTATCCAGCCTCTTTGCCCAGGAGCCTGCCAAGCCGGAGCCGAAGCCCGATGCTAAACCCGCGCCCTCGGAGAAATCCTCGGTCACCGATCACACCATCCAGATCGGCGGCCAGTCGATCGCCTACACCGCGACGGCGGGCACCATCCTTCTCAAGGACGACAAAGGCGAGCCGACGGCCAGTGTCTTCTACACCGCTTACACCCGTTCCGGCGCCGGCGCTCGGCCCGTTGCCTTCATCTATAACGGAGGTCCCGGAGGTTCCTCCGCGCCGCAGCACATGGGAGCCTTTGGGCCGAAGCGCGTCGTCACGCTGGACGCCGGCCCGACGCCTCCGTCGCCCTACAAACTGGTGGACAACAGCGCCGGCTGCCTGCTTGACGTCGCTGACGAAGTGTTTATCGATCCCGTGGGCACCGGTTTCAGCAAGGCCGTCGGCAAAGCCGAGGATAAGCAGTTCTGGGGCATCGACGAAGACGTTGACTCCCTGGCGAAATTTATTACGTCTTATGTCACCCGCAATAACCGCTGGAACTCGCCCAAATTTCTGATCGGCGAAAGCTATGGCACCTTCCGCAACGCCGCCCTGGTGAACCGCTTGCAATCACAAGGCATGGATTTTAACGGCGTGGTGATGATCTCTACCGTTCTGGATTTGCGCACGCTGGCCTTCGGCCCGGGCGACGACCTTCCCTACATTCTGTACCTTCCCAGCTACTCGGCCGCCGCCTGGTATCACAAGGTGCTGAAGGATCGCCCGCAGAACTTGGCCAACTTCCTGAAGGAATCGCGTGAGTTTGCGGCGGGCGAATACGCGCAGGCGCTGCAGAAGGGCGCGGCGATCGACCCAACGGAAAAGTCGCGCATCGTGGAAAAGCTCGCTCGCTTCACCGGCCTCAGCCAGGATTACATCGCCAAAGCCGACCTGCGCGTCAACTCGCCGCAGTTCATGGCGGAATTGCAGCGGTCCGCCGGCTTGGTCACCGGACGCCTGGACGCCCGCTTTTCCGGCTACGCCCTCGACCGTCTGGGCGAACAGGCCGAATACGATCCCATGTCCACGGCAGTGTTCGGCGCGTTCGTCGCGTCCTTCAACAAGTACATCCGCGAGGATCTGAAATTTGGCGAAGACGCGGATTACAAGCTGCTTAACGGACAGGCGGGAGGCAGTTGGAACTGGAAGCGCAAGGGCGGCGGCGCTTTCTTTCCCATTTCGCCCAACGTGGAGGGCGACCTGTTGCAGGCCATGGTCAGCAACCCCCATCTGAAGGTGGAAGTGGAAAACGGCTACTACGATTTCGCCACTCCTTTCTTTGGCGCGGAGTTCACCCTGGACCACCTGGGCTTGCCGGAGAAGCTGCGCTCGAACATCCAGATGAAGTACTACAACGCCGGCCACATGATGTATCTGCATGAAGCGGACTTGGAACTGCTGCGCGGCAATATCGCCAGCTTCATCCGAGGCGCGGCGGCGAATTGACTACTGCGGCCAGCCCCCGCGGCCCTTGGGCATCTGGATGCCCGTTTTGTCCTTGGGCTTCGCTGCGCCAAAGTACAGCGTCACGTTTACAGTCTTGGTCTTCTCGTCGATGTTCTTATCGGCGCGCGTTTCGCCTAGGTTTTCGAACACTCCATCGCTGCGGAGCTGCCTCAAAAACTCATCCGGATAATCCGGCCGGAATGGAGCGCCCATCGCCAGAGACCACGCCTTCCGAATCTGCGGCTCGGTCAGCAAATCCAGTCCTTCGATCTTCAGCCGTCCGAAACGATACTGCGGACCGGCGTTGACGGTAATCAGCGCGTCCACGGTGTGGTCTTCCTCGTGAATCGTATGCTCGGTTTTGGCGGTGACGTTAAGGTAGCCGTTGCTTTTAAGCCGGTCTACGATGCGGTTCGCGCCGCTGCGCACCTCGTCCAGATTGGCGATGTCGCCCTTTCGCCACTTGCCGATATCCTTGACGCCCGCGGCTTCCGACGCTGGCACGCCCGTCACCTTCACCGTGCCCAAGTTGAAGCTTTCGCCCTCGCTCACCGTCACGGTCACCGACACGCCGTCGATTTTCGCGGCTCGTTCTACCACCACTTTGGGAAACTTCACACCCACGCGCCCGCGCGTTTCATATAAAGAGCGGATGCTGGCGTCCAGCAGCTCCTGAATGGTTGCGTCGCTATACGGCACGCCCACCGCGACGGGCGCAAAGGCGTTCACCAGCGCGGGGGCCGGTAGAACGTCGTTGCCCACAAAATGCACCTCGGCGATGTTGGCGCGCGCGCCTGGCGGGCGAAACACAATCTCCGGATGCTCCGGCACGTCAGAGATCAATTTGCCGATTACCTCCACTTTGCCGCCCAGAAATTCGCGAATGGCTTCGGTATAGCGTGTCAGCACTTCTTTCGTCGCGGGGATGCGGTCGTCCAGAATCGGCTCCTGTTTGCGCAGCATCTCGCGCAACTCCTTGTCCGGCGCCGGCAGGTCTTCGAAGTGATACGGGAACCAGTAATCTACCTCGATCACGCGCAGCAGGCCGTCGACGCCCTTGTTGTCGGCGCTTGGCTTGAACTCGTATGCCACGCTTTGGAACGCGCCGGTGGCCAGCAAACGGTTGCGAGCCTGGTCGAAATCGGTGCGGATTACCGGCTCGCCAATCTTCAGCGCCGCAACCCCGAGAATCTTCTCGGCAGTAAGCTTCTTGTTTCCCTCCACCTTGACCGATTCCAGCGGAAACACCGCAGGCGGCGGCTCTGGCTTCTTCTTCTGCTGGGCCAATAGCGCCGTCAAGGTCACCAATCCAACAATCCAACGCATATTCTGGCTACTGGCTCCCGGCTACTGGCTTCTTACTCAAGGTCAATGACGACGTACCGCAACTTCGTCCCTCTCTGAATTTGAAGCACGGCCGAGCTTCCCGGTTTCATCTGATCCAGCACGCCCCGCAGCGCCGCGATCGACACCACCGGAGTCTTGTTCATTTCATAGATTACGTCACCAGGTTCCAGAACCGATCCGGGCGCGTCAGCCGCGCGCGCGGCCACCACGATGCCGTATTCGTGGCGCAACTCGGGCAGCATGTCAGACAGTTTGTCAGTAATCTCAATCGCCAGGATACCCAGCCGCCGGATCAGGTTCTGTTCCGGATTCACCATGTCGGCAAAGCGCTGCGGATCGTCGTCGCGCTCGATCACAGGCATGCTGAAGTTCAGCGTCTTGCCTTCGCGCTTCACGGTCACGTCCAGGACGGCCGACAAGGACGCCTGATAGAGCAGGGTTTCCAGCTGCTTCGCGTCGTCCATGGTTCTGCCGTTTACCGTGGCGATGATGTCGCCCGGCTTCAAGCCCGCTTTATCGGCGGGTCCGCCGGGCGTGACGTCGGAGGCGATGACGCCCCAATCTTGCCCAAGCGAAAGTCCCGCCGCCATCTCCGGCGTAATGGTCTGCGCAAACACCCCGATCTGGCCGCGGTGCACGTGGCCGTCCTTCATAATCTGGTCGAGGCTCGAGCGCGCGACATTGGACGGCACCGCGAATCCGATGCCTTCGCTGCCGCCGGATTGGGTGAAGATAAACGTGTTGATGCCGACCACGCGGCCCTCGGTGTCGATCAGCGGTCCACCACTGTTGCCTGGGTTAATGGGCGCGTCGGTTTGTACGTAGGTCATGGGATCGTCGGCCCGCAACTGGCGCGCGGTGGAGCTGACAATGCCCATGCTGACCGAGCCTTCGAGGCCCAAAGGATTGCCCAGCGCCAGCACCAACTGGCCCTGATGCAACTTCGACGAATCGCCCAGCACCAGCTTTGGCAGACCGGTGCGCTCAATCTTGATGACGGCAAGGTCGGCCTCGCGGTCCGCGCCGATTAGCTTGGCGGCGATGCGTCCCTCCGGCATGCGGCCGCTGTGCAGGGGATCGTGCAGCTTCACCTCGATTTTCAGGGCGTTCCGAACAACGTGGTTGTTGGTGAGAATAAGGCCGTCCTCGGATAGAATCACGCCGGAGCCGGTGGCGAGTTGCTTGGACAACAAATTAGACGCGTTGGCGCTTTCGCCCTCTTCCCGTGCCGCGTAAGACGTGGAAAAAATCTGCACCACCGAGGGCCGGACGCGTTCCACCAGGGCTTCAAGCGAGGAACTGAGGTCGCCCAGAGAACGCGTTTGCGGGAGCGCCGGGGCCGAGAGAAGCAGCAGGAGGATCGAGGTGCGCATCTACCTTCATCGTGGCACAACAATCTTCACTGCGTTCGCCTCCGCCACCTCCGCGTCTCTGCGCGAAACACCGGGTCCACCATTGAGCCGCCATGCGTAAGCATGCGGGCCGGATCGGTTACGCCACCTGCCCGCATGCTCACCCATGGCGGCTCTTCGTCCGCAGAGTCACTCCGCCGAAGAAAACAGAAACACAGCCACTTCGCTCATCAGGTTCGGCAGCAGCGTCACTTCGCGATTCCCCGCCAGAAAGATCCGCCTCTCCACCTTCCAGCGCTGCTCCCGCATCAGCGCCTCAAAATCGAGCACCGTCAAAAAATGAATATTCGGCGAGTTGTACCACTCGTAGGGGAACAAGTTGGTCTGCGGTGCGCGGCCCGACATCAGGTGCGACACGCGCACCCGCCAGTGGGCGAAGTTCGGAAACGCTACAATGCCCCTCCGCCCGATCCGCAGCATGCCTTTCAGCACCCGCAGCGGATCGCGTGTCTCCTGCAAGGTCTGGCTGAGGATTACGTAGTCGAACGCGCGGTCCGGATAGTCTTCGAGGCTCGACTCCAGGTCGCCCTGAAACACGGAAACGCCGCGCGCAATGGCTTTCTGCACGCGCGCTCCGGTCATTTCGACGCCGCGCGCGTCCACGTTCTTGTGATCGCGCAGCCAGGCCAGCAATTCGCCTTCGCCGCAGCCTAAATCCAGTACGCGCGTGCCCGGCTCGACCAATTCGCCGATAATCGCGTAATCGCGCCGCCCGTAGACTTCTTTCATGCGGGCAGGCTCCTGAAGGTGCTCGCCAGGAAGCCGCGCACCAACTCCGACTGCTCTTTCACCTCGACCAAAAACGCATCGTGGCCGTAGTCCGACGCCAGATTGCAGTACGCCACGTCGCAATTCCGGCTACGCAGCGCGCTGACTACTTCCAGCGATTGATAGCTGGGATACAGCCAGTCCGACGTGAAGCTGATCACCAGAAACCGCGTCGGGATTCTCTCAAATAACGAACCCAGCGTCCCGCGCTCTGTCAGATCGAACGAGTCCATGGCGCGCGTGATGTAGAGGTACGAATTGGCGTCAAAGCGGTCCACGAACGTGCTGCCGCGGTATTGCAGGTAGCTTTCCACCTCGAACTGATCCGGCGCGCGCAGGCGCCGCCCGAACTTGGCGCGCATGCTGGCGTCGCTCATGTACGTGATATGTCCCACCATGCGGGCCACCGACAAGCCGCGCCCAGGAGGCTTGCCGCCGTAGTAATTGCCTTCGTTCCAATCGGGGTCGGCCATGATGGCCTGACGTCCCACTTCGTTGAACGCGATCTGCTGCGCGCTGTGACGCGCCGTCGTCGCGATGGGCAGCGCCGCCGCCACACTTCCTGGATAAGCGACGGCCCATTCCAGAGCCTGCATGCCTCCCATGGAGCCTCCCGCGACGCCCAGCAGCTTGCGGATGCCGAACGAATCGATCAGCGTCTTCTGCAATCGCACCATATCGGCGATGGTGACCACAGGGAAGGACATCGCCCACGGCTCGCCTGTCTCGGGATTGATGGACCCAGGCCCCGTGGTGCCGCGGCAGCCGCCAAGCACGTTCGAGCAGATCACGAAATACTTGTCGGTATCGAAGGCCTTGCCGGGCCCGATCATATTGGACCACCAGCCGCCTTCCCCGGCCGCATGCGCGTCGCCCGAGAAGGCGTGCTCGATCAGGATAGCGTTGGATTTCAGTTCGTTGAGCGTGCCGTACGATTCCCAGGCGCACTCTACGGGCGCAATGGTCACGCCGCAATCGAGGTCGATGCGTTCAAACGTGGAAATCCCGGACTCGCTCACCATGGGGTTACTCCTAGTGTAACAGGATGACTTTTAGCGACTGAGCAACAGCTCGTAATGCTTTTGTTGCAACCAAGGGACTTCTTGGGTTCGTTTCGCAAAATCTCCAGTGTGCATCATGCCCTTCCTTTCGTTCGGCGAGGTCACCATCCGGTTCCCAGTGTCCACCGCAGCGGAGCGAAGCAAAGATGCCGTGGAACCTCGATGGTGAGGATCGCGCAGGAGTTATGCCGGCGCATTGTTGTGAGGAGGAAATGTCGGGATGTCCGCACCGGCCCTAGAACCCGCTCGGCGTGATGAAAAAGCTCTCGCTCCAACTGGAGCCCGGCAGGATCACCTGCATCCCCGCGTCCTTGCCCGCATGCGTCAAGTTGAACGCGTTGGTCTGCGCGGCCATCGGCTCGAAGCACACGAACGATCCACCCTTCGGCGCATACACCACAGCCACCGGATACTTCGGCCCGAACTTCACCGCGATCTTCTGCGCTTTGCCTTCCAGCACCCAATCGCCCCCGGTGAGGCCCGTGAACACGTTGTCCAGCGCCCCACCAAGAAGCGGATACGGATTCGGCAGATCGATGGGACGGCGCTCACCCGTCGGGACCAGCAAGTCCGACAGCACCACGCTTTCGCGCGCCGCCAGATGCACCTTCCAGGCATCCCTCGGCGAATCGCTCAACTGAAAATAGGGATGGTAACCCAGCGACAGCGGCATAGGCTCGCTGGACAGATTCTCCACCTTCGTCGCGACCTCCAGCGTGCCACCATGCAAACGGTAGGTCATTTCGATGGCGTGCGCAAACGGGAACTGCGCCATCCAGTCCGGTTCGCGCCAAGGCTCCAGGCGTGACGTGACCGCCGATGTGTCGCTCTTGATCACGCGCCATTTGTCGGTGTACGCGGCAAGGCCGTGGATCGGTAGATGATGCCCGTCGTAGCGGACATTGCCGAGCGCCGGGTTCAAAATGTACTTCTTCCCGTTGGCGAAATACGCTTCGCCATCGATGCGGTTGGCCCAAGGCGACAGCAACGGCACGCCGCCGAGGCCGGGCTTGGCCTTCCAGGAATCCAGGTCCGGCGCGGGCTTGTAAAGAATCTCCTGCCCGCGCACAGTCATGGAAAATGCATTATTGCCAAACGATGTGGCAATGCTGACCACGGTCAGATGCTCGGGATCAGTCAGGCGGACAACGTCGTTCATGCTACGAAATTTCTTCCGACCAGCTTTCGAGAATCGACTTGATCTTCGCCGTGAACTGATCCGCCAGCGCGCCATCAATCAGGCGATGGTCGAACGTCAGCGCCAGGTACGCAATGGAGCGGATCGCGATGGCATCGTCAATCACCACCGGCGTCTTTTCCACCGTGCCGACGCCCAAAATAGCCACCTGCGGCTGGTTGATCACCGGCGTGGCGAAGACGCTGCCGAAGCTACCGAAATTGGTGATGGAGAACGTCCCTTCCTTCACTTCATCCGGGCGAAGCTGGCGCGAACGGGCGCGCGCGGCCAGATCGGCGACGGAGCGCTGCAGGCCGATCACCGACTTTTCGTCGGCGTTGCGGATCACCGGCACGATCAGCCCATTTTCCAGCGCTACGGCGATGCCCAGGTTGATGTCGCGGTGATAAATGATGTTGGTGTCGCCCTGGATCGACGCGTTCAGGATCGGGAACTGACGCAGCGCGACGCATGTGGCTTTGAGCACGAAGGGCAGGAACGTCAGCGAGAAGCCGTACTGAGCCTGCACGTTGGCCTTAGCCTTGTCGCGGATTTTGGCGATCTTGGTGAAGTCCACCTTGTGCACCGTAGTCACGTGAGCCGAGGTGTGTTTGGAGAACACCATGTGCTCGGCGATGCGCTGGCGCATCACGCTCATTTGTTCGACGCGCGTACCCGGCATGGGCGAAGTCATGTCGACAGTCTGGGGAATGGTCGCGACAGCCTGCTGCACCGGCGGAGGCGGAGGTGGTGGCGGAGGAGGAGGCGCAGCCTGAACGACCGGGGCTGGTGCGGGCGGCGGTGGCGGAGGCGGCGGCGCCTGCACGACCGGAGCCGGAGCGCTGCGCGCAGCCAGATAAGCGTCCAGATCCTGCTTGGTGATGCGATTGCCCGCGCCCGTGCCCTTAATCAGGTTCAGGTCGATGTTATTCTCGCGAGCCATTTTGCGAACCAGCGGGGACAAGGGTCCAGCTTCCTCGACGACTGGAGGTGGGGCAGGCGGTTCCGCCTGCTGGACAGGAGCCGGAGCCGCAACAGCAACAGGAGGAGCCGCAGCTTCCACCACCGGCGCAGCAGCGGGCGCAGGCGCGCTGGCGCCATCATTGATCCGCGCGACCACCGTGTTGATGCCCACCGTCTTGCCTTCTTCCACCAGAATCTCGGCCACCACGCCGGCGGCAGGCGAAGGAATCTCGGTGTCTACTTTATCGGTGGAAATCTCGAACAAAGGTTCATCGCGCCCAATGGTCTCGCCGGGCTTTTTCAGCCACTTGGTCAGCGTGCCTTCCACAATGCTTTCGCCCATCTGGGGCATGACGACGTCAATCATAATCTCTCCATGTGCCGTTGAAATATGCGTCCGAAGTTCTCTATAAGTGCCGCGGCCACTTCCTCGCGTTTCGCCTGGCAACCCAGGCTCCGCATCGAGGCCACTGGCCTTGTTAACCCGCACGGTACGATGTACCGGAAGTAATTCAAATCCGTATCAACGTTCAGCGCAAACCCGTGCGAAGTGACCCAGCGGCTGATATGCACCCCGATCGCCGCGATTTTCCCCTCGCTGGTCCAGACGCCCGTCGCGCCCGCCTCGCGCCCTGACGCGATTCCAAACCCGGCCAGCGCGTCAATTATGGTCTGCTCAATGGCCCGCACATAAGCGTGCACATCGCGCTTCCATTCTCGCAAATCGAGGATCGGATAGCCGACGATCTGCCCCGGCCCGTGATACGTCACGTCGCCTCCGCGGTCGGTTTCGAAAAAGTCGATGCCTGAACGGGCGAGAACCTCCGGCGGAGCCAGAAGATTCTCCTCATGCCCGTTGCGCCCCATGGTCACAACGTGTGGATGCTCCACCAGCAGCAGTTGATCCGGAATCAGCCCATTTTTCCGAGCCTCGACGCACTCGCGCTGGCGTTCCAAAGCGTCGGCGTAGCGCAATCGCCCCAGGTCGCGCACATCTGCGGATCTCAGCGAACTCTGCGCCTCTGCGTGAAAATCGGAAGCTAGACTAGGCATTAATTGCTTGCCCGTACACAGCGTTGAATGCCTCGCCGACGGCCTCGTAAATGGTCGGATGGGCGTGAATCGCGTGGATCACCGTGTCCACCGTCGCCTCGGCTTCCATCGCCAGCACCGCTTCGCCGATCAGCTCATACGCCTGCGGCCCGATGATGTGGACGCCCAGAATTTCGCCGTATTTGGCGTCGGAAACCACCTTGACGAACCCGTCGTGCGAGCCCAAAATGGTCGCCTTGCTGTTGCCGGCGAACGGGAACTTGCCGACCTTCACATTGTGACCGGCGGCGCGCGCCTGCGCCTCCGTCAATCCGACGCTACCGACACCCGGCTCGGTATAGGTGCAACCAGGGATGCGCATTTTGTTGATCGCCACGGGCGATTTGCCGACGATGTGCGCGATCGCCACCATGCCCTCGGCCGTCGCGACGTGTGCCAGTTGCGGCGTTCCGGCGACGATATCGCCGATGGCGTAAACGCCCGGCTCGCCCGTGCGCTGCATGGAATCGACTTTGACGAAGCCGCGGTCGAGTTCGACCCGCGTGCCCTCGAGGCCAATATTTTCCGTGACCGGACGCCGTCCCACCGCAACGAGAAGCGCCTCAACCTCCTGGGTTTCGCGCTTGCCGTCGGCCAAGGCGACTTCGAACTTCACGCCCGTTTCTGTGGCCTGAACATTCTCCACTCGAGCCCCGGTTTCCACGCGAATGCCCTGCTTTTTGAAGACCCGCGTCAGTTCCTTGGAGACGTCTTCGTCCTCAACAGGCACAATGCGGGGCAGCATTTCGAAAATCTGCACCTTGGACCCGAAGCGGTTGAAAATGGACGCAAATTCCACGCCCACCGCGCCCGCGCCCAGCACCGCCAACGTCTTGGGAACCTCGCGCAAATCCAGGATTTCGATGTTCGTCAGGATGCGTTTGGCGTCGGGCTGCAACCCGGGCAGCATGCGCGCGGCCGATCCCGTCGCCAGCACCACGTTCTTGGTTTCGTAGATGGTTTTTGACCCATCCGGCGCGGTCACTTCCACCTTGCCCGGTCCGGCCAGCTTCGCCCATCCCTTAATAGAGTCCACCTTGTTCTTGCGGAACAGGAACTCGATTCCCTTGGAGTGCTTGGAAACGATCTTGTTCTTGCGGTCGCTCACCAGCGGGTAATCCAGGCGGGCGTTTTCGCAATGGATGCCTTCTTCTTCGGGGTGCAGGAACCGGTCCCAGACCTCGGCCGTGTGCAACAGGCTCTTGGTGGGGATGCAGCCCACCAGAAGGCAGGTGCCGCCCAGGCGCGGATTCGCCTCCACGCATGCCACTTTCAATCCATACTGCCCGGCGCGGATCGCTGCCGAATATCCACCGGGACCGCTCCCGATGACGATTACGTCGTAGGTCATCTGTTTTTTTCAGTGTAGCATTGGGTGTCCCGTATACCCGTTGGCAGGCGGAACCGCCCGTCATTTTTGGAACTAACCGTTCGCCGTAACGCAAGTCGTATTAGAAAGTGCAAGATGACGATCATCTGCTGGCACGCATGCTCTCCGGCGACGAGGAGGCGTTCACCGCTCTCTATCGCCAGCGCCAGGGGCCCGTTTATCGGTTCGCCCTGTGCTGGTCGAGAGCACGCGCACCGATCCTCGCTCCGGCACGAACACGTATAAGCTGACCAATATCATCCGCGGCGAGCCCACGCCCAGCCTGTTCCAGCCGCCCGCCGGTTACACGCTGAAAGACATCACGCGCCCGTCGAAGGAAGAGTAGCGCAGGCCGCCATATCGTAGGTCAGCTCTTTCACCCGATCTTCCAAAATCCGCGAATGCGTCGAATCCAGCACCAGGCAGTGATGCCCGATGAAGCGCAGGTTTGAGTCATGCACTGCGACCAGCAACACGTTGAGCCAGGCATAGGTGCCGTCTGCGCGCTGGCCGTAGGCGTCGAACTCGGTCTTGCCCGCCAGCAGCATGGCGCGGTAGGATTCGCGGATGCGGTCATGCTCCTGCGCCGGGAACATCTCGAGCCAGTTTCGCCCCACTAGCGACCTGGCTTCCGTACACAAGGTGGAGGCCAGCGAACCGTTCACCGCGCCCAGCGTCTGGTCCGCCCGCACCCAGGCCACGCCGCTTTGCAGATGTTCGAAAGCGACCTTGGTGGAATACAATTCATCCGTCAACGGCGTCTGGCGATGCAACACCCGCCTGAGGGCGATGGAGAGAACGGTCACCGCACCCAACAAATAGAGCCACAACATAAGGCTTCCTGTCTCTGCTGATCCTTATCGCCACACGGGGATTTCCCTAGAGATTATTCCGGCTCCGAACGGACTATAAGGTAGTGCTAAGAGCTATCGCGATTCTCTGTATTGCGGCGACCGCGCTGATCGGTCAGGCCAAGACCACGACGGCGGCGAAGAAGACTCCCGCGGCGGCGGGGACCACCGCTCAGGAAGACAAGCAAATCGAAGCCACGATCCGCGCCAAGCTGGCTAAGTCCAAGATTGGCAAGGACGGATTCACCGTGCGCGTGCAAGGGGGCATCGCCTATTGGGAAGGCTCCACCGACGTGGTGCAGCATAAAGGCTCGGCTACGCGGATGGCCAAGACTGCGGGCGCAAAGGCCGTTGTGAACCATATCAAGATCAGCGACGCCGGAAAGGAAAAAGCAGCGGAAAACCTGGACGAAGGCCGCCGCCGAGCGCAAGTAAAGCGCAGCGATCCCCGGACGGATAAGTAGCAACCGAAAACGGAGCGCGCGCAGCCTCCGGCGTCAGCCGGGGGATACGCCGCAGTTA
>Ga0209698_10003956_pt1 | contig 16379 bp, 12 predicted proteins | sample LitLauG_LLR_2012_FD_187203 | JGI IMG/M metagenome (GOLD analysis project Ga0209698, IMG submission 187203) | Freshwater sediment microbial communities from Pennsylvania, USA - Little Laurel Run_MetaG_LLR_2012 (SPAdes) (version 2) | ecosystem: Environmental > Aquatic > Freshwater > Creek >...
CAATCCGTATCTGCTGAGCCCCACCGTTCCCGACTATAAGCAGGACATGTTCAGCGGCAACTTCAGCGGCCCGTTGTCGAAGCGCACCAGTTTCTTCGTCGACGTCGACCGCCGCATCATCGATGAGAACGCCGTGGTGAATTACACGGGGCTCGATGCCGCGCTCAATCCCGTTGGCGTCAACAGCTTCGTCCTTTCTCCCACGCGCCGCACCAGCATCAGTCCGCGTGTTGACTACGCGCTTAGCCCGAACCACACGCTGACCACGCGTTATTCCTTCGTGCGCAACACCGGGGAGAATCAGGGCATCAGCACGCAGGCATTTGCGCTGGCGTCGCAGGGCTACTCCCTGGTGAGCACGGAGCAGACCGCGCAGATCAGCGAGACGGCTGTACTCGGGCAGCGCGCCATCAACGACGCGCGGTTCCAGTTCATCCGCACGCGGCTGGATCAAACTGGTAACAGCACCGCGCCGGAAGTGGATGTACAAGGTGCCTTCACGGGCGGCGGTACGTACGCGCTCAACTATACGGACCGCAATCGTTATGAATTCCAGGACACGGTTACGCTCATCCGAGGCCCGCACACTGTAAAGCTCGGCGGACGGTTGCGCGACGACCGCCTGAAACAGAACTCAGAGACGAACTTCAACGGGCGCTTCATTTTTTCGGCGATTCCCGGCGGGGCGTCCGCCATCACGGTTTATCAGAAAACATTAGCGGCTGCGCCGGGTTTCGGGCCATCGGAATTCCTGCTGACAACCGGCAATCCGCTGGCCAGCGTGAACGTGGCGGATACCAGCGTGTTCGTGCAGGACGACTGGCGGCTGCGGCCGAATCTTTCCCTCAACGGCGGGCTGCGCTATGAAGTGCAGAACGGCGTTTCCGATCACACCAACTTCGCGCCCCGTATCGGACTCGCCTGGGCGCCGGGCGGCCGCGCGGGTAAGGCGTCGAAAACCGTGGTCCGCGCCGGCAGCGGGATCTTTTATGACCGCTTCACTTCCGATCTCCTGCTCCGCGCCGAGCAGCAGAACGGCGTCAACCAGATCCAGTACATCGTTCGCAACCCGCAGTTCTTTCCCAACATTCCGTCTGCGTCAACGCTGGCGGCTTTGAGTTCGTCGCACGTTGCCTATCAGGTGGATGCGCACCTGCGCCTGCCCTACCTGCTGCAGAACTCCCTGGGGATCGAGCGGCAGCTCCCGAAGGGCATCGCGCTTGCCGTCAACTATTCCAATACCCGCGGCGTGCACCAACTGCTCACGCGGGACATCAATGCTCCCCTGCCTACGGTGTTCGATGCGCAAGGCGTTGCCGAAGGCCCGCGGCCTTTCGGCGCAGCGGCGGGCGATATCTATCAATACGAAGGCAGCGGCAGCTTCAAGCAGAATCAGGTGATCGTATCCTCCAATGCAAAGGTCGGCCGGAAGCTCTCGCTGTTCGGCTACTACGTTTACGGGCGCGCCTACAGCAACACGGACGGGCCAAATACCATGGCTGCGAATCCCTACGATCTGCGCAGCGAATGGGGCCGCGCCAATTATGACAACCGCCATCGCGGCTTCATCAGCGCCAACGCCACGCTGCCCTGGAAGATCCGGATGGCGCCTTTCATCTTCATGCAGTCGGGCCGTCCGTACAACCTGACGTCCGGCGTCGATACGAACAACGACGGCAACCCGGCGGACGACCGGCCGGCTTTCGCGCAGAGCCTCGCCCGCGTTTCGGTGATTCAAAAGCCCGGCTTCGGCGCCTTCGACGTGGCGCCGCTGACTTTGCCTGGCGCCGTGCTGGTGCCGCGCAACTCTCTCGACGGCCCGGGCATCTTCGCGCTCACCGTGCGCGTGAGCCGCAGTTGGACGTTTGGCGAGTCCGGCCGGGGCGGCGGCAACACGGGCGGAGACGAAATCCGCGGCGGCGCGGCAATCCAGAACGGCGGCTTGAGCGGCAGTTCCAGTCAGTCCGGCCTCGCCAGCGTGAATGGCGGCGTGGCGACGGCGAAGCGCTACAACCTCACCGCCTCAGCGCAGTTTCGGAACGCCCTGAATAACGTCAACCCCGCGACGCCCATCGGCAACCTCAGTTCACCGTACTTTGGAAAATCGCTGGCGCTGAATACGTTCGGCCCGCTGCCGGGCGTGGGGCCGAACGCGGGCGCTGGCAACCGCCACATCGAACTACAGTTGCGGCTCACGTTTTAGTCCGTCTGCATGTTAGCCTGACCCCATGGCGCTCTATCTATGACGGGGATCGGCTCGCTTTGCATCACCCACCTGCAGTTCATGAAATGGGCAGACGGTATCTACTTCGAGCTGCTGTCGCAACTTCCCGCGGGCAAGGCGGAAGAAGACGCAGGCGTCTCGTTCCAGAGCTTTTCCGGCACACTACAACACATCTATAAGGGCGAGCTGCTGTGGTTCCGCCGGGTGCAGAACGATCTCTATCCGAAGATCGGCGATATCTCAGTGCCCGATCATCAGGGGCAATGGCAGGAGATGTGGAACGGCCTGCACTTCGCGTGGATCAAGTGGGCGGAGTCGCTGGGCGCCGACGAGTGGGAAGAGATCGTCCACCACCGGTTCGGCTCAGGCGGCGAAATGCAACTGCCGCGCTGGCAGGTCGTAATGCACCTGGTGAACCACGGCAGCTACCATCGCGGGCAGCTTGCGTCACTGCTGCGGCAGGCGGGAATTCGGCCGCCTGCCACCGATCTAGCCGCCTTTTATCGCACGCGCTGAAACTACTTTGCGCCCGCACCCACTTGCATCGCTGCTTCCACCTGGGTGAACGCAGCGTCCAGGCGTTTGATGAACTCATCCACATCCGTGCGGCTGATATTCATGGGCGGCGAAAGGCGCAGGCAGTTGCCGTAGAGCCCGCCGCGGCCCACCATGATGCGCTGTTCGCGTGCCGCTTCCATCATCTGCAGCGTGGCAGCCGTCGCCGGAACCTTCGAGCGCCGGTCTTCCACCAGTTCCAGCGCCAGCAACAGCCCCATGCCGCGCACGTCCCCGATCAGCGAGTGCTTGTCCTTCAGGTCGATCAGGCGGCCTTTGAGATAAGCGCCCGTCTCTTCCGTGTTGCGCAGAATGTTCTGTTCTTCGATGTAATCGAGGACCGCATGAGCCGCCGTGGTAGCAACAGGGTTGCCGCCGAAGGTCGAAATCGTGGCGCCCTTCATGGCGTCCGCAACTTCGGGCCGCGCGATCGTAATACCGATGGGCGCGCCGTTACCGAGGCCCTTGGCGCTGGTGATGATGTCCGGCACCACGTCCCAATGCTCGATGCCGAACCACTTGCTGCCGGTGCGTCCCCACGCCGTCTGCACTTCATCCGCAATGAAAAGGCCGCCGGCTTTGCGCACGAGGTCCGTGACGATTTTAAAGTACTCTTTGGGCGGCGTGATGAAACCACCGACGCCCTGGATCGGCTCGGCGATCAGCGCGGCTACGCGACCGGAGGTAGTGGTGCGGATGACCTGCTCCATATCCTGTGCGCACTTCACTTCGCAGGAAGGATATTCGAGGCCGAACGGGCAGCGGTAGCAGTACGCATTTACCGCATGCACCACGCCGTGCTGCGGCGGGCCGAGCTTCCACGCACCCTGGCCAGTGGCCGTCATCATGCCCGCCGAGCGCCCGTGATAGGAATGGCGCAACGCAATGATCTCGGTGGAGCCAGTGAAGCAGCGCGCGGCGAGGATGGCGGTTTCGTTCGCCTCCGTGCCGCTGTTGGTGAAGAAGCTTTTGCGCAGCGCGCCGCCACCGGGAGTCAGCGACGCCATCTTCTTCGCCAGCGCCACCTGCGGTTCGTTAGCGAATACGGTGGAAACGTGCTGCAGCTTGTCCAGCTGCGCATGCACGCGGCGGTTCACCTGCTCGTTCTGGTGGCCTACGCTTACGGTCACGATGCCACCGAAAAAATCGAGATACTGATTGCCGTCGATATCCCACACGTATTGATCCTTCGCGTGCGACACCACGAGAGGCTCTTTGAAGTAATGGAAGACCGCCGGAAAGAGAAACTCTTTCTGGGCGAGCAGGATTTCCTGTTTCGTCATGTTCTTTCTATTATGATCGGCAACCGTCCGTGCGGGCGCTGTGCCACGATGTAGTTCATGGCAACCCCGCGTCTGATGAAAGCGCTGGTCAAGAGCAGGCCCGAACCGGGCCTGTGGCTCGCAGAAGTTCCCGTGCCGGAAATCGGCATCAACGACGTACTGGTGCGCGTAAAGAAGGCTTCCATCTGCGGCACGGACATCCACATTCTTAAATGGGACGACTGGGCGAAGCGCACCATCCCCGTGCCGATGGTCATCGGCCACGAGTTCGTGGGCGAGATCGTCGCGGTCGGTTCCAACGTGGTGGATTTCTTTCCCGGCCAGCTTGTGAGCGGCGAAGGCCACGTGGTCTGCGGACGGTGCCGCAACTGCTTCGCCGGACGCCGCCACCTCTGCGCGCGGACGAGCGGTGTAGGTGTGAACCGCCCCGGCGCCTTCGCTGAGTACATCGCTCTTCCGATGACTAATATCTGGGTGCATAAGAACGCCGTCAACACGGAAGTCGCCGGTATCTTCGACCCGTTCGGCAACGCCGTTCATACCGCGCTGGCCTTTCCGGTGCTCGGCGAGGACGTGCTGGTCACCGGCGCCGGACCGATCGGCATCATGGCTGCAGCGGTGGCGAGACACGCCGGCGCGCGGCATGTTGTCATTACGGATCTGAATCCCTACCGGCTCGACCTCGCCCGCAAACTGGGAGTCTCGATGGCTGTCAACACGCGCGAGCAGAGCCTCGGAGACGTACAGAAGGCGCTCGGGATGAGCGAAGGCTTCGATGTGGGGCTCGAAATGTCGGGCAACGCGGCGGCGTTCCGCGAGATGCTGGCCAATATGTCGCACGGCGGCAAGATCGCCATGCTCGGCATCCCGCCCAATGAGATTGCCATCGACTGGAACGTGGTGATCTTCAACATGCTCACCATCCAGGGCATCTACGGCCGTGAGATGTATGAGACCTGGTACAAGATGACGGTGATGCTGGAATCGGGGCTCGACATCAGCGCCGTGATCACTCACCGCTTCCCGTATCAGCAGTATCACGAAGCGTTTGAACTGATGCAGTCCGGCAATTCCGGGAAGATCATTCTGGACTGGGAAAGCGCCGGATAGGGCGGGCAGAAACTTGCTCATGCGGCTTGCCGGCTCAGGTGCGGCAGTAACCTGAGCAATTGGCCCTGTGTTTTCAATAGCTTCACGGGAGCTATAGCGAAAATAATGTACTGAGGCGAGCCTGACGGGTCGAAGCGCGGTGGCGATGTCAACTGCGACCGAACGCGGCATTCCCTCAGGTTGGCCTCAGGTTTGCGGGAACCAGAGACGTCGGCGTGTGTGTTTTCAATGATTTGACGGGACGCACCGGCATTATTTGTTTCGTCGGGTCCGAGCTGGCGGATATTGAACAGACGCGTGGAGGCGTTGGTCAATGTATGGATGGGGGCGTACGCGCTGTGAAGCAGGGCGTTCCGGGAGGAGCGGAACGTTCCGCTGGCGCTGACAGATCCGCCTGATTTTGCGCCATTGGAACGCGAGGCTGCGGCACGGGCCGGGGACGTGGGACGATTTTGCTTCATTCGACCCGAGTATGAACCCTAGCGAGGGAGATTTCGGGAGGCGGGAAGCGTAGGTTATTGAAAAATCAGGGTTATCGAGGTGGCAAAGTGTGGAAACGGCTGGCAGCGCGCGCCCGACGGGCGCCATTTCCTGTACACGGCCTGGGCAACTGGCATCCGCCGTCGAAGTAGCAGCCGAGTTCTCAGGAAAGCAACGGGAGCACATTGATCTCCGGCGCGTACCTCGCGAAGTCGACTACGTTGTGGGTGAGGAGCCAGGAAATCCCGTACCGCCGCAAGGTCGCCGCGATGTTAGCATCGTGGATCTGCTTGCCCTGAATGTTTCGCGATGTGACCAGTCCCAGCAGGATTGCGGTCACAGATCCATCCTCATCGGCGATCTCGAATTGTGTTTCAAACTGGCGAACCGCCTCGGCCAGCGCGTACCCCGTTGGTGGGGGCGTGACCGCGCCGGGCCTCGTAGCCACGGCGATAAACTCCCGGAGCACCTGACGGCTCGTCCAGAACCTGGCTCCATCGGCTTCCAGTTCACGCAACCGGGAACGAGCCACCTGATGAAACGGCGCCGCGGAAAAACTGGCGTAGATCGGAATGTTGGTGTCGAGGAATACGGAGCTACCTGGCGAGGGCGCCATAGATATCTTCGCGGCGGAATGTCATCGCCGGGTCGTTCAGCTGTCCTTCGAGAACAACCAGCGAATCAACGGCTCGTCTGCTTACAGCGGCTGGCTTCTCAGTGAGGGGTTGCAACACAACCAGGGCGCCTTCACGATTGGCTTTGAGCCGGGTGTGAGGCGGGGCCTGGACAAGTTCGGCCGGAATCATGATCTCGCCCGCGTCATTGACTTCCACGATCATCGGAGTGGCTCCTGACCTCCATGATAAGCCGGAACGGGTTGTTCCCCGAAGACTGCATTTCTGCCAACGTGTGTCCCCAGTGGAATCAGCGTTGCACGCCGAAAACTGGCAAGCACTTGATTTTAGGCGTGTTGACCTGATCGCTCCTGAATGGTCGGGCTTTGGTCAGCTATTGATTTCTTCCTCACCTTTGCGTCGAGTATTCACCTGCTTCTCAGTCACTTCATGCAAGCCAGATTTCCGGACGCGCCAAGCCACGGTCACGCCTAACTCTATATAGTGGATTGAAGCGATTCTGCAGCAACCATGGACCTGAAACCCGGAGAGAAACTCGGTCCGTATGAAATCGTCTCCCTGCTCGGCAAAGGCGGCATGGGAGAAGTCTGGCGCGCGCGTGATTCGCGACTCAACCGGGACGTTGCGATCAAGACTTCGCGGGCTGGTTTCAGCGGAAGATTCAAGACCGAAGCGCAGGCGGTTGCGGCATTGAACCATACCAATGTCTGCACGCTCCACGACGTCGGCCCCGATTACCTGGTCATGGAACTCGTAGAGGGGCCAACACTGGCCGACCGCATCCGGCAGGGTCCAATACCGCTGGATGAAGCACTGGGCATTGCGAAGCAGATTGCCGACGGTCTGGAAGCGGCGCACGAGAAGGGCATCACCCACCGCGATCTGAAGCCGGCCAACGTCAAGATCCGGCCTGACGGTTCGGTGAAGGTGCTGGATTTCGGACTGGCCAAAGCAGGGACCGAGCCTGGGGATCTGAGTTCGGATTCGCCCACGCTGATGTCGATCCCCGGCACGATTCTCGGCACGGCAGCCTACATGAGCCCCGAGCAGGCGCGAGGCAATCCCGTCGATAAACGTTCCGATATCTGGTCCTTCGGCGTGGTGCTGTACGAGATGCTGACCGGCAAGCGACTGTTCGATGGCGCCACGGTATCGGACTGCCTCGCCGCGATACTGGTGAAGGAGCCGGACCTGTCGCCGGCGCCGGCGAAGGTGCGGCGGTTGCTGGCGCGCTGTCTGGAGAAAGACCCGAACAAACGACTGCGGTGGATTGGGGATTGGGCGGAATTGCTGGAGGAGGCTAATCCGGCTGTGCCCCCACCACCACAGGCGCGCGGTGTAGCGGAGCGAATCACTGTTGCGGGTTGGATAGCAGCAGGAGTCCTGGCGTCCGCGCTCGCCGTAGTTTTGTGGGCACCGTGGCGCGCGGCGAAGCAAGCGGATCGGCCGCTGATCCGGCTTAGCGTGGATCTTGGACCGGAGGCCGTCGCGGGGCCGCGCACCACGGCGGTTCTCTCGCCGGACGGCACGCGCATGGTGTACTTAATACGCACGGCTGCGGGCGGACCGCTACCGCTACTCGCCCTGCGGCAACTCGATCAGGCGAACTTCACTCCTCTAAACGGCACCCAGGGCGGTGCCGATCCGTTCTTTTCGCCGGATGGACAGTGGATTGGGTTCTTCGCGGACGGAAAGCTGAAGAAGGTTGCCGTGCAGGGCGGGGCACCCGTGAGCCTATGCGATGCCCCTTCCGAGAGGGGCGGTAGTTGGGGCGAGGACGGCAACATCATTTTCGTACCTACGAACGCATCGAGCCTTATGCGCGTTCCGGCAGCCGGCGGCGCTCCGCAGCCGGTCAAGAAATTATCCGAAGGTGAAACCAGTCACCGCTGGCCGCAGATCCTCCCCGGCGGGACGGCGGTGTTGTTCACGGTCGGCACGGATCTAACGAATTTTCAGAACGCATCAATAGAGGTCGTCTCGCTTAAGACCGGCGAAGTGAAGACGGTCCAGCGCGGGGGCTACTTTGGCCGTTACGTGCCCTCGCCACAAGGGGTCGGCCACCTGCTGTACGTGCATGAGGGTACACTTTTTGCGACGGCATTTGATCCCGATCGTCTGGAGACACGGGGCACTCCGATCCCACTGCTGGACGACGTGGCTAGTGATACCAACGCGGCCGGGGGACAGTTCGATGGATCGCGGAACGGATCTCTGGTTTACCTGAGCGGCAGGACCGGGAGCAACTCTTATCCAATCGCGTGGATGGAGAGTTCGGGCAAGACGGCGCCTCTACTCGCAAAGCCCGGCGCCTATGGTGCGCCTCGCTTCTCACCGGACGGCAAACGGCTCGCTTTCACGGCCCCGGGCGGCAAGGGCACGGACGTGTGGGTCTACGACTGGGAGCGCGACACGCCCACGCAACTCACCTTTACCGGACCAGGAAACCTTGAATTGGTCTGGACGCCGGATGGAAAGCACATCGTTTTTGGCTCGGTTTCCGGGTCCGCCGCGGCGTTGTGGTGGACGCGGTCCGATGGATCCGGCGAGCCACAAAAATTACTGGACGGCAAAAATGCCGGACTTGGCCTCCGGCCGCAGTCCTTCACGCCTGACGGGAAGCGCCTGGCTTTTGCCGACAATCTGGCTAACGGGGCTGAGGTAAACCTCTACACTCTGCCACTGGATGTAAGCGACCCGGACCATCCCCGGCCAGGGAAGCCAGAGCCCTTCCTGGTCACGCCCGCGCGTGAAGTAGACGCAGCCTTTTCTCCGGACGGACACTGGATGGCGTACGCGTCCAACGAGTCCGGCGTGGATGATGTGTTTGTGCGGCCGTTCCCGGGCCCAGGAGGCAAGTGGCGGATTTCCACCGGTGGTGGCAAGGTTCCCACATGGTCGCGGGATGGGCGGGAGCTTTTCTTTTTGGGCGGCGACGACCACATCATGGTGACCGATTACACCGCCAATGGCGAATCGTTCAACGCCGGTAAGCCGCGCGTGTGGTCGGAACGTAAGGTATTGCGCCCAGGCATCATTCGCGTCCTGGACCTGCATCCCGACGGGAAGCGCTTCGCCGTGTTTGAGCGTCCCGAGGCGGAGAAGGCCGCCGGCAACCTGCATGTCACATTCCTGTTGAACTTCGCCGACGAACTGCAGCGCAAAGTGCCGGTCGGGAAATAGCGTCGCACCCGCTGGAACTCCCTCGCAGGTAAATCACTGGAAATCCTGGCGAAGCAGGTATCCAACCGCGACCATTAGAGCCGCGGGCGCAGAGCAGCAGGCCTGTTGTGCCCGGCTCGGGCGTGGCGATCCCCTGAGTGACGAATCCGAGCGGGCATGTGAACCTGGATCGTTTTTGCGGGTATAAGATAGATAGCTATGCGTCGACCGATCCTGATCCTGGCGGCTTTTTTAGGAGCCTGCCTTTCCCTGCACGCCCAGTGGCTGAACAACAAAGACGTGAAGGCTCCGCGGAATGCGGACGGCACGGTCAACGTGACCGGCCCCGTGCGGACGAGGGAAGGTAAGCCGGATCTTTCGGGCGTCTGGCAGGTTGAGGCCGGTGCGCGCGGACCGGGGCTGTTCGGGCTGGGCGAATCGACGAACATAAAATACTTCGCCAACATCCTGGCGGATTTCAAGCCGGACGAACAGCCGCTGACGCCGCTCGGCCAGGAGATGGCGCGCAAGAACCGGACCGGAACGGGGACGAAGAATGTGCAGCTTTACTGCCTGCCCGACGGCGTGCCCCACGGCATTATGCTGCCGGAGCCGTTCAAGATCGTACATGCCGACGGCGAGGTCATGTTCCTGTATGAAGTGAATACGCTCTTCCGCCAGGTTTTCACCGACGGGCGGAAGCTGCCGGAAGATCCGCGCCCCACATGGTTCGGCTATTCGGTGGGCCACTGGGAAGAGGATACGTTGGTGGTGGAATCGGCCGGCTTCAATGACCTCGGCTGGCTCGACGCGGGCGGCCACGGACACAGCGAAGATATGAAGGTGCAGGAACGGTTCCACCGGCGGGATTACGGCCATCTGGACGTCACGATCACGTTGACCGACCCGAAGGTCTTCACCAAGCCGATCACGTTCAGCTTCACCGAGCGGCTGCTGCCGGATACGGATGTGTTCGAGCACATCTGCAGCGAAGACGAAAAGGATGCGGACCACCAGCCGAAGTAGCCGCGGGTAAGCGGCAAATCCGCCACCGCGGGTAAGGCGTTTTTGTAACCGGGCATTGCCTGGCGCTTTGTTCCTGCGACGCCGGGCAACATGAGCTAAGTCTGCTTCGCCGAAGGTCAGCCGCGGGCCAGTGCCTGTTTTTGCGATATGCTCTGGAATAGTTCCCGGGAGGCGGCACCGATGAAGACCTTACGCGTTCTGGAATTTATCATCCTTACGCTGATTCCGGCTGCAATGCCGTTATCGGCGCACCACTCATGGCCGATCAGCTATGACCGCCTCGTTACCGTAAAAGGCACGGTAATTGAGGTCATGTGGGCCAATCCGCACCCGATGTTCATTCTGGGGGTGCAGGGCAATGACGGGGCGACGGAGAAATGGCAGGTTGGTGGTCCTGCGATTATCCGGATGGAAGCTAACGGGTGGACTAAAACGACGGTGAAGCCCGGCGACGTGATCACGGGCATCGGCTACCAGTATGCCAACGGCCAGAAGGTCGTCAGGCTGGAACGCGTCGTACTGGCCGACGGAAAGCAACTGCGCGTTTACGGCCGCTAAAGGTCATCAACCAGGCGTGGCGATACCTTGCCCGCATCGGAATGAGTCGGCGGGAGACCCAGGCCCGACGTTTCGGACACTCGACGCCGCGATATGCGTATGCGTCCGAACGGTCGGGATTGCGATAGAGCCCTGAACGGGCTCCCCTCGTACAAAGACTCCAAATCCCGGCGATTTTGCCATGGGTCCGCGCTGAGAATGCCCTGATAATAGGACGAGCGACGATGCGAAGTCATACCCGCATCCACATCAGCGCCGCCTCTTCCCGTTCGATGGGCAGACTCTGTTTTTCCTGGCGTGAAAGTACACGGACCAAATTCGCCGATGAACATACTTGACCTCGTTGTCGGCAAGCCCATCAAGACCAGTGACGAACGCGCCGAGCAGATCGGCCCCGCACGGGGCATCCCGATATTCGGTCTCGACGCGCTTAGCTCGGCTGCTTACGGCCCGGAGGCGGCACTCAGCCTCCTCATACCCATCGGCCTTTCCGGCGTTCCATATATCATTCCCATCAGCGCAGCGATCATCGCATTGCTGGTGATCGTCTACTTTTCCTATTGCCAGACCATTGCAGCCTATCCTTCCGGGGGCGGTTCGTACACCGTGGCGCGTTTCAATCTCGGCCCGGCTGCAGGCCTGCTGGCCGCGGCTGCGCTCCTCGCCGACTATATCCTCACCGCCGCCGTAGGCATTTCGGCAGGAGTTGGCGCCCTGGTCTCGGCCGTACCGCCGTTGCTGCCGCATACGGTTTCTATCTGCATCGGTATTCTGGTCGCCATCACTGTCCTCAATCTCCGCGGCGTGCGCGATGCGGGCGTTGTATTTGCGGTCCCCACATATCTTTTTGTGGGCACACTCCTCATTACAATCGCTGCGGGCACTCTCCGTGTTTTGCTGAGCGGCGGGCATCCGGTGCCGGCAGCTCCCCTTCCGGTCCCGCCGCCGATGACGGAGGCCGTTAGCTACTGGCTGCTGCTGAAGGTTTTCGCCAGCGGTTGCACGGCATTGACAGGCGTTGAGGCCGTCAGCAACGGCGTGAAGGCCTTTCGCGAGCCCGCGGTCAAAAACGCGCAGCGCACTCTCACGGTAATTATTTTTCTCCTTGCAGTGCTGCTGGCAGGAATTTCCTTTCTCGTGAAGGTATACGGCATTGCGGCGACTGATCCGGGCCGGCCCGGTTACCAGAGCCTTCTCTCCATGCTGATCGCAGCCGTCTTTGGCAGAGGCTTTTTCTACTACCTGACCATCGCTTCAATTCTTTTCGTTCTTTCGCTCTCTGCCAACACTGCCTTCGCCGATTTTCCGCGTCTGTGCCGCTCCATTGCACAAAATAACTACCTCCCGCACGCCTTCGGGTACCGCGGGCGGCGGCTCGTTTATACCTACGGAATTGTTGTTCTGGCGGTACTGTCGGGCGGCCTCCTCATTCTTTTTGGCGGTGTCACGGACCGGCTCATCCCGCTCTATGCTGTCGGCGCTTTTCTGGCCTTCACGCTTTCGCAGGCCGGCATGGTCATGCACTGGCGGAAAAACCGCGGGCCGCTTTGGCTGAAGAGCGCATTCGTGAATGGGTTCGGCGCGCTGGTGACTGGTATCACCGTCGTCGTCGTGCTGGTTGCGAAATTTGTTGAAGGCGCCTGGATTACGCTTCTTTTCATCCCGTTGACGATTGTTTTCTTCACCGCCGTGCGCCGCCACTACCACGCGGTAAAGATCCTCACTGCGTGCAAGGTTCAGGTCAACGCTGCAAGTCTCAGTCAGCCTCCGATGGTCGTCATTCCGATCGAACGCTGGAGCGACGTTGCCCGTCAGGGAATTGAATTCGCCGCCCGGCTTTCAACGGAAGTCATTGCCTTGCACGTCGAGCCCACCGAGCACTCGGAATTGCTCCAAACGGACTGGGCGCACTACGTTGAGCAACCCTTTCGCGCGGCGGGGAAGGAGCCGCCAAAGCTCCATGTCCTTCCTTCACCCTACCGATTCGTCATCGTGCCGATCGTTCAGTTCATTCTCGATCTTTCGAATACTCATCCCGCTCGCAACATCATCGTAGTCATACCCGAGCTTGTGGAAGATAAATGGTTTGAATACTTCCTTCATAATCAGCGTGGGCGTCTTTTGGAGTGGGTGTTGCTGGCACGAGGCAACGAGCGCATCTTTACGGTGAGTGCGCCCTGGTACGTCGGAAATCGAGGCTGAACGAATTATACGGTGAACAGACGCTGCGCGTTTTCACCGATATCGTTGGCTGTTTCCTGCGTTGAGATCCCGGGTCAGAACCACTGAGTGGACCCGCTATTCCCGGTTAGCCGGCGTGAAGGTGTAGTGGAGTCGGAAGTCTTTGGGGGTTAGTTCGACCACGGTGTTGCCGAAGCGGCCGGAGCCGGGATGCCGCCGGGCGCCATTGCGGGAAAGCATTGACTCCCGCGAGCCGAGGCGTTTACAATCATGCCACTCGGTGCCGCCAGAAGACCGGGCGACGTTCAGTGCCCGATGGACGCAGCAGGAATGGAGCAGGAGTCCTGAAATTGAACATAAAGCAATCGTCGAAGGGCTTCGCAATGCTGGCGCTGGCTGTCCTCATTCCTGAGATCAGTCCGGCCAATGCGCAAACCGCAGCACAGCCCATGACACTGGGGCGCCACTGGACGGGCCAAAGCGTGGATCCCGCATATGAGGGGTACGATGTGAACCCGGACGGTTCATTCAATCTGTGGTTCGGCTATATGAACCGTAACTACGAAGAGGCGCCCGACATTCCGGTTGGGCCGGAGAACAACTTCTCGCCTGGACCGGCCGACAGAGGCCAGCCGACTCACTTCGAGCCTCGCCGCCACAAGGACGTCTTTGCCGTCGTGGTGCCGAAGGACTTTGGGGACCAGAAGCTGATATGGACGATCGTCAACCATGGGCAATTGCAGAAGGTCACAGGCACGGTCGACCGGGTGTGGCTGATCGACCGTAAGTACACGACCCGCAACGCGACCATTCAGAATCCCTATTCGAATCTTCCCCCGGAAGTCACGCTTCCCGGGACGCTCACCGGTTCAACTTCCGCCCCGCTTGAAATCAGCCTGGCGGCGAAGGACGATGGCCGGCCGGTCGTGAGAGGGCAGCCAGCAGGGATGACATTCGCCTGGTCCAAGTACCGCGGGCCAGGGAAAACGAAGTTCGAACCAGCCAGGGGAAAGGTAGAGAGCGGCAAGGCATCGACAAAAGCCGTGTTCGATCAGCCTGGTGATTACATACTCCAGGTGGTGGTGGACGATGGGTCGGGGGAAAACGCGGGCAATTTCGGATACCATTGCTGTTGGACCAACGGCCAGGTCAAGGTAGTAGTGAACGGTAAGTAGTAAGGAGCGTCCATGAAAAACCAAACGGGGCTCTGGGTGGCGGCAACCTCGGTTGCGGCATTATGTTCCGCAATCGCGCTTGTCGCATTTGCGGCGGAAAGCGGCACTAAAGCAGATAGCGCCGGATCGCTCACGTTCTCGAAGGACGTCGCGCCGATTTTCCAGGCGAAGTGCGACAGCTGCCATCATCCCAACACTTCGGCGCCGATGTCGCTGATGACCTATGCCGACGTTCGGCCGTGGGCGAAATCGATTAAGGCACGTGTCCTGTCGCGGGACATGCCGCCGTGGCACATCGACAGGACTTCGGGCATCCGTGAGTTCGCCAACGATATTTCGCTGAGTGACGAGCAGATCGCGACGGTTGCGAAATGGGTGGATCAGGGCGCTGTGCAGGGTAACCCCTCCGACATGCCGCCCCCGCCGGCTTATCCTTCCGATGTTTCCCAGAACGGGCAGATGTTGTGGGTAATGGGGACGCCTGACCTGACAGCCGTGACGGACGACTTCAAAATGTACGCAAAAGGGTCGGACTGGTGGATTAATCAGTTCTCCGAAATCACGATCCCGGAAGATCGCTATATTCAGGCGATGGAGGTGCGGCCGAGCAATCGGCGGATCGTCCATCACTGCGTTATATCCATTACCGAAGCGTCCAGCCCCGAAGATGATCGGGGAACCCAGCTGATTGAGTATGCGATCGGGAAATACGGGGACACTTTTGCTCCCGATACCGGCCGGTTACTCAAAAAAGGCACGTACCGCCTCATCTACGACATGCACTACAACGCGGCGGGCAGCGAGCAGATGAATCACACCACGCTTGCGCTCAAGTTCTACCCTAAGGGATTCGTGCCGAAGTATAAGGTGCGGTCTATGTCGATCCGCAACCTGCCCAACGACGAACTCGAAGTTCCGCCCAACACGGTTGTGCGGACCGATGGCTATTACCGCCTGCCTGGTAACGTCCGGATCGATGCGTTTCAGCCACACCTGCACTCGCGAGGGAAGGGCCTGACGCTGGAGACCATCAACCTGGACAACACCACGACTCTCATCAGCTCAGTGGATCATTTCAACTTCAATTGGCACGTGAATTACGTTTACGCGGATGGTTACCAGCCTTTGGTGCCGGCCGGGACCATTCTGCACATCATCGGCATTCACGACAACACAGCGGCAAACCCAAGAAATCCGGACCCGAACGTATGGGCCGGCTACGGCGAACGGAGTGTCGATGACATGCTGCAGCTGTGGATGGACGTGGTAGACATGGATGACGCCATGTTCAAAGATGCTGTGGCGGAGCGGCAAGCCAAAGCCGCAGTCACGGGGAGGGAGCCATGGGTGATGCCGCTGACTTTTGCGAAAGGCCCGGCCAGTCAGGCCAACCCACTGGCGCCACTGCGTCGGGAACCGTAAACTTATATCCGCACTGCTGTTCGCGGGTTGTAAGTTGTGATAGCTTCGGCTGCGCAATCGCTTTTAGAAAGCGGTGCCGCCGCGTGTTCCCTCTGCGGTGTCCGTTTCATGGAATTATCCTTGGGTTACCTGGTGAATGACTTACCGCGCTGCCGCTGCTTCCGCATCATCGCTAGCAGCGCGACGCCGCCGCCGAACAGAGCCAGCGACGAGGGCTCGGGCGTCGCAGAATCCGACGTCGTACCGGTATCCAGCAGGAAGGCGTGGGTCTGCCCGTCGATGGTTCCATAGCCGACGATCTCGCCCGAATCGTTGATCGCCGTAGCCTCCTCCAGTAGCCAGCCGGAACCTTCGGGCAGCAGCGAGTTGAGGTCGGTCATCACGCCGTCGTCGTACAGGAATGCATCCTGCAAGCCGCTGGCCGTCCTCGCCTGGCCCACGACCTGTCCGGAATCGTTGATGCCGAGCGCCTCGCTCCCTCCTATGCCGCCCAGCGTGCCGAGATCGATCATGCCGCTCCCCGGCGTGTACAGGAATGGATCCAGCGGTCCGCTGCCGCCCGTAAGAG